>Ga0068855_100006651_pt1 | contig 14041 bp, 8 predicted proteins | sample KBSCornC52_FD_66592 | JGI IMG/M metagenome (GOLD analysis project Ga0068855, IMG submission 66592) | Corn rhizosphere microbial communities from Kellogg Biological Station, Michigan, USA - KBS Corn C5-2 | ecosystem: Host-associated > Plants > Roots > Rhizosphere > Soil ... | reverse complement strand
ACTGCGGCGAAAGATGGGGCCCCACCGCAAACACCCCCAGCTCAATTCCCGGATGCGAATCCAACTCCCGCAGCGGCCAGTACAAATGGCTGTAATCGGCGCGCGACGTCGTCACCACCGCAATCCGCCGCCGAGTTTTCCTCTCCTTACTCATGCCGCCCCGTTCCTATGTCAAGCACCGTCGCGCTCGCCACGTAATCAGGAACCAGTTCGCGCAGTGCAGCCATCGCGCCCGCAACGTCACGCCGTTCTACGTTCGAAATCAGCAATCGCAACCGATCGTCAATCGACTCGCGCCTCCACGTCTGCGGCTCGATCCGCACCATCCCTCTCGCAGGATCTGCAATCGCTTTCTCGTCAGCTCCCCACAGCAGTTCGGTCAGCTTCTCCCCCGCACGCAGCTTCGTGAACTCGATCCGAACCTCTCCGCCGGGCGCCAGTACCTTCTCCATGAAACGCGCAAGCTCCCCGATCCGATGTGCCTTCTTCAAATCCGGCACCAGGATGGCCCCACCATTCGCATCCACCCCCGCGGCAAGCAACAGCTCCACCGCCTCTTTCACCGTCAGAAAATATCGCTCCGCCGCCGCATCCGTCAGTGTCAACGATTCTCCTGCCGCAATCTGCCCTGCAAACACCTCGCTCACGCTCCCGCGCGATCCAAGCACATTCGCTAGCCGCACCACGTTCCCTCCGCAAGCCAGCACTATCTGTTCCGCCACTTGCTTGCTCGCGCCCATCACAGAACTTGGTGTAACCACCTTGTCCGTCGACAGCAGCACGACTCGCGCGCCATGCTCGGATGCTTTATCTGCGACAGCCTTCGTCACAGAGACGTTGTTCGCAATTGCCGCAAGCGGCTGCTGTTCAAGCAACGGCAAATGCTTGAACGCCGCTGCGTGAAACACAACCTGAGGACGATACTCCCCGAAGATCTCCGCAAGCAGAGCGCTGTCCCCGGCATCCCCCAGGTACATGCGTACAGCCCCTCTCGCGCTTGCACCGCGTAGCTGCTTGTCGAGCTCGTACAGGTTCGACTCCGACGCCTCCAGCGTGATGACCTTGCAGCCGGACTTAACCAGCCTTCGACTCAGGGCCGATCCAATGGAACCTCCTGCGCCTGTAATCAGAATAGGATCTCGGCTCAAATAACTTAATGCGTTACGCGCCAAAGATGGGAGCGGAGGTCTGCCCAGAAAGCTGTGCCAGTCAATGTCTTCGGGAGGTGAGGTCACACGCTGAAGTATAACGGTGATTCCCAGTTCACCCCATCATGGCTGCGCATCTGCCGCGCCGGAGCAGGGAACCTGCGCATACCACGCCGCGTTCAGCCGGCCCTGTCGAAGATCCAGGCAGACCCTGTCACCGGGCTCGGCCTTGTCGTAAACCCGCTTCGAAACGCCCAGGCTATTCGTGTGCAAAATGGGGCCCCACGGTTCCAGAACAAGATAGTAGGAACGCGAACGGCCCGTCGTGAAGTGCTTCCTGACCACCTGAGGCGCGAAGTGTCGAGCGCTCGATCCGTCTCCCACCGCATCGGCCACAACCACCGCTCCATATCCATACAGCGTGGCGAACAGCAGCAGCGCAAAGAAGGTGCGTGTGGGCGAAGTGCTGTCAAACAGGGAATGATAGAACGCACCCAGATACCCAATCACAATCACCGCGATCACCACTCCCACAGACTGCAGAGAAACGAAGTGGATGCCACGTGCGCGGATCAGCAGTCCAAAGCTGGCCACAACAAGTGCGTAAACAAACTCAGCCCGCGGGTCCGCCTTCCGTTTGAAAACCGCATAGAGAAGGGGAGCGCGATGAAGCAGAATCGCCAGCGCAATAGGAATGAGTACGAGAACAAACGAGAACGGAACGTAGAGAGCAGGGATTCCCCAGTTTGCCGCGACCGTTGCAGCCCCGGCGATCGCAAGCGCGAGAATGCTGTTCGTCTTCGCCTGCGACAACGCGTCTAGACGATCCTGCGGTGTGGCGCCCAGCGCCTCCTCGTGGGAAATCCTGTCCAGCAGCTCGTCTCGATCGCGCCGGTCGAGATTCGGAATCCTGCGAAACCATGAGTCGAACGCACTGTCCTTCTCGAAAAGATTTGAGAATGAAATCGGCTTACGTCCGTTCGTCAGATAGATCTGCGTGTACTTGCCGTTGCGCGAAGATACCGTCCGATAGCCTTCAATCTCGCTGATCTCCGCTGAGCGGTCCGTAAACGCACCACGAATCTCCAGCCGCGACCCCTCAATGATTACCCGCGATCGCATACCGAGAGCGATCAGATAGCTTCCGAAGCCGAGAAACAATGCCGTCATCATCAGCGGCAGTGTGAGGCTGACAGTCTTCACAGCCAGTGCGCACATCACAATTCCGCCTGCCACCGCGGGCGCGCCCATGATGAGAAGAAAAGATCGATACCAGCCCTTCATCCGATATTCGTGCCGCATCCCGGTCGTTTGTTCAGAGGTGTTCATTCTGGCGCCCTCATGAGCGCTTGAGTGTGACAGCAAAATGCCAGATCGGCCGTTTACTCCGTGAAAGGGTTCATCTGCGCCAGTTCAAAAGAGGTACTGCGCTCGCATACACTGAAGTGTTCCGATATCGCAATTTCTCTGGAGATCAGATTGAAAAGGAAGTTTATGCGAGCTGCAGGCCCGTTAGCCATCGTTCTTTGGACTGTGGCAGTTACGGCCGGTGCGCAGGCCCGATTCAACGCGGAGGCCATCCGCCTCAACAATCGCGGAGTGGCACTCATGGGCCAGCAGTTCACTGAAAAGGCGCAGCAGGCCTTCGCTGACTCCTTCCAGAAAGATCCGAAGCTGGCGCAAGCCGCCGTCAACGAAGGCATCGCGCTCATGACCCTCCAGAAGATTGATGATGCCAAAAAAGCCCTGAAGGCGGCCATCGCCCTCGATCCCAACAATCCGCAGGCTTGGTACAACCTCGGCCTCGCCCAGCACGCGGACAACGAACTGGACGATGCCCTCAAGAGCTTCCAGCAGGCTGTCAAACTCGACCCTCGCGACGTGGACTCGTATTACTTCGAAGGCGTCTGCTATCGGGAGATGAAACAGTTCGACAAAGCCATCGGAGTGCTCAAGCAAGCCCTGGCCATCCAGCCCCTTCATGCATCTTCGGAGTTCGCTCTTGCCCGCGCTCTGCAGGCCACCGGCGACAAGGAAGCCGCAAAAGAGCACTTCAAGCTCTTCCAGCACATGACCAGCACCAAGATCTCCGCGGCAATCGGCCTCGCCTACGGAGAGCAGGGACATTATTCGACCGTCACCCCGGTGGAAGAGCCTCAAGCGCATCAGGCGGCGATGATCCTCATCAAGCTCGTGGCACAACCAATGCTCGCCGCGAAATCGAAATTCTTCCCGACAGACGGCGGCGCCTGCATGCTCGATGTCACCGGATCGGGTCAGATGGATCTGGTGCTGATGGGCGCACCGCAAGCGATTCGCGTCCTCCATCGCGGAAGCGGCGGCAAGTTCGAAGATCTAGATGTGGTGACAGCAGGATTGGAACTCAGCGGCCGCGGTATCGCCTGCGCCGTCGGCGACTACGATGCCGACAACCTCAATGACCTCGCCGTCGCGACCGACGATGGCGTCCACCTCTTCCGCAATCTCGGCAAAGGCAAATTTCAGGACGTGACCACAGAGGCCGGTTTCGCCCAGCGCAATCATCCCACCGGCATCACGTTCATTGACTACGATCACGACGGCGACCTCGACCTCTTTATCACCGGCTCCCCCCTCAAATCCGGTGACAATCCCAATGTCCTCTGGCGCAACAACGGCAACAAGACATTCACAGACTGGACCGAGCAGACCGGCCTCGGTGGTGCCGGAAAAACCGCGTCCGCCATCCTGACCGACTTCAACAACGACCGCGCCGTCGACCTCGCCGCTACCGGAGACACCCCCGCGCCCGTTCTCTTCGTAAATCCTCGGGAAGGGAAGTATCCTCAGCAGCCTCTCTACGATGAAAAGCTCCCCGCGACCGAAGGCATCGCCGTCTTCGACTTCAACAAAGATGGATGGATGGACATCGCCGTAACCCATGCAGGTGCGCCAGGCTTAACCCTCTGGCGCAACGTCGCCGGTCCGCAAAATGCAACCAGAAAATTCGAACGCGTTCCATTGCCTCTGAATGGTGCCACGCGCGCATGGGGCCTCACTGCCATCGACATCGACAACGACGGCTGGATTGATCTGGCCGCCGTCATCGAAACAAGCGCCGGCCCGCGCGTCAAAGTCTTCCGCAACAAAGGCGACGGAACCTTCGAAGATGTGAGCCGCGCCTTGGGTCTCGACAGCACGCCGTTACTGGTCGCCCCGCGTGGACTGATCGCAGCCGATATCGATGGCGACGGCGCGCCCGACCTGATCGTCACTCAACTCAATGCTCAGCCGATACTCCTGCAGAACCAGGGTGCCGGCAAAAATCACTTCATCCGCCTCGATCTCGCTGGTTATGCTGACAACAAGACCGCCCTCGGCTCCAAAGTCGAGATCTTCGCCAATGGCCAGTGGCAGAAGTGGGAACTCGCCGGCGCCTCAGGCCTCGCTACGCAGGCTCCTCCTCAACTTCTGATCGGCCTCGGCCAGGCAGATCACATTGACCTGCTCCGAATCCTATGGCCAACCGGAATCCTTCAGGACGAAATCGATCTCCCGCACACACCCGTCATCGCGATGAAAGAAGCCGATCGTCGCGGCAGCTCCTGCCCGGTCCTCTTCGCTTGGGATGGACACAAATACAAACTCGTCACCGACGTAATCGGCGCGGCCGTCGTGGGCCATTGGTTCACGCCCACCCGCCGCAACATCCCCAACTCCGGCGAATGGATAAAAGTCGATGGCGACCGCCTCGCAACGATAGACGGCAAGCTCAGCCTGCGCTTCATTGAGCCCATGGAAGAGGTCAACTACATCGACCAGCTCCGCCTCGTCGCCGTCGATCACCCCGCCGGCGTCGAAGTCAATCCCGACGAGCGCTTCCTTGATGATCCGCCGTTCGCCTCAGGCCGCGTCATCGCCTCGCGTAGCACGCGTCTTCCCGTCGCCGCGTGGGACGGCAACAACGAGAATGTCACCGACGTCCTCTCTCGCCGCGACCACAAATTCGCAGGCGGCTTCACCCCCACTCCTTACGACGGCTTCGCCAACACGCACAACCTCACGCTCGATCTCGGTGACGTCAACACGAGCGCGCCGCTCAAGCTCCTCATGACCGGCTACGTGAACTACTTCAGCGCCACCTCGCTCTACGCCGCATGGCAGGCCGGCATCAAGCCCATCTCGCCCTACGTCGAGGCACAGCGGCCGGACGGCTCGTGGCATAAAATCCCCGGCGAAGCAGGGTTCCCCGCCGGACTCCAGCGCACCATCGTTGTCGACCTCACCGGAAAGCTCCCCGCAGGAACCCGCAAAATCCGCCTCGTCAGCAATCTCGAAATCTACTGGGACCAGGTCCTCATCGATAACAACCCCGAAGCCGAAACCCGCTCCACTGACGTGCCTCTCACTCTCGCCACCGAGCGCTTCCGCGGCTACCCGACCCAGATCGACGGCAAGAGCCCCGGCGATCTCGACTACGACTACGATCGCGTCAGCCTCACCGGACCGTTCCAGCACCAGCGCGGCAACTACACCCATCTCGGCAACGTCACTTCGTTGGTGAAGGGAATCGATGACCGCTATGCAATCTTCGGCAGCGGCGAAGAGATCGCCCTCGAATTCGACTCCGCCAAACTTCCCGCGCTCCCCGCGAACTGGAAGCGCGACTATTTCTTCTACGCCAACGGCTACGTCAAAGATATGGACTGGTGGGACGCTATGCCCTTCACCGTCTCCCAGCTCCCCTTCCACGAGATGACGAAGTACCCGTATCCGGCAAGCGAGAAGTTCCCCGACGATCCCAGCGCCGTCGACTACCAGCTCAACTACAACACTCGCTTCGACTCCGGCGAGCCCGTTCGCTCCTACCGCTTCGACTACAAGTTCTTGCCCTCCACTCCCGCCGACGACACCAACTGCGGCCCGGCGAGCCCGGCATGTCCCTCAACCTCAGCCCAGTCGAAACATGACTGATCTGGTCCTTCAACCTGCAACCATTCAGTTGCAGATGCTCCGCTCCGGCGAGCTCTCCGTCTCAGAGCTCGCCGAAGCCCACCTCCGCCAGATCGAGCGCCTCAACCCCCAGCTCAACGCCTTCGCCGACTTCGACCCCGAACGCGTCCGCTCCCACGCCCGCACCCTCGAGACTCAACCCGCCAGCACCCGCGCCCCCCTCCACGGCCTTCCGGTCACCGTAAAGTCCTCCATCGCCACCGCCGGATACAAATGCGAAATCGGCAGCATCAACCACAAGGGCGAAATCCCGCATGAAGACGCCGTCGTTGTCGCCCGCCTCCGCGCCGCCGGTGCCCTCATCCTCGGCACCACCAACTGCCCCGAATTCCTGATGGCCTACGAAACCGCAAACCTCCTCCACGGCCAAACCAATAATCCGTGGGACATCGAGAGAACGCCCGGCGGCTCCAGCGGGGGCGAATCCGCAGCCATTGCCGCAGGTATGTCCGCCGCGGGCCTCGGCTCCGACAGCGGAGGCTCCGTCCGAGTCCCCGCCCACTTCACCGGTATCTGCTCCCTCAAGCCCACCCCCGGCCGCATCCCTGGCCGCGGCCACCTGCCGCCCTGCATAGGGCCGTTCTCCACGTTAGGCGCAATCGGCCCCATGGCGCGGACAATCGCAGACGTGCAACTGATGTTCAGCACCCTGAGCGGCCAAGACGAGGCCGATCCCGCCAGCCCACCCACCCCGCTGCGCACTCCCACACTCGACGAACTCCGTACCCAAACCATCGGCTTCTTCGAAGACGACGGCCTCATCCCCGTCACCCCCGAAACCCGCGCCGCCATCCACGCCGCAGCCGAAGCTCTCCGCAAAGCCGGCTTCCGGGTGGAGCCCTTCCGCCCCCGTACCCTCGAGCAGCTCCGCAACCTATGGTGGACCTTCTTCGTCCAGTGCGGAGCCATGTTCTACGAGCCCGAATTCCGCGACCGCCGCGACAAGCTCAGCCCCATCTTCCGCGAGTTTCTCTCAATCGCCGACAACACCGGCCCCCTCTCGTCCACCGATCTCCTCAACGCCTGGGCCGAACTGGATCTGCTGCGCTCAAAAACTCTCGAAGAAATGCGCAACCATCCGGTTCTGCTTTGCCCCGTCGCCAGCATCCCCGCATGGCGTCACGGCGAGCGCACCTGGACCATCGACAACCAGCCCGTCCAGTATCTCGATTCCGTTCGCTACACCCAATGGTTCAACACCCTCGGAGCCCCCGCCGCCGTCGTCCCCGTTGGCAGCTCCCCCGAAGGCCTCCCGATCGCCGTCCAGATCGCCGCCCGCCCCTTCCACGACGAAATCGCGCTAGGAATCGCCGCCATCCTCGACGCCGCGTTCGGCTTTACACCCCCTCCCCTCGCCCGCGAACCCAATTCCTGACGCCCGCAAATGGCGTTTTCAAGTTGCCGGTGCCGCCAAAACAGAGTCACTTCCGGATCGGGGACAAACAATCTCTGAGCCCAACGAAAAAACCTGTATTCTGCTGCAAAGTCAATATCGAGGAAACGAAATGCTTGCGAGAAGTCCAGAGGAGGCAGTGGAGATGTTGGACAGGGCATTCAACGAGGGTGACGTGGAAACACTCCTCACGTTCTATGAAGATGCCGCTGTCGTAGTTACTGAACCGGGCCATCTCGCGAGGGGCAGTTCAGAATTGAGAGCCTTCTTCAATCGCATTGTCCGCAGCGGGGTGTCAGCTAAGCAGCTTAAAACCTACACACTGGAGGCGGACGGGATCGCACTATTCTTGTCCCGCTGGTCGCTTGAGATTGGAAATGAGGGAGCGCATCGAACGTTCATCGCGACAACGGTGTTCCGGAGACAGTCGGACGGCGGCTGGCGGGCGCTGATCGATAACTCCGTTGGCCCATCCGTCCTTGAGGATTGAGGGATTGTTCACGAATCGCTGCGCATGCTGGAGCGTCACGGGATCTACGTTCAGAAGATCAAAACATAAAAACCCGGTACCTAGTATTCTGACCCTTCTCCGGATCGGATCGCATTCGGGTGCGCGAAAATCGGCAGCAACGTTTTCCTGGAAAATCGCCACGCCTGAATCGTCGTTGAAACAACGCAAGGGCACGACGATGCCACTTCGACTGAGAAAATGGGAAACGCCGCTTCGCAATCGACGGCCATCGAGAAGCCGCTCTGTCCCACGACCGAGAGAGATTTTCAATCCCGCGCTAATTCAAATTGCCCCGGTACGAGTAACGAACCGCGAGCGTCTATACTGAGTCAGCTCGGCACAGGACCCATCATGCAAGCTCCCTCATTCCTCAGCATGGTCGCGGTCATTTCCCTTGTCACAAGCTTGCAGGCATTCGGGAAACCCCGCCAAACCTCCCCGACTCCCTCGCCGCAGTACCGCAGCATAACGCGAGCTGTTGCTGTTGACATTGTTGTCGAGAAGGGCGACGATCCCATTTCCGGTCTACCTAAGCAGGATTTTCAGGTGCTGGAGGATGGGAAGCCGCAAGTCATCGACTTCTTTGAAGAGCACACGGGAGCGCCCATGGGATCGGCGCTTTCCTTGCCGAAGATGCCTGCCGGCGTGTACACGAATCTTCCGGCTGTTCCGGAACACGACTCGGTCAACGTGCTGCTGCTGGATGCTCTGAATACGGATGAGCAAGATCAGGTCTACGTTCACAACGAGATTATTGAGTTCCTGAAGAAGATGCAGCCCGGAACGCGAGCGGCGATTTTTACGCTCGGATCGAAGTTGCGAATGGTGCAGGGTTCACGACGGATTCGGCAGCGCTGCACGCCGCGCTGAACGATCCGAAGTATGGCGTTGCCCCTGAAAAGCCTTACGAGTCGCGCTCACTGAGCGACAAGATGGCTGATATCAAACATATCGATGACGCGATGCTGCTCTCACCAGGGATGGCGGAAGCGGTTCAGTCGTTCCAGCGGGATTTTGCGAGCTACCAGGGAAGTCAGCGCGTCTCGATGACGCTGGATGCACTGCAGGCGCTGGCACGGTTTCTCGACGGAGTGCCGGGGCGCAAGAACCTCATCTGGTTTTCAAGTTCATTTCCGGTCACGATGATTCCCCAGCCGGATCAGTCGCAGCATGCGAACCGGCCGAATACCGATGACCTTCGCGAGTTTGGAACGCGAATGCGCCAGACAGCGAATCTTCTCAACTCTTCGAAAATTGCGGTATACCCGGTGAGCGCTGAAGGTGTGATGTCAGAGCACGGCGGCGCAGCGGAAACGATGCACCCGACCGACCAAGAGGGTCAGACTGATTCAGCGGGTCAGACCGACACAAATGGGCTACCGTCAGGCAGGCAAACGGCCTGCATGGAATGCTACCTGCACGAGAGCGGTGCGCGCGCTGAAAAGATCATGTCAATGGAGCGGCTGGCCGAGGAAACCGGCGGCAGAGCGTTCTTCAACACGAACGGTCTTGCCGGGGCCGCCCAAAAGGCGATCGCAGACGGCGCACATTATTACACGCTGATCTATACGCCAACGAATCAGAAATCGGACGGCAGCTACCGGAAAATAAAAGTAAAACTGTCGGATAGCAAGTATCGGCTGGAATACCGGCGCGGATACTACGCCGATGATGCTTCCGCCGGCGCAGCGGACAAGCCGGACGAAACTCCGCTGAAAGGGCTGATGGCGTACGGTATGCCTGATGCTACGCAAATTCTTTTTGCCGCGCGAGTGCTGTCAGCCAGTCCACAGCCGTCCCAAGGAAGTCCGCGTGCGGGGAGGAACACAAACCTGACGGGATCGACGACGCGCTTCTCCGTCAACTTCATGATCCGTTCGACTGACGTGAAGCTCGATTCCGCTCCGGACGGAACTCATCGAGGCAAGCTGCAGATCGAGATGCATGCCTATGACCGCGCGGGCGACTCTGTGAACTGGCTCGGCGGTACATGGGCGCTCAATATCAAGCCGGACAGCTTTGCCAAAATTCAAAAGTCCGGCCTGCTGGCACATTTTGATATTGATCTTCCAACCCACGAAGATATTTATCTTGAGACCGGAGTATACGACTGGGAAACGGGCAGAGCCGGCACTCTCACCATTCCTCTGCTCAAGAAAGCTTCCACGTCGGCGATTCGATGATCCGATGAAGATTCCGATCGAGATGCTTCCAGACAGAAAGATTGTTGGACCATCCCTGAGGAAAACTTCGCCACCGATCTTCTCGCCTTATCACACGATCCAATCGGCTCTTTTCCATTCGATCAACCAAATCAGCCCCAACACCACGATCCCGTCATGTTTATCCATCACAGACAAGTGATAACCGCCGGGTCTAAAAACAGAGTGGCAGGTGCGGTAAGTCGTTGATTCTGCACCTCAACCTTTGGGTGGAGGCGAGGGCTCGCCGCCAGCGCTACTCTGAGCCTTCCCCGGATTGGAGCGCAGCGGGTGCGCGCAAGTTGGCAGCAACGTTTTGCCGAGACCAGTGATGTATTGAAAAGTCCCAGACACCAGCAGACTGTTGTGCCGGTGTTGGACTTCGAAATCGGTGGCAGCGAATTCATCACCATCGCCGGCCCTTGTTCGGTTGAAACCGAACAGCAGATTCTCTCCACAGCTCATCACGTACGCAAGCACGGCGCTCGCATTCTTCGTGGCGGCGCCTTCAAACCTCGCAGCTCTCCCTATGCATTTCAAGGCTTGGGCCTCGCCGGCCTCAAGCTTCTTGCTCAGGCCCGCGCGGAGACGGGTCTCGCCATCGTCACCGAAGTGATGAGCGAAGACGACGTCTCCCTCGTGGCCGAGTATGCCGACATCCTGCAGATCGGCTCGCGCAGCATGGAGAACTTCACGCTCATCGAAGCAGCAGCCCGGTCCGGCAAACCGATCCTGCTCAAGCGCGGCATGATGGCCACCATCGACGACCTGCTGAGATCCGCGCAACTCGCCTTAAACAGCGGCAATCCCAACGTCATCCTCTGCGAGCGCGGCATCCGCACCTTCGATTCCACTCTGCGCAATACGTTCGATCCCGCAGCCATCGCGCTGTTGAAACATATCTCCCATCTCCCTGTCATTGCCGATCCCAGCCACGCATGCGGAGATCGCGAACTGGTTCCGGCACTCGCGCGTATCGGCATCGCGGCCGGCGCCGACGGCATGATCGTCGAAGTTCATCCCCAACCCGAAAAAGCCTGGAGTGACGGAGAGCAGTCCCTCAGCTTCGATGAATTCCACCAGATGATGGCTTCGCTCAAGCCGCACATCGCATTACGCGAACTCGCGAGCAGCAGGTTGCTGGAGACGGTTGGATGACGGTCGGGTCAAGTTTGCTTTCCGCAGCCGGATGCGTTGCCTTCCTGAGCTTGGCCTGTGGGTTCGCCACAAATCCGTCACAAAGCGTGGGTCAAGATGTAATCGTCACCGCCGCGCCCGCCTATGCTCCCTTAGCTGCTCTCAAAGGTGGCGAGCGCTTCCCAAACGGCTCGCAATTGCTTCTCATCCATAACGGAGCGGCAACGCCTCTTCTGCCCGATTTCGCCGCGAGTGCCGATGCCAGCGTTTCATTCGACGGCTCCAGCGTACTGTTCTCCGGAAAGAAAACCGCCGCTGATCCCTGGCAGATCTACGAACTCACCCTTGCCGACCGCAAGATCCGCCAGGTCGTCAAATCAGAATCCGCCGCAATTCGCCCCTTCTACCTCCCCGGCTGGCGACTCGTCTACGCACAGCGCACCGGCGACCACTTCCAGATGTACTCCGCGCGCCTGATGCAATCGCAGGCCCTCGACCAGATTGAGGGACCTGGCACGCAGCCGCTGCTTCCGCTCACCTACATCACCGCCAGCGCGATCCCGTCCGATGTTCTCGCCGACGGCCGCATCCTCTTCGAATCCGAATTCCCCCTCGGCGAAGGCAAGACGCCCGAACTCTTCCTCGTCTACTCCGATGGTTCCGGTGTCGAATCCTACCGCTGCGACCATTCGTCCGCATCGCGATGGGCCGGCCGCCAACTCAAATCCGGTGACGTCGTCTTCACGCGCGGCAATTCGCTCGCCCGCTTCACCTCGCCACTCGCGCACGAAGAGCACATCGCAGCGCCCAAAGCCGACTATGCCGGCGCCATCGCCGAAACCGCATCAGGCCAGTGGCTCCTCAGCACCCGCGATTCCGCTTCCTCCAAATTCGCCCTCAAGCTCTGGAAGCCCGGCGCTCCGGCAATGCACCCTCTTCTCGCGCAGCCCGCCAACAACCTCGTCGATCCGGTCGTCGTCGCTCCCCGCAACCGTCCTCGCCGTCATCCTTCCGCCCTGCACGATTGGGATTACGCCAACCTGCTCGCCCTCGATGCACGCATCTCCCGGGACGGCGCTCTCAAAGCCTCACCCGCCACAGTCCGCCTCGAGACGCAAGACCCTTCCGGTCACCCCGTCTCCATGGGCACAGCCCCCGTCGAATCCGACGGTTCCTTCTTCGTGAAGACCCCAGCCGATCGCCCCATCCGCTTCGCCCTCCTCGACGCCAAAGGCGACATCCTCCGCCAGGAGCACGGCTGGTTCTGGATTCGTCGCGGCGAGCAGCGCTACTGCGTCGGCTGCCATGCCGGCCCAGAGCACGCACCCGAAAACAAAGTTCCACAGGTCCTCCTCCGCACCACAACGCCCGTGGACCTGACCGGAACATCGCAGCAACTCCAAAGGGGAGGCAACTGACATGCTCCGCCGCTCTCTAATCTTTTCTCTTCTCGCGGCCTCTCTCGCATCGGCGCAGACCGTGCCCACTCCCGCATCATCGTCAACCGCCGCTCAGCACACACCCGCGGCCAAATCCTCCATCCGTTTTGAAGACGCGAGCGACAAAGCGGGCATCAACTTCACCCACAGCTTCGGGTCCGCAAAACTCGGCTCTCTCCTCGAAGGCACCGGCGCAGGCTGCGTCTGGTTCGACTACGACAACTCCGGCCGCCCTTCTCTCTACATCGTCAACGGCCGTCCGCTCGACGATTCCATGCATCCCTATCCGCTGAAAGATAAGCCCGTCCCCCCGCCTCACAATCATCTTTATCGGAACGACGGCAACGGCCACTTCACTGATGTTACGGAGAAGTCCGGCCTCGATCCCGATATGTACGCAGTCGCCGTCACCGCGTCCGACTACGACAACGACGGCTTCGTTGATCTGCTCGTCACGGGGTACGGCAAGACAATCCTCTACCACAACGATGGAAACGGCCACTTCACTGACGTCACCGCGAAGGCCGGAATCAAGGTCGAAGGCTGGGCCATCAGCTCCACCTGGCTCGACTACGACAAGGATGGCTGCGTTGATCTCTTCGTCGGCCGCTACGTAAAGTTCGATCCCAAATACCGCGCCTACTATGCCGCCGATAACTACCCCGGCCCGCTTGACTACGAAGGCGAAACCAACAAGCTCTTCCATAGCAACTGCGACGGCACATTCACCGATGTATCCGAAAAGTCCGGCATCGCCGCATTCGTTGGGCGCACCATGGGCGTCACCGCAGCCGACTACGACAACGACGGCTGGGACGACATCTACGTTGCCAACGATCGCACAGAGAACTTTCTCTTCCGCAACAAGCACGACGGCACCTTCGAAGAGGTAGGCAACGATACCGGCACTGCGTTTGGCCAGAACGGCGAATCAACCTCATCCATGGGCCCGGTCTTTACGGATCTCGAAGGCCGTGGTGTCCTCGACCTCTGGGTCACAGACGGTCACTACAACCGCCTCCTCCGCAACGAGGGGGTCCCCGCGGACGGGTCTTCGTCCGTGGAGCAGAATGCGGGCAAGCTCGGTTTTGAAGACATCGGCGCCTCCAACGGCGTCTCCCAGACCAATGCGCAATACGTAAGCTGGGGAACCGGCGTCTATGACTACGACAATGACGGACAACTCGACATCCTTATCTATCACGGCGGCCTCATTCACC
>Ga0068855_100006648_pt1 | contig 14044 bp, 10 predicted proteins | sample KBSCornC52_FD_66592 | JGI IMG/M metagenome (GOLD analysis project Ga0068855, IMG submission 66592) | Corn rhizosphere microbial communities from Kellogg Biological Station, Michigan, USA - KBS Corn C5-2 | ecosystem: Host-associated > Plants > Roots > Rhizosphere > Soil ... | reverse complement strand
CCAAATTTTGCGGCGATTCCGGGGTCATGCTTCGACGCGGGCCGCCCTGGCGACATGTCACCAAACGCAGGTGGAAAGATTAGAACCTCCCACCTCGCTTGCGTCAAGAATTGCGCCGCCGGGGGAATGCTCGGATCTCCGCTCGTGCGAGCAGAGCAGAGCTAAGAGAGCAGCCAACGCGCGAGCAGGACCCCCACGAGCGCGAGCAGCGCCAGCACGACACCGAGCCACGTCCGCCGCGCTAAGGCGGGTTTTACGAGCTCGGGCGCGACAGCTTGGAGCTCGGTGTCGGACCCCGACCCCTCCGGCACGAATTGCACGAGCGCAGTCGCATCGGACGCGCGGACCGGCCTCTCGGCGGAGCCCGACGGCGTGAGATTCGGGCTCGCTTTGAGCTGGGTCACATCGTCTACGATTACATGCGAACCGGGCGCGGTTTCCGAGCGGGGCCCAGTTTTTCGCCAAAGCGCTGCGGGCGCCGTGACGAGCCCACTGCCTGCCGTCGGCGTGTTGTTGTCGTAGTCGGCGACCAGACGGCTCATCATCGCCTGGGGCAAGGTGCGGCTTTGCGAGATCAGAGCCTCGTTCCGCGCCCGCATTTCCGCGCTCATGCGCTCCTTCACGGCCTTTGCCACGTCGGTTGCGGTAGTCACCTTGCCGCTACCGAGGAGCCAGTGCTCGAGCGCGAGCTGCATCTCTTCCGCGGTTGCAAAGCGGTCATTTGGCTCGAGGGCCAGCGCCTTGACCACGATGGCTTCGAGTTCGGGCGAATAGTCGGGCAGAAATGCGCGCGGCAGCTTGTACTTGTTGTGCAAAATCTTGGACAACGCCGAGGCTCCGTTGCCGAACGGGCGGAGACCGGTGGTTGCGACGTACAAGACGCAACCCATGGCATAGACGTCTGCGCGGCGGTCGAGCGGGCGGTTCTCGAACTGTTCGGGTGGAACGTAGGCGAGCTTGCCTTTGATCTCGCCCGTCTTGGTGCGCTCGTGCATTTGGAAGCGCGCCTTCGCAATGCCGAAATCGGTCACCTTGGCTTGCCCGCGTGCGGAAATCAGGATGTTGGGCGGCGAGATGTCCCGATGCACCACACCGAGCAAGGCTCCGTCGGGCCCGACCGTCTCGTGCGCGGCGTGCAACCCGGCGCATGCGTCGGCAATGATGCGCGCGGCGATCCGCGGATCGAACGGCGTCAGCGAATCGGCGATGCCGTGGCGCATGAGCCCGGCCAGGGAATCGCCATCGACCCATTCCATGGCCATGAACAAGCGGTCATGGTGTTTGCCAAGCTCGTAAATTTCCGCAACATTTGGGTGCCGAATCGAGGCCGCGAGCGTGGCCTCGTCGATGAACATTCGCGCGTAGTTCTCGTCCCCGGACATCTCGGTACGGATGACCTTGAGCGCCACCATGCGCGAAAACCCAGCGCCAGTCGCGCGCGCTGCCCACACCTGACCCATGCCACCTGAAGCCAGCAATGCGGTCAGCTGGTAGCGGCCGAGCATCTCCCCCGGCGCGAGGTCGTCGCCATCCAGCCCGCTGGTGTCCAGAGTGCGCGAGTCGAAGCTCATCGAGGTTCAGCGTGCTTCCGTTTGCCTGAGCGCATCCGCGCAGCCCCGGCAATATCCCTAGTATCACTTGCCCGCGCGGTCCGCACAAGCCCGCGCGGATGAGTCGCCCGCGAGCGCGCGCCCCAGGCGCAGCGGCGATCTCGAGCCCCGCTCTGCGCGCGGAGCACACCAGCGTGAAAGGCCCGAGAATTTCGTGGATCGCGAGCTGGCGCAAATTTGGCCAGACCTCGCGCAGGATTGCGGAGGTCGTCTCGAGGGTCGATAAATTGAAGGTCCGTTCGAGTGGGAAGCGGTGTAGGTTCAAATAGCGTGGCGGGTAAGCGAGGCTCGAAAGCGGTGCGCAGGCGACCCGGCATAGGTCCGCGCGAGCTATTGCGACTAGCTATGGCAAGCCTGACTCTGCTGCTCTCTGCTCACGGCCACGCGTTTTGCGTCACCCACACCTGTGACCCCAAGACCACGGCCTGCCCGCTCGATCAGTTCGGCTGCATCGTCGGTGGCAAGGCACTCTTTTGGCCGAGCTCCTGCGTCTCTTTCGACGTGCAGAAGGACGGCTCGGCAAAGCTTCAGATCAGCTACGACACGCTACACGGCGTGGTGGTGAAGGCCTTCCAGCAGTGGACTGACGCTGACTGCGGCGACGGCGCTCACCCCAGCATCAGCGTGGTGGACTTGGGCCCTGTGACCTGCGCCAAGCCCGAATACAACCAGTCACAGCCCAACGCGAACATCATCACCTTTCATGATGGCCATTGGACGTACACGAACAGCATGGAGACGATCGCGCTCACGAGCGTCTTCTTCGACCGCAGCAGCGGCGCCATCTACGGGGCTGACGTCGAGATCAACTCCGATCGATACGAGTTTGCAGACGGCGATCCGATCGGCGCGCAGGTTGATCTGAACGCCGCGTTGACGCACGAGGTCGGACACTTCCTCGGGCTGTCGCATAGTGACGTGCCGAGCTCGACCATGTACTGGATGTATTCGAGCGAGGCAGCTTCGCTCGACAGCGATGACGTGGCCGCAATCTGCGACTCGCTTCCGCCCGATCGCATGACGACCAGCGATGACTGCACGCCACGTCACGGTTTCTCGGAAAAATGCGCGGTCGCCGAATCGGGCTGTTGCGCCGTGGCGATCGGCGGCCCGCGCGTGGGCGCGCTTGCGTTCGCGCTGTTTCCGCTCGGTCTCGGCCTGTTCCTCGCACGCCGTCGCTTCGCACGCGCGAGATAGTGCCGCTCACTTCTCGCGCTTAAGCGCCTCGAGCTCACCGGGGACGAATTGAAAGCGCGCGGTGCGATCTTCTTGCGTGGCCGCGCGGAGCTGCGCCAATAAAAATGCCGCCTGCGGGTCTCCGCACATGCGAGCTTTCTCGAGATAAGCGAGCGCCGTGCCGATGGCGACCACGGCCCGCCGATCGTTATCGGTAAGCAATGCTTTTGCCACTTCTTGCAACAACGAAGCGACGTTTTCTCGCCATTGAACTGCGGGCATTCTTTCAAGGATACGCTCCGATCTCGGGCGCGGCAAGACGCGCCCAGCTCGGCGCTCGGCCTCGGCGCGGCGTGTCCCACGTTGTCGCACCGATCGCCCGACTCAGAGGTTCACTTCGCGCGTTGCGCCGCGCGCACGACGCCTGCCCGCGCTCAGTTCGGGCCGACGGACCAAGTCGCCAGTTGGCGGTGCGACGCTGTGTCGTCGAATTTCAGTAATTTGACGCGACCGTCGTCGGCATTGACGTAGTAACCCGGATAGTTGAAGGACTCGAGCGAGCGGGAGGTGCTCGCCGTCCCAGAAAGAGGCGCGCGAAAGCAGAACGTGGCGTCGAGCGTGAAGCCGATCGAACCGTCGCTGATATCGCTCCAGAGCAAGAAGCTCGCATGACGCAGGTACGCGCCGGGCTGATCGCGCGATTCGAACGAGACGCAGGCCGTCTCCGCCAGTCCCGGCACGACCTTCCACTCGGCGTTCGCGCCAGCGGCCGAGGTATTGGCCCGGATCGTGGTGCCGTCGTGCCAAAGCGATACGCCCGTTTGACCGAGCGCACTGAGTGTCAAGAACGCGCCAGCCGTCGCCTCCTCCATCGCCCAACGCATGTCGAGACTGCCGTCGTCCACGCTTTGGATCAGCCCCTGGCGGTCATTCGGGACTGCGCTCCCCGACACATCCAGAGAAAGACCCGTCGCCTGAATGCTCAGCTTCGTGCCCTCCGGCGTCGCGCTCGGTAAGAACAGCTGAATGGCCTGCCCCGTACACGTCGATTGCTCGATCGCCGCGCCCACCACCGAGCTGTCACCTCGGATTTGCAGGCACTTGCCGCTCAAGGCGTTGCGCAAAGAAAAATAGCCGTTCGCATGGGCGAGCGCCCAATAGGTTTGATTGATCTGGTTGCGACACGCGTACTGCACGGCGCGCACCCCGTCATCGACGCCGTAGGCGTTGTCATCGACGCAGCTCGCCGGCGCGTCCGCCGGATGCAGCGAATAAGCGGTGTTGTCGATCAGCAGCGGGCAGCCCGGATCCGGCATCGTGCCGTCGCAATTCGGGATCACACACACCGAGCTCGTGCACTTTTGGCTCTCGCAGTCCGCGTTGGCCACGCAGCCATGGCCAGTCGAGCACGGCGGGCAGCTGCCGCCGCAGTTCACGTCGGTCTCGTCACCGTTCCGCGCCAGATCCGTACAGGTGGGCGGTTGGCAGACTTGGTTCGTACAAATCGCGCTCTGGCAATCGCTGCCTTTGAGGCACTGTTTCGTATCGGCACACGGACCGCACAAGCGACCGCCACAGTCGACGTCGGTTTCGTCGCCGTTGATTTCTTGGTCGTCACAGTGCATTTCCAAGGGCGGGGCACCGGCCGCGCCGGCTTCGATCACGGCGGCCCCTGCAGCGCCCGAGTCCCCGCTTGCGCCCCCCGCGTCGGACGAGCCCTTGCCCTTTTGCAGGTAAGCAAGCGAGTGCAGCGAGCAACTGGAGCTCACCAGCGCGCACAGCGCGAGCCACCGCGCGCGACTCAAAACTGGCCTCGATAACCGGCAAACAGGCTCTTTTGCCCGACCGCGACCGAAAGCGGCAACGGCGCGCGAGCGCTCGGTTCGTGCGGCGAGCTCGTCAGGAACAGGTACGCCGCGAGGGAGATCGAGGCGAGGCCAATGCCCGCCGAGAGATCGCCGATGAGATATTTATTTCGCACCGGGCGCAATTGCGCGTCGCTGCAGTCGGGCGCGCAGCTATCGGTGAGCCGCTGTTCGTCCGTTCGCCCCCAAACATCGAGCCCGACGCCGGTGACGAGCCCCGCAGCGCCAACCGCAAGCAGCGTCCAAGGCAACACGCGCGACGGGCGAGCATCGATGGCGATAGCTCGCGGACCAGCGGACGGCGCGGCTGAGCCCGATGGCGCCGAGGCTCCCGAGCTGGGCGGCGCGGCCTCGCCCGGCAGCGGCTCGAACGCCACTTCCACGCGCTGGTTCTTCTGACCCGATTGAACCAGCACGTGACGAAGCACGGGCGCGCTCCCGGCCGTCTCGAAGCGCAGATCGTAGCTGCCCGGATCGAGGTCGATGGGCTGCCCGGAGAGCCGCTCGGCCAGCACGCGATCGCCGATCGAGACACGCACTTCCGATAGCTCCCGAGCGCCCCGCTTGGCGACGACTAAGAGCGTCGGTTGCTCCGCAACGACCTCGCCGAGCCAGCGAGCGCAGTCGCTGCGAATGAACGCGGGGCAGTCGTTCTGCTCGCAGCGCGAAAGTTCGTCACGCGCCGACACGAGCGCGCCCGCGTGCCGCTGCTCTTGCGCCTGCTCGTAGGCACGCGCGCAGGCGTGTAAAGCATCCGGTTCGACTTCTTCTGCGTACAGCGCGCGGCTCTCCGCGCTCGAGGCGGCGAGCAAGGCGATGCACGCGAGCCGAGGTCCATACTTCATAGGCACTCGAACCGAACACGACGCACGCCCGACGCATCGATTCGGTACGGCGGATTGCAATCGAGCGCCGGGCGCGTGCGCGCGGCCGTGCTCGGCGCGGTACGCCGGATCGCGGGCACGACGGCGTTCGCCGAATCTGGCTTGCTCGGCGACGGAGCCGCAGCGAGCTGCTCGACTTGCACGACCGGGACCGCGTTCGCCGAATCACTCGCGGCGGCGACCGCGCTTGAAAGCGGCGCGGAGAGGGTCAGCGGCGGCGTGGGAGAGGCCTCCGCGATTGTCGCGGCAAGCGTCGCGCGCGGCTCGAGCGCGCGCGTGGCGCCCGCTCTGCCCGGTCGGTTCGCAAACAACCCGACGCCACCAATCAGCACCAATAGTGAAGCGGCAGCGAGCGCCCAGCGCAGCTTGTGCTGCCAGAAAGCAGCTCCCCTCGGCGTGAGGGCGCGCGTGGCGCCCGCCGAAGTAAAGACCACCGACGACGAGACGGTGGCCGCGTCGTCCACCGCGTGCGCGGTGCCAGACGGCGGGATACGCACCGACGGCGGAGGCATGCTCGGAGCGACACCAACGTGAGCTACGTCCATCGCCTCGAGCTCTTGCAGCGCTTCGAGTCGCTGCGCGAGGATCGCGCCCGCGGTAGCCGAGACCCACGCGCCCACCTCGCCGCGGCTCGCTTCACCCGGCAAGCCGCGCAGCGCATCCGCAAACTCCGCGGCTGTTGCGTAGCGCTGCTCGCGCTCACGGCTCAGCGCCTTGAGCACGATCCGGTCGAGCTCTTTCGGCACCTCGGGGTTCAAGCTGCTCGGAGCCGCGACAGCGGCGTTCAGTACGCGCTTCGCGGTCTCTTCCAGGTCTTCGACCAAAAACAGCCGCACTCCGGTCAGGCTCTCCCACAACACGACGCCCGCGGAGAACACGTCGGTGCGCGGGTCGACCGGCAAGCCGCGCAGCTGTTCCGGCGATAGATAGGCGAATTTTCCCTTCACTTTGCCGGGCCGCGTGGTTTGGCTTTGAGACGCGGCCTTGGCGATCCCGAAATCGAGCACGCGCGCGACGCCGTTCACGCCGACCATGATGTTCTGCGGTGAGACGTCACGGTGGACGATATTGAGCGCGCGACCCCCCACGCTCGCCGTGTGTGCCGCGTGCAAACCGTCCAAGGTGTCGCACAGAATGCGCTGCACGACGCCCAGCGCTGGCCGCTCGTGCCGCTTGCGAGCGAGTCTGACCAGCTGCGCCAGGGTCTCTCCCTGAACGTATTCCATCACCAAGAGCAGCTCGTCGTTCTCGACGACGACGTCGAGCGAGCTGACGACGTTCGGATGACTGATCGCGGAAGCCAGCCGGGCTTCGTCGATGAACATCGCCAAAAACTCGGGGTCGGTCGCGAACTGTTCGTGCAGCCGCTTGATGGCCACGATTTTCGAAAAGCCCACTGGGCCGACCAGGCGCCCCAAGTGCACGCTCGCCATACCCCCGGACGCCATCTCCCCGCAGATCAAATACCGCCCGACCCTGCGACGACTCGCGTTGTGCAGAACCGGCCCGGTCATGAATTACGGGAATTTAGCATGCGCCCCTCGCGGCGCGTGGCCTAGGCTAGGCGATTGGTGAGAGCTACTCTTACGCGCGACTACACCGTGTGGGCGACGCGCACGTCTCGGCTCGGGCGACGCCAATTCATCAGCCCTTTTTGGCTCGAGCGGCACCGCGCGCGATCCGGGATGGCTCGGAGTTTTCCGCTCGCGTCGCACGCTCAGCGTTCGACGAGTGTGCCAAACAGCATCAGTCCGCCCGAGACGAACACCAGATCGAACACACCCATCAGTTTGAAATAGTCGGCGAGTTCGGAGACGGGCGCGCCGTTCAAGAGCTCGCGCGTGGCAGCGACCGCCGAGAGCAGCGTGGGCGACAAGAGCGGGAAGAGCACCACTGCCAGCAGCAGGTCGCGCGCGTGCGTGCGCACCGTCATCGAACCGAAGAGCGTGCCGGACGCCGCGATGCCGGGCGTCGCGAATAGGCCGATGCAGATCAGCCCGGGCCCGACGACCAGCAGATCGAGCGAGAAGAGCAAGGCAGCGACGGGCATGACCACGCACTCGACGATGCTCAAGAACAAGAGCACGCCCAGCGCTTTGCCGGCGAAGATCGCGCTGCGCGAGAGCGGCGCGACGAGCAGGCCGTCGAGCGCCGATTCATCGCGCTCGCGTTGCCAAGTTTTGCCTAGCGCGAGCACCGCCGAGAACGCGAGCGAGAGCCAGATCACACCGGCCGCGACGATCCTTCCGGTGCCCGGCCCGCCGAAAAACGAAAGGCTTGCCATGATCACCACCAGCAGCGCGAAGAAGCCGCTCGTGATCACGACCTCGCCGGTGCTGAGTTCGATCGCCAGATCTTTGCGCAAAATCGCCAGCGCTTGTGCCGCCCAGCTCAACGTGCGGCGCGGCACTGCGCGCGCGTTGCCGCGCACCTCTGCCACACCATGCGATTCGAGCGCCATGAGCCAGCGCATCCTACACCCTTTGAAGGCTCGGGCGAGCTGGTGCTACGCTGCGCCGCATGGCTGAGATCCGCGTGGCGCACGTCTTCAAATGCAGCGAAGAAACCTTCTGGACGAAGGTGTTTTTCGACGACGAGTACAACCGACGGCTATTCCAGGAAATCTTGAAATTCCCAGTCTGGCGCGTGCTCAAGACCGAAGAGCGCGGCGACGAGGTCTTGCGGACGATCGAAGCTTCGCCGCCGATTGGCGACTTGCCCGGGCCGCTCAAGGCCGTGGTCGGTGACAGCGCGGGCTACGAGGAGCGCGGGGTCTTCAACAAGAAGACGCACAAGTACCGCGTGCAAGTCGTGCCCAACCGCATGAGCGACAAAATCAGCGTCGTGGTCGAGATGTGGACCGAGCCGCTCGGTGACAAGGAATGCAAGCGCTTCGCGACCGCGACGGCCAGCGCCAAGATCTTCGGCGTGGGCGGGCTGCTCGAGAAGAAGCTCCTCAGCGATCTCGAGCGCAGCTACGAGAAGAGCGCGAGCTTTACCAACACGTTCGTGGCCGAAAAAGGCCTGTAATCCGGCGTGCTCTCGGCACGCGCCGCCGAAGGCTGTGCCGGGCTCGGCCTGCCGCGTGACCATCAAAAAAACTCCCGCACGAATCGCGCCCGGGGGTTTTGGGGGGCGTGGGCGCGTTGCGGCGCGGGGCAAACGCGGCCAGGCGCGGGCAAGCCAGCACTAGGCCGGCATGGCGCGTCCCTGCCTCTGTCGAGGCGAGCCGAACAGCGGGCGGCGCAACGACGCGCGAGCCCGCTCGCGGATCATCACGCCTTGGCGGCGGCTTTGGCTTTGGCAGCCTTCGGCTTCTCGGCTTTGGCAGCCTTCGGCTTCTCGGCTTTGGCAGCCGGAGCAGCCTTCGCGGCGCGCTTGCTCTCGCGCTCGGCGGCGGCGTGCAGATCGAGCAGCTGCGGCAGCGGGTAGGCCGCGAGCTTCGAGGCGAAGCCCTTGTCCTTCACGCGCTTCTTCAGTTCGACGATCGAGCTCACGAGCTTGTCGCGGCTACCGAAGCGCGATTTCGCGTCGGTGAGCGCGTCGTGCAAGCGCACGAGCTTCGCGTTCGAGACACGGCCGAGCCCTTTCACCGAGCTCACTCGATCCAACCACAGGTCTTGGGTGGCGAGCTTCTGCACGGCGGCAACGAGCTTCTCTTTCGACTCGAAGCGCTCTTTGACTAGGCTAACGGGCGTCTTTTTCATGATTCCGGGCTCCGGCCCACGAGGGCCACACGAAGGGCGCGGTTTCTAGCAACTGGGGACGGCGCTGGCAACTCGCTTTCCGGGCCCCGACAAATCGGCCACCGGGCCGCCCAATGGCCCGGGCCGGTCGGCAAACGGCGCCCGCCGGGATTTCAGCGTCTCCCGTAAACGTGCCCGTGCCCGTGCCCGTGCCCGCGCTCGGAGATCTCGAGCTCGTGCGCCAGATCCTTTCCTCCCTCAATCAGCCGCCCTCCGCTCACCTCCCTGTTTTTCGGGCACGGGCACGGGCACGGGCACGTTTACGGGGGTGAGAATTGGGCGGCTGGGGTTCCGTGCCATGACAGCAGTCGCGTCACATGCTAACCGCGGGCGCCATGACCCTGCGCATGCGCTTTGCGCCGTCGCCGAGCGGCTATCTGCATATCGGCAATGTCCGGTCCACCCTCTTTACGTGGCTCTGGTGCAAAAGCCAGGGCGGAACGTTCGTGCTCCGGGTGGAGGACACCGATCAGGAGCGTTCGAGCATCGATAGCGTGCGCGCAGTGCTCGACGATTTGAAGTGGCTCGGCTTGCAATGGGACGAGGGTCCCGAGGTCGGGGGGCCGTACGCGCCCTATTTTCAGAGCGAACGCCGCGCGATTTACCGCGAGCACACCGAGCAGCTGATCCGCGAAGGCAAAGCCTACCGCTGCTACTGCACCAAGGAGGAGCTCGACGCCCAGCGCGAAGCGCTGAAGCTGAAGAATCCGAAGGCGAACTTCGTCTATCCGGGCACCTGCCGCGATCGCAAAGATCAGCCCGATCTGCCGTTCGTGGTGCGCTTTCGCTCGCCCAGTACGGGTTCCACCGATTTCACCGATCGCGTGTTCGGCTTCATCAGCACCCCGAACTCCGCGCAGCAAGATTTCGTGCTCATGCGCACGGACGGCTATCCGCTCTACAATCTAGCCGCGACCATCGACGATCACCTGATGGACATCACGTTCGTGGTGCGCGGGCGCGATCACATCGGCAATACGCCGCAGCAAATTTTGCTCTACCGCGCGTTCGGCTGGGAGCCGCCCGAATTCGGCCATTTGCCGATGATGCTCTCGAGCAAGGGCGAGAAGCTGAGCAAACGCAACGGCTCGGTCAGCGTCAAAGAGTACCGCGATCGCGGTTTTACGCCGATGGGCGTGTTGAACTACCTGGTGCGCTTCGGCTGGTCCGCGGGTGACCAGGAGATTTTCAGCCGCGACCAGCTGATCCAGCTATTTTCCTGGGATCACGTGAACAAAGGCGACGGCAAATTCGACGACAAGAAGTTCGCCGACGTGGCCTTCGAGCAGCTCAAGCGGCCCGAGCTCACTTCGCTCGACGAATACGTGGCTTGGGTGAAGCCGTTCCTGGCCGCGCGCGGGCTCCAAAATCCGGAGGAAGACTTGCTCCGCCGCGCCATCCCGGGCGTGCGCGAGCGCGCACGGACGCTGGTCGACGCCGCGTTCGATCTGGATTTTTACTTCCGCGAGCCGCCCGAATTCGACGACAAGGCCAAGCAGAAGTTTCTGACGCCGGCCGTGGCGCCCCACCTGGTCGGTCTGTGCGCGCTGTTCGAGGGCTTGAGCGATTGGCAAGCCGAGCCGCTCGAAGCCGAGTTCAAGCGCTGGGTCGAGGGCGCCGGGCTGACGCTCAAGGACGTGGCACAACCGGTGCGCGTGGCCCTCACCGGCCGGAGCGCGAGTCCGCCGCTGTTCGAGGTGATGGCAGTGCTCGGCAAGGCGCTCACCTTGACGCGACTCAAGCGCGCGGCGGAAATCGCCCAGGCCGGCTGAAAGCCATGCTGCCACCGTTCGCCGGCCCGGTGCGTGCCCCGCTGCCGGTGCATCTACCGACCACGCACCTCGCCCCGCTGTCGTGGTTCGATTCGTTCATGGGCTATGCGCCACTGAAAGCGCTCTTGCCCATTCCGATCATCGCCGCGATCGCGCCGTTGATTTGGCTGCTTTTCCGGGACACCTGGCGCAAGCTCGACGCCGAGGCCGAGGTCAGCCGGAACGCGGGCGGGCTCGACTATCGCAGGCCGGCCGCGTGCCTACTGATCGTGGCGATGGTGCTCACGCTGCAGGAATATTACGGCGGGCGCGCCTTCTACGAGCTCTGGTTCCGGCCCTGGTTCGTCGAGCTCGAAGCGCACGGCCACTCGCGCATCAATCTGGCGAAATACGACGAATACTACAGCTACTGCTGGTGGGTCGCCGCGCGCGTCACCGGCTACGTGCTCATCCCGTTTCCGCTTTGGAAGCTGCTTTTCCCGGAAGACAGCCTGCTCGACATGGGGCTTCGGGCCAAGGGCTTCACCAAGCACCTCTGGATTTACGGGCTGTGCTTGGCGGTGGTGGTGCCCGCGATGCTGATCGTCGCGTCACAGCCCGACTTCGGCAACTATTACCCGTTTTACAAGCTCGCCTCGCGCAGCTGGTTCGATTTCGCGATTTGGGAAAGCATTTATTGGGTCCAGTTCTTCTCGCTGGAGCTGTTCTTTCGCGGCTGGATCCTGGGCGCGCTCCGGAAGGCCATGGGGGCCGGCGCCATCTTCGTCATGGCCGTGCCGTATTGCATGATCCATTACGGCAAGCCCTACCTCGAGGCGAACGGCGCCATCGTTGCCGGCGTCGTGCTCGGCTCCCTGGCGATGCGCACCCGCAGCATCTATTCAGGCTTCCTCGTCCACATCACGGTCGCGTTTTCCATGGACTTTCTGGCGCTGTGGCGGCGCTCGGCGTTGCCCAAAGTTTTCTGGAACTGAGCTCGTCGCCACGCGCTGCGTGGCACCGACTCGTCACACTCGGTCGTCAGCCCGACCCCGCACGCGGCGCGAGCGCGGAGGCGGGCGAAGCGCTTGCGCCCCACCCTCACTTTGCGTCCCCCGACGCGGCGTTCCCGGCTATATTCCGGCGCACCAAAAAACACATGGCACAACACGTCAGCTTTTCGCCCCTGCCCCCCGACGCCGACTCCACCCGGCGCGCGCTCGTCGAGAGCACACACCCCGAAAACGGCCGTGGCGAATGGACGACAGAGCGCAGTACTCAGCGCTATCAAATCCAAGGCTGGGGCGCGCCGTACTTTCACGTCAACGCGCGTGGCCATGTGGAAGTGACGCCCGATCCGGACCGCGGCAAAACCATCAATTTGTTCGAGCTGACGCAAGACTTGAAGGCGCGCGGCCTCGAGCTGCCGCTCTTGATCCGCTTCCCCGACATCGTCGGTGATCGCATCAAGCGCATCAACGAAGCGTTCCAGAAAGCGATCGCCGAGTACGAGTACCCCGGCACGTATCGCGGCGTGTTCCCGGTCAAGGTGAACCAACAACGCCACCTCGTCGAAGAGGTCGTGAGCAGTGGCCGACCGTGGCACTTCGGGCTCGAAGCGGGCTCGAAGCCGGAGCTCCTGATCACGCTCGCCGCCATGCAAGACGTAGGCGGGCTCATCATCTGCAACGGCTACAAAGATCAGAGCTACATCGAGACCGCGCTCGTCGCGCAACGGTTCGACAAGACAGTGATTGTGGTGCTCGAGCGCTTGGAAGAGCTCGACGTGGTGTTCCGCGCAGCCGACAAGCTCGGCATTCGTCCGATGCTCGGGGTGCGCGCCAAGCTCACCGCCAAAGGCGTCGGGCGCTGGGCGGATTCGGCCGGTGACCGCGCCAAGTTTGGCCTCACCACCTCGGAGATCATCGAGGTCGTCGATCGCTTGACCGAGAAGAACATGCTCGACTGCTTGCAGCTCCTGCATTTCCACATCGGTAGCCAGATCTCGAGCATCATCCCGATCAAGAACGCGATGCAGGAAGCGTCGAACATCTACGTCGAGCTGGCGAAGATGGGCGCGCGCATGGGCTACATCGACGTAGGCGGTGGCCTCGCCGTCGACTACGACGGATCGAAGACGGATTTCCACGCCTCCAAGAACTATCAGCTCGAAGAGTACGCGGCCGACGTGGTCGCGCACGTGCAGGCCGCCTGCTTGAAGTCGGACGTACCCTGCCCCACGATCGTGAGCGAGAGCGGCCGCGCGATCGCCGCCCACCACTCCGTGCTCGTGATGGAAGTGGTGGGAGCCAACGAGGTGCGCTTCGGTGATCCAGTCGAGCCGAAGCCGGACGCGCATCGCTTGCTGAAGGAGCTATTCGACACCTACTGCGGCATCCAGCCGAAGAACGTGCAGGAGAGCTACCACGACGCGAGCCAAGCCAAAGAAGAGGGACAAAGCCTGTTCAAATACGGCTACCTCGGCCTTCGCGAGCGCGCCCAAGTCGAGCGCTTGTACTGGAATTGCTGCGAAAAGATCCACCACACGCTCCGCCGTCTGAAGTTCGTGCCCGAGGAATTGCAGCACCTCGAGCAGAACATGAGCGCCATTTACTACTGCAATTTCTCGGTCTTCCAGTCGGCACCCGACATCTGGGCCATCGATCACCTGTTTCCGATCATGCCCATTCATCGCCTCGACCAGGAGCCGACGGTGCCGGCCAAGCTCGCCGATCTCACCTGCGACAGCGACGGCATCATCGATCACTTCATCGACGTGGAAGACGTGAAGGGCTCACTCGACCTGCACCGCTTCGACGACAAAGAGCCGTATTACCTCGGCATGTTCTTGAACGGGGCGTATCAGGAGATTCTGGGCGATCTGCACAACCTGTTCGGCGACACCCACGCCGTGCACGTGGCGCTGAGCGACGAGGGCTACACGATTCGCCACGTGATCAAGGGCGACAGCGTGACCGACGTGCTCCGCTACGTCGAGTACGTGCCGGAGAA
>Ga0068855_100006647_pt1 | contig 14046 bp, 13 predicted proteins | sample KBSCornC52_FD_66592 | JGI IMG/M metagenome (GOLD analysis project Ga0068855, IMG submission 66592) | Corn rhizosphere microbial communities from Kellogg Biological Station, Michigan, USA - KBS Corn C5-2 | ecosystem: Host-associated > Plants > Roots > Rhizosphere > Soil ... | reverse complement strand
CCCTTTTTGTGGGAGCGCGGCAGAGGAATCGGTAGCGAGGTCGCGGGACCGATGTGAGGCGGCTTCTTGACGCCCTGGTAGTAAATCAAATCGTCCGGCGGATATGCATCCAGGTGGTGATTTTCGGGATCGACGAACTGAACCTTCATGTTCAGCCGCAGGGCGCTGCCGGACCCGTTTTCAATGATCACAAGAACGGGCAGGATTCCGTGCTCATATGGGTTCACCTTGCCGAAAGCCGACTTGGCCTGCTCTTCGGTGACGTATGGAACGGCCGCGATGGTGATACCTTCCTGAGTCTGGTGGCCGGCATACGACGCCGCCGGTCCCGGTGCGAAGCGGCCTTTGTCCTTGTCCACCGCCAGCACCGCCGGTATACTCAAAAGAACGATTAACGCGACTCGTTTCATCTATTTCCTCTACCAGGTTCTCCAGATCGCCCTCAGCCCGGCGCTGATCCTGTATCTACTTTATCGAGGTTTGCGCGACCCGAGGTATTTGACAGGAATGGACGAACGGTTCGGGTTCCTGCCCCCGTCCTTTAAGCCGACGGGTCCGGGCTCCATCTGGTTTCACGCTGTTTCCGTGGGCGAAGTGCTCTCGGCTGTCGAATTGATCCGGCGCGTGCGAAGTACCCAGCCGCGTGCCGAGATATTCGTTTCGGTAAGCACCCTGGCCGGGCGCGAGGTCGCCGACCGGCGCTTGGCGGATCTGGCAAATGGGGTCTTCTACGCTCCGCTGGACTATCGGTCTGTAATTCGACGTGTTTTGAGGCGGATTCGCCCGGCGGTGGTGGTCGTACTTGAGACCGAGATCTGGCCGAATCTCTATCGCGAATCGAAACGCGCAGGAGCGGGCCTATTGGTGGTCAACGGCCGGATTTCCGATCGTGCGTTGCCGCGTTACCGGCAGTGGCGTCGATTTTTCAAGCACGTTCTTCGGTGGCCGGATGCGATTCTGGTCCAGAGCCAGCAAGATGGCGAACGATATGTAATGGCGGGCGCTCCGAAGGATCGTGTGCGCGTGGCCGGAAATCTGAAGTACGATTTCACGCCTCCGGATACCGCAGTAAATGCCGCCGAGCTAGGCGGCGACCCCATATGGATCGCAGCTAGCACGACAGGGCCGGTGGAAGCCGGTGATCCCGACGAAGATGACGTCGTGATCGAGGTATTCCAGCGGATCAGCATGCGTTACCCGCGGTTGTTGCTGGTGCTCGCACCGCGCAGGCCGGAGCGATTTCTGGTGGTTGCGGAGAAGCTGGTCCAGGCGGGCGTTTCCTACGTGATCCGCTCGAAATCCGGCTTTTCTTGTGTGCCGCCGGCTGTGTTGCTGCTGGATTCCATCGGCGAACTCGCGGGCCTGTTTGAGCGCGCCACAGTAGTGTTCATGGGCGGGACCTTGCCGCATCGCGGCGGGCACAATATCCTGGAACCGGCCTATTTCGGCAAGCCGGTGATTGTGGGGCCGCACATGGAAAACTTCGCTGAAATTATGGAGGAGTTCTCGGCGGCGGATGCGGTGGTCGGGATCGGTGGCCCTAATGCGCTCACCGACGCAGTGGAAGCGTTACTTGAAAATCCCACACGCGCCGCCGACATCGGTGCGCGGGCGCGGGCGCTCGCAATGGCGAAACGTGGAACAGCGGACGCAATCGCAAACCAGATCCTGGTGGCCGCTGATGAGGCGGTGCCCGATCCGCCTCACACTCTCGAGGCGCGAATCACACGCGGGCCGCTGGTCGCGATCTGGAAGGCGGGGCATGCCGCGAACATTGCACGGGCACATTCCAAGAAACTCGATACCCCAGTTATCAGCATCGGCGCGCTTACGATGGGTGGGGCGGGGAAGTCGCCGCTGGTTGCGCACTTGGCGCAGAAACTGGCGGAGATGGGTCGGAACCCGGCCATCCTAACTCGGGGATACGGGCGTAAGTCGCGCCTGGACGTGATCGTGCCACGGGGCGGCAATGCGGAGGTTGAACAAACTGGGGATGAGGCGCAAACGTACATCCGGCAAGCCGCTGCGCATGTGGGGATTGGCTCGGATCGCTACCAATTGGGTTGCAAAATGCAACGCGAACTGAATCCGGACATCTTCCTGCTAGACGACGGCTTTCAGCATTTTCGATTGCAACGGGATCGGAATGTCGTATTGATTGATGCGCTGGATCCGCTGGGCGGCGGAGTTTTCCCCCTCGGCCGGCTACGTGAGCCATTCACAGCGCTGGCCCGAGCCACGGCGGTAGTCATCATGCGGGCCGAGGGTCACCACATGGGTATTGAAAATCTCATCCGGCGCTACAATTCGCGCGCGCCGATTTTTCGGGCGCGGGTTCTTCCTCAGGGCAATCTGCCGACCGGCCCTGTCGCGGCCTTTTGCGGACTTGGTCAGCCGCGGACTTTCTGGCGCACGCTTGAAGCGCTTGGTATCAAGGCCGCGCCGCGCTTGGTATTTCCCGATCACCACCGCTACACGGCGAGCGATTTGGCAGAGATCCGCCGGCAGGCCGCCGACGCGGGGGCGCAAGCGCTTGTGACTACCGAAAAAGATATGATGAATCTTCCTTCAGGGATCGTTCTGCCCCTAGAAATATACTGTTTGCGCATCGGGATCGAGATCGAGAATGAAGCCGAATTGCTGCGGCACCTCCTTTCATAATGAGACGAGCCATTTTCGGCGGGACCTTCGATCCTATCCACCGGGCCCACCTTGTCGTCGCTCGCGAAGCCGCGGATGCGTTTTCGCTTGATCAGGTACTGTTCATTCCCGCGGCCAACCCGCCCCATAAAGACGCCTGCACCCCCTACGAAGATCGCTACAAAATGGTCGAGCTGGCCTGCAAGGAAGATCCGCGCTTCTCACCGTCGCGTCTGGAACAAGACGCTCGCAAGAGTTATTCGATTTACACCATTGAGTTAGTGAAATCGATGGGAGGCGAAGTGTTTTTCGTGATCGGAGCCGACGCCTTCGCCGAAATCCAGACCTGGTTTCGCTGGCAAGATGTCATACGAGAAGCGGAGTTCATCGTAGTCACTCGGCCGGGACACCAGTACTTGAGCCCCCCGGGCGCGCGCGTTCACCGGCTGGATACTATCGCGCTACCGGTGTCGTCGTCGGAGATACGTGCGGCTTTGGCCCGCGGAGAAACACCCGCGGAATTGCCGAAGGCCGTTGCTGAATACATTCGGACGAGCGGATTATATGCGCGTTAGTGATCGCGGTCGGTCACCAGGTCGGTGACCGCCGTGAGCGCCTTCTGGTATGGCGATTCCGGGAATCCGGCGATGATCTCGCGGGCTTTACGAGTGAAGCTAAGGGCCCGTTCCTGCGCGCGCTCGATCGAGCCATGGCGATTGAGGATGTGCAGAATCTTGGCACACGGCACCTGGTCATAGTTGCCGTCGGAGAGCACGGTTTCGACCAGCTTGCGTTCTTCGGGCTCGGCCGTTTCCAGGGCGTAAATGAGAGGGAGCGTGACTTTGCCTTCGCGCAGGTCGTTGCCGACCGGCTTGCCCAGGATCTTCTCGCGCGACGTAAAATCGAGGATGTCGTCTACCAGTTGAAATGCGATTCCGAGGTTCCAGGCGTATTCGCCCAGGCGGTTCTCCATCTCTTCCCCGGCGTTTGCACACACGGCGCCCAGGCGCGCGCAGGCCGAAAATAAGCTCGCAGTCTTGCGGTCGATCAGCTCCATGTAGTCGGCTTCGGTGACGCCGATTTTGCCGATGCGCTCGAGCTGAAGCAGCTCGCCTTCCACCATCATCTGGGTGAGCGTGATCAGTACGTCGAGAATCGCGAAATTGCGCTCGCGCAGGGCCACGTGAAACGCCTGCATGTATAGCCAGTCGCCGGCTAGAACCGACGTGTGGTTGCCCCAAACCACATTGATGGAAGGACGGCCACGGCGGGTCTTGGCCATGTCAATGACGTCGTCGTGCACCAGCGTTGCCGTGTGAATCATCTCCATCACGGCCGCGATCCGGGTGAGTCCCGGGCTGGCAGGTCCGGGCGCCGGGGCGCATAATTTCCCGCATAGCAAAACCAGGATGGGACGCAGGCGCTTCCCACCGCCCGATTGCAGGTACTGGCCGATTGAGGTGAGTGCTTCCACCGACGCGATGGACTCGAGACCGATCTCGCGATCCACCTGGTCCAGGTCCTTGCGAACCAGGTCGAAAATCTCAATGGCGGTGAGGGTTTGGCCAAGCTTGCCGAATGCCATAGGGATGTTTGAGTGTAGCAAAGCAGGCAGTTCTGCGATACGTCCTGTAAACCAGTCTCTAGTGGTAAACTACCTTCGAGTGTCTTTGCCTGGGCGTCCACCGCAATCTGACAAAGACCGTTTGAATCGCTAAAGGAGCGTGATCCAAGATGAATATCTTTGTCGGAAATCTCAGTTTCCAGACGACCCAGGACGAGCTGAACGCCGCATTTGCACAATACGGGAACGTGGAACGCGTGAACATCGTGACCGACCGTGACACAGGGCAGCCTCGGGGGTTTGCGTTTGTCGAAATGCCCGACCAGCACGAGGCGGAAACAGCGATTCAGCAGCTTAATGGCGCCGAGATGAACGGCCGTGCGCTTAACGTCAACGAAGCGCGGCCCAAGCCGGCGGGCGGAGGATTTGGTGGCGGCGGCGGGCGGGGTGGTCCTCGGGGTGGTGGTTTTGGCGGCGGTGGCGGCCGTGGCGGAAACCGCGGTGGGGGCGGCGGTGGCGGGCGGGGGCGCTACTAAGCTTTATCACAAGATCTTACTAAGCCTCAGAAAGTTTTCAGAGGTAATTCGGGCGATCTCTTCCGGTGTGACGCCGCGAAGTTCAGCTAGTTTGCGGGCGGTTTGCGCTATGAAGGCAGGCTCATTGCGCTTACCGCGATGCGGAACCGGCGCCAGGTACGGGGCGTCGGTCTCGATTAGAATCCGGTCGACGGGCGCGATGCGCGCGGCTTCCTGAACGTCGAGAGTTTTGGGAAATGTCAAGATCCCACCGAAGCTCAGGTGGAATCCAAGATCGAGGCACAGCGCAGCCTGATCGGGACCGCCCGAAAAACAGTGCATGATGCCGCCTAAACCGTAGGGTCTCCAGTACACCTCGAGCAAAGCAATAGTGTCTTCCCAAGCCTCGCGAGTGTGGATCACGATAGGCTTGCGTGCCTCGCCTGCGATCAGCATCTGCTTCAGAAATACGTCGCGCTGGATCTCGCGCGGCGAATAGTCATAGTGATAATCGAGGCCGATCTCGCCCAGCGCAATCACCTTGGGGTGCTTGAGTAGCTCTCTTAACCCCCGGAACGTTTCTCGAGTCGCCTTGGACGCATCGTGCGGATGGACACCGACGGTGGCGTAGATCGATTCGTGCTTGTCGGCCAAGCGGATGCCGGCTTCGAGGTCAGGTGGACCTTCGCCCGTGCCGATGACGACCATTCGCTCGACTCCGGCGGCTAGGGCGCGGTCGATAACGGCCTCGCGGTCGGGGTCGAACTGCGGGTTGTCGAGATGGCAGTGGGAATCGATCACATTAAGTCCTCGCACGCACAACGGAGCCTGCGGCCCTGTGCGAGCGTAAGGTCACTTTAGGCGAGCACCTACGGGGACGTCCTCCAGGAAGCTGGCGAGCACGGGGTTGCCGCCTTCGAGCGAGGCTGCGACGATCATGCCCTGAGACTCCAGCCCACGTAACTTACGCGGAGCCAGATTCGCGACGATCACAACCTTGCGTCCTACTAGAGATTCTGGCTTGTAAGCCAAAGCAATTCCAGCCACAATCGAGCGCGGCTGGGGCTCGCCAATGTCAACCGTAAGGTGAAGTAATTTGTCCGCGCCCTTGACGGCGTTGGCGGATTTCACTTCTCCGACGCGGAGGTCGACTTTTACGAAGTCGTCAATGCTGATATGTGAACTGCCGTCCGCGGCAACCGACGCCGACGGGGCCGGTTTTACGCCCATAAGGGTCTGTTGTCGAACCAGTTCGGCGGCCTCGCCTTCCTTCATCTTTTCGATCATAGTTTTCACGTCAGCTCGTGGAAATACTCCACTTGCCGGTTCGATTTCCTGCCCCGAAGCGAGTTTGCCCCAGTCCAAATCCGCCGTACGAATCGCGTCCAAAGGCGTCCGGAATCCGAGCTGTTCCCAGATTTTGGCCGCTGATTCCGGGATCACCGGGAACACCAAGGCTGTGACGATGCGCAGCGCCTCGGCGGCGGTGTATAGGGTGTCAGCCAGTTTAGTCGTATCGCCGGATTTGGCCAGGTTCCAGGGAGCTCGTTCGACGATAAATTTGTCGACGGCGCTGATGAGGCTCCAGATGGTTTCGAGGGCTTTTGAAAAGTTCAGCCACTCGAAGGAATCGAGCGCGCTGTCGACGGCGATCCTCGCGGTTTGTGCGATGGCCGGGTCGCCTGGACCGTTCGGAATCTGGCCGTTGCAATTCTGATGGATCAGCGCCAGCGTGCGGGTAGCAAGGTTGCCCAAGCCGTTGGCGAGGTCGGAATTGTAGCGCTGGACCAGCGCGTCATAGCTGAAATTTCCGTCCTGGCCGAAGACCACTTCGCGCAGCAGGTAATAACGAAGAGCGTCGGCGCCAAGGGCCTCTTTGATGGGCGTCGCGCGGACCATGTTGCCCTTGGACTTGCTCATCTTGTCGTTCTCGAAGAGCAGCCAGCCGTGCGCGAAAAGTTTCTTGGGCAGGGGCAGATCGGCCGCCCACAAGAAAGCAGGCCAGTAAACGGCGTGGAAGCGCAGGATCTCCTTGCCGATCAGGTGGAGGTCGGCGGGCCAGAGACCTTCGCCGTCGACAGCGGACATGTAGGTGGAAAGCGCGTCGAACCAGACGTAGAAAACGTGGGGGGCTTCGTTCGCGACGGGGATCCCCCACTTGATCGTGGTCCGGCTGATGGAGACGTCCTTGAGACCCTGCTTTACGAAAGCAATCACTTCGTTGCGGCGCGACTCCGGCCGGATGAAGTCGGCATTGTCTTCGTAGAACTTGAGAAGCCGGTCCTGGAACGCCGAAAGCTTGAAGTAGAAATTCTCCTCCGTGACGGTTTCGGTGGGGCGTCCGCAATCCGGGCACGGATCGCCCGGTTTCGCTTCATTGACGTACAACTCGTCGAAAACGCAATACTGGCCAGTGTAACTGCCCTTGTAAACGTAGCCGCTTTTGACGCAGCGATCGAACAGGTCTTGGACCACCTTGGCGTGCTTAGGATCGGTGGTGCGCTGGAAACGATCGATCTGCAGGTCGAGCGCCTTCCACTGCTGGCGGAATTCATTCGAGATAAGATCGGTGAACTTCTGCGGCGACTTATTGGCGGCGGCTGCGGCGCGCTCGATCTTCTGTCCATGCTCATCAGTGCCGGTGGCCAGGATCACCGGCTCGAAGCCTTGCATACGCTTCAGACGCTTGATCGCATCGGCGGCGATGGTGGTGTAGGTATGGCCGATGTGCGGAGCGGCGTTGACGTAGTAGATCGGCGTGGTGAGGTAGTATTTGCTCATTTGTTCCTGAGATACGCTTCTTGCGCGGAGGCGAGCACGCGCGGCAGCGGTGTGCCTGTGCGCTGGGCAATGGCTTTGCAATCGTCGAACTCGGGCGCGAAGGCGCCCTGCGCGGAAACCTTGCCGTGGATAGTGCCGTAAGGTGTTTCGACTTCGATCATGCTCCGGTGCTCCACGCGGCGTTCGGCGGCATGGATGCGCAGGCCTAGCGTGGAGGTTTCGGCGAAGATAATCTGCGCCAGGCGCTCCTGATCTTCGGGCTTGGCAATCACGCGGAGCAGCGAACCCGGGCGGTTCTTCTTCATCTGCAGGGGTGAGAGCGCGGCGTCGAGCGCTCCGGCATCCATAAGCTTTTCGAGTGCATAGCCGAGGACCTGGGGGCTGGAATCATCAATATTGGCTTCGATGACGCTGACGAGCGTTGCTTCCGGCACATCTCTGCGCTCGCCGAGCAGGACGCGGAGCACGTTGGCGTGCTGCTTGAAATCGCGATCGCCAGCACCGTGGCCGATCGAGGAGATCCGCATGGCGGGTAGTGGACCAAAGCTGGACGCGAGCGTTACGGCGAGTGCGGCGCCGGTGGGCGTGGTCAGCTCGACTTCGGGGCCGCGTGAGTAAATTGGTTTTCCTGTGAGCAGTGCAGCGGTGGCGGGCGCAGGCACAGGGAGCAGGCCATGCTCGGTTTGCACAGTGCCGCTGCCGACGTTAATCGCGGAGGCGTGGACTTCGGAAACGTCCAGGAGATCGAGAGCCACGCAGGCTCCGACGATATCGGCGATGGAATCGACTGCGCCGACTTCGTGGAAGTGAACTTTCTCAATCGGCACACCGTGGACGCCGGCTTCGGCCTCGCCTAGCCGGAGGAAGACGGCGGAGGCAGCGGCCTGCGCGCGCGGAGTGAGGGGAGCGCGATCGATCATCTCCAGGATGTGAGATAGATGGCGGTGCTTGGCGGGTTCCTCACCCACATGGACGCGGAATTTCGACGCTGTGACACCTCCGCGGACGGTTTTCTCGACCTCGAACCACGCACCGGTCTCCAAACTATGTAAGGCGGCGAGGAGCGCATCGGACGGGGCCCCGGCGTCGAGCAGGGCGCCGACGGTCATGTCGCCGCTAATCCCGGAGAAGGCGTCAAGGTAGCAAATTTTCATTTCGTTAATTCTTAGGAGACGAGCAGAGGCAAAGCCTGGGCTGCAGGAGCCCGCCAGGAGAAATCGACCATCCCCGAAACGGGCGTCTCCGCCGGATTCACTTCTACTACTTTAGCGCCCGAAGCCTTGGCGAGATGCACGAGTCCCGCCGCCGGGTAGACCAGCGCCGAAGTTCCGACCACCAGAAACACATCGGCTGCAGAGGCAGCCTGCTCAGATTGTGACCAGATTTCGGGCGGAAGACTTTCGCCGAACCAAACGACGCCGGGCGTTCGATAGCGCCGCAGGAGCAGCGCGGCGGGAGATCGGGAAACGAAGGCCGGGCGTCATGTCGCTCTTTGCCGCAGAGAGTGCACCGCAAAGTCCAGATATCACCGTGGACTTTCAGCAGGTGAGTGGCGCCGGCGCGATCGTGGAGCCCGTCCACGTTTTGCGTGATGAGGGTGAAGTTGGCTGTACGTTTTTCGAGATCGGCTAGGGCGTGGTGACCGCGGTTGGGTTCTGCTTTCGCAATCAGACTGCGACGCCAGTCGTACCACTCCCAGACAAGCTTGGGATCGCGCGCGAAGGCCTGCGGTGTGGCTAAATCTTCGGCTCGGAAGTTCTTCCAGAGTCCACCAGCATCGCGGAAGGTCGGGATGCCGCTTTCAGCGGAGATGCCGGCGCCAGTGAGCACGGCGATGGATTGGGCTGTTCTGACCCACCCCCGCACCCGCTCTGCGGCGGTCACAATGTTTCGGCGAGAACCTTTTTGCTTTGCTCTTCGCGGAAAGCGCGGAGCTTGTCGCGGAGTGCGGCATCATTCGTCGCTAGAATCGCCACGGCCAACAGTGCCGCGTTAGTAGCGCCGGGCTTGCCGATGGCGAGGGTGCCTACGGGGATTCCGCCAGGCATTTGGACCGTCGAGAGCAACGAATCCATGCCTTTGAGCGACGCGCTTTCCATGGGGACGCCGAGGACTGGGAGTATCGTATGGGCGGCGGCAACACCGGCCAGATGCGCAGCGCCCCCGGCTGCGGCGATGACGACTTTTACGCCGCGGTTTTCAGCTCCGGATATAAACTCGGCGGTGGCGTGAGGGGTGCGATGAGCGGAAAGCACTCGCTTTTCGTGCGGGACGCCGAACTGAGTCAGCGTTTCGCAGCAGTGCTTCATGACGTCCCAATCGGACTTGCTACCCATGATGACGGTGACCATAGTTATTGTCCTTGAGCCAGAGTGAATCCGGCCTTGCCATCGTAATTGCGGAGGCTATTGGTCATTCCGATCGGGAGACCAAGACCGACGATGCGGTCCAGTAGCGAAACGATCTGCTTGGGGGTGACGCCGGTGCCCAGGAAGCGGCAGCGGAAATCGTCGGTACACAGGGTTTCGGGAGAACCCTCGGGCCAGACCTTGACGCCACGGTTGGCCATCATTTCGAAGGTGAGTCCGTCGCCAGAGGCTTTGCCGATCACGGCGGCCAGGCTTTTCGGCTCGCGCGAAGGCCATTCGACGTAGACGTCGACACCGACCAGCTCGGTCTTGGGCGCGGGCTTGGGCTCGGGAAGTTTGATGGGTGGACGAGGAGTCGTGGAGTACTCGGCAGCCTTGATGGTCTGCGGCTTTTGGCCGAGCCGTGCAACGACGGCCTGCGCGAATTCCTTGGTGCCGACTTTCTGCTTGCTGAGACCTTCCTGGAAGATGTCGTAGGTGTGAACACCGTCCTCCAGAGTGCGGAGCCAGGCGTTGTGGATGCGTTCGCCGACGTCGGGCTGGCCGATGTGCACCAGCATCAGCAGAGCACCGTGGAGCAGGCCGGACGGATTCGCCAGGTTCTGACCAGCACGTCGAGGGGCTGAGCCGTGGATGGCTTCGAACATGGCGGCATGTGCGCCGATGTTGGACGATCCAGCGAGTCCAACGGAGCCCGCGATTTGCGCGGCCACGTCGGAAAGCACGTCCCCGTAGAGATTGGGCATGACAATGACATCGAAAGCTTCGGGCGTGTCGGCCAGTTTGGCGGCGCCGATATCGACGATCCAATGTTCTTTTTCGAGGCTGGGATATTCGGCGGAGATCTCGTCGTAGATCTTGTGGAAGCCGCCGTCGGTCATCTTCAGGATGTTGTCCTTGGTGAAGCAGGTGACCTTTTTGCGCTTGTACTGCATGGCGTACTCAAAGGCGTAACGGACGATTTTCTCGCTGCCGGGGCGGGAGATGACCTTCAGCGCGATGATCTCGTCGGGTGTGGCTTGATACTCAATGCCAGCATACAGATCCTCTTCGTTTTCGCGGACGATGACCACATCCATGCCGGGATGCTTGGTGCGTACGAATGGGTGGTACGAAACGCAAGGCCGGATGTTGGCGTAAAGTCCGAGCATCTTGCGTGTAGTGACGTTGAGGCTCTTGTAGCCGCCGCCTTGAGGGGTGGTGATGGGGGCTTTGAGGAACACCTTGGTGCGGCGGAGGGAATCCCAGGAGCTGGGCGCGATGCCGGAGGTGTTGCCAGTGAGGTAAACCTTCTCGCCGACCTCGATAGTGTCGATCTCGAGCGCTGCGCCGGCCTCCTTGAGGATGTGCAACGTGGCGGCCATGATTTCGGGGCCGATGCCGTCACCGTGCGCGACGGTGATAGGGACTGGAGTGGGCATGTTTTAGGGTGAACTTTCTACGATAGCAGACCAGATATCCGCGGCGACAGTTTCTGCCGAATGTGGCCGATAAGGAGCCTATATGGCTTTGCCAATTCTGAAGGTCAGCGTAAACGTATCAGGGGCAGTGTTGCTGGACGGCGAGCCGGTCTCGCTGGAGGGGCTGGGGGCGAAACTGGAGAGCCTGAAGGCGGATCGTCCGGTGATCTGGTACTACCGCGAGGCAGCCGAGGGAGAACCGCCCGCGGAGGCTATGCAGGTGATGAAACTCATCGTCGACAAGCAGCTCCCGATCAGTTTGTCCAGCAAGGCAGATTTTTCCGACTACGTGGATCGAAAGGGCGTGTCGCACCCGCGTTATGCCACCTGGGACGGAGTGGTCGCGAAGGTCCGGGAAATGACGGCGGGAGGCAGGTATGTCGGCATCATCCGTCCGGACCGTTCGTATTTGCTGATTGCGCCACCGTCCAAGGATTCAATGCCCGCGAACATGGTCGAGATGATGGCGAAGCTGGTTCCTCCACAGCCGAGGCGTTCGATTAGTGCGATCGCGGACACGTATTTTTCCTGGAGAGCAGGTGGTGGCGTGCCGACGCTGGCGGAAACGGCGCAAGCGATCCCGTTCTTCGGAATGTTGCTGGGACTGGCGTGCATCGGCCATTCGGTTTGTGTGTTCACGGGGACGGATGACTCCATGGCCGCTGGTTGCAGAGGGACCGACTTGCTGATTGTGGATGACGCTCAGCTGCCGGCGCTTTCGGCGGATTGGAAGAAAGTGGCAGCCCCGGTAATGCGTAACGCCAACATAGTGACTCACGAGCGGGCATCGTTCAAATTGAAAGCAATTTGAGATAGACTCGGGGGCTATGCGAACCCTTTTTTTCCCGATTGTTCTGATGCTCGCGGCTGTCGCGTGGGCGCAGCCACAGACCTTTCCTCTCGGTGCCGGGCCGTGGTCGTACACTACCTACGAAAAGAACACGAAGATTCGGGTTTCGGTGGTGACCAAAGGGCTCTCGCATCCGTGGAGTCTGGCGTTTCTGCCGAATGGAGATGTTTTGATTACCGAACGGCCGGGGCGGCTGCGTCTGATGCACAATGGCGTGCTGGCACCGGAACCCATCGCCGGGATTTCGGGCTTGTCGATCGATCAGCTATTCGATGTCGCGCTGCATCCGGATTTCGCCAGGAACGGGTTCGTGTATCTCACCTACATCAAGAAGGGCAAAGCTCCCGATGGCAAGAACGGCTATTGGGCGACCACGGCGCTGGCGAGAGGGAAATTTGATGGCAAGGCGCTTACGGGCGTCCAGGACGTCTTCGTGGCGGATGCGTGGCAGCCGCTCAATGGCGGCGATGGATCGCGCGTGGTGTTTGGGCCGGATGGCAAGATGTATTTCAGTTCGTCGCACCGCAGGAATCCGGATGCACCGCAGGATCTGAGCTCGGATGTCGGCAAGATTTTGCGCCTGAATGACGACGGCACGATTCCCAAGGACAATCCGTTCGTGGGGAAAATCGGCGCGAAACCGGAGATTTATTCCTTAGGGCATCGGACGGTGCTGGGGCTGACATTCAAGCCGGGGACGAATGAACTGTGGGAGACGGAGAACGGTCCACAGGGCGGCGACGAAGTGAACGTGATCAAGGCGGGCAAGAATTACGGGTGGCCTCTTGTGACGTATGGTCGCGATTACGACGGCAAGCGGCTGCCAGGACCGTCGGACTCATTGCGTGGGGGATTCGAGCCGCCGGAGCTGTTCTGGGTGCCGTCGGTGACTGCGTCGGGGATTTTGTTCTACAGCGGCGATAAGATCCCGGCGTGGAAAGGGAATCTGTTCCTCGGATCGATGACGGTGGGCCGGCTGCCGGGGACAGGGAATTTGCAGAGGATTGTGTTCAACCAGAACGGCGAGCAGCGGCGGGAATCGCTGCTGACTGATCTGCACCAGCGCATCCGGGATGTGCGGCAGGGGCCGGACGGGATGCTGTATTTGCTCACGGATGAGAACGATGGCGCACTTCTCAAGATCGAGCCAGTTCAGTAATTGACAGGCGACCCGCTTACGGGTAAACAAGATCGCCTGTCCTACTTTCAAACAAAATACAAGGTCTTTCGAGAGCGCGACTTAGCGCGGTGCGGCATGGGTGCGCCCGAAGTGTGGGGATAGACTTCGGTCGTGAGCAAACTGAGCGAGAGCAAAAAAAAAAGACTCAGGCCGCAGTAGTAACGAAGCTGCTAAAGAACGTGGAGAAAAAGTTGGGGGGCGAAGACGTAAAGGCGACCTTGGGGGATTACATCCGGCTGGTGCAACTCCAGCAGGAACTGGAAGACGAAGAGCCGCGGGACATCACGGTGACCTGGGTGGAACCGAAATCAGAGGCATAGAGTATCACCCTCTGCCGTCGCAGAAGAGGTTCCACGAATCGGGGGCGAGGTTCAAGGGATTTTCGGGGCCGATCGGATCGGGCAAGAGCCAAGCGCTGTGCCAGGAAGCGATCAAGCTGAGTTACTTGAATCCTGGACGGACGGGATTGATTGGCGCTCCGACGTATCCGATGTTGCGGGATGCGACGGTGGCGGCGCTGCTCGAATCGCTGGTGAAGAATGGAATTCCGCACGAGGTCAATCGTGCGGAGAATTTCCTGGTGATGAAGGAGACGAGATCGAAGATCTTGTTTCGGGCGGTGGAGGAGTTCGAGCGGTTGCGCGGGAGTAACCTGGCGTGGTTCGGACTGGACGAGCTGACGTACAC
>Ga0068855_100006646_pt1 | contig 14047 bp, 11 predicted proteins | sample KBSCornC52_FD_66592 | JGI IMG/M metagenome (GOLD analysis project Ga0068855, IMG submission 66592) | Corn rhizosphere microbial communities from Kellogg Biological Station, Michigan, USA - KBS Corn C5-2 | ecosystem: Host-associated > Plants > Roots > Rhizosphere > Soil ... | reverse complement strand
TTTCGAGCAGATTTGTCGCCGGGATGACGGTTGAAGACGCGCTCGCTGCATGCGAACGAGTAAACCGCGACGGAATGGCAGTAAGCCTGGACTGTCTCGGAGAAAGCGTCACAACTGCGGCCCAGGTCCACGCTTCCGCTGCAATCTATCACCAGCTTCTCGAAGCGATTCAAGCCTGCGGGCTGAACGCGAATGTCAGCGTGAAGCTCACGCATTTAGGTCTGGACTTCGATCCGGCGCTGGCCGAACGCACGGCAGCGGAAATCGTCGAACATGCCGCCTTCGCCGGGTCCTTTGTCCGCATCGACATGGAAAGCTCCGCCTACACTGAGGTCACCATCGCTCTGACGGAGCGGCTGGCGGCGCGCTTTCCCGGTCGCGTTGGCACTGTCCTGCAGGCTTATCTCTATCGCACAGCAGACGATATGGAACGGCTGCTGCGGCAGGGAATTCGCATCCGATTATGCAAGGGCGCGTACCAGGAAGGGCCGGCAGTCGCCTTCTTGAAGAAGACCGACGTCGACGCAAATTATGTCAGGCTGATGAAGCGGATGGTGACCTTTTCCAAGGATGGCGGGAACGTATTCTGCGGAGTTGCGACCCACGACGAAGCCATTATTGAGGAACTGCTCGCCTTTGTCCGAAAAAACAAGGTTCCTGCGGACGCATTCGAATTTCAGATGCTTTATGGCATCCGACGCGATCTGCAGCGCCAGTTAGTAGCGGACGGCTTCGGAGTCAGGGTCTACGTCCCATTCGGCCCGGAGTGGTATCCCTACTTCATGCGTCGACTGGCCGAACGCCCGGCAAACCTGCTCTTTCTCGCAAAAAACTTCTTCCGGCGCTAAACCTTGGCAAATAAACCCAGACTCCGGAAGACTCTTCCGGTCATAAACCATCTCCCAAAGGGCGCGAACCCGGTGCCCTTCGATTCAGCCTCCGGCCCATTCTGTGGAAAAACCTGTCAAGCCCCAAAATCGCAAATCCCCGCGTCTTTCAAGGAGAACCGCGTTGCAAATTAGTTTCCCTCGACCTGCAATAATAGATAGAGACGTCCTCCGAACAGTTTTTGATCCTGAACAGTGTATGAAGGGAAATTCTATAAGCTGTTTATTTACAGGACTTTGCCTGTAACTGCTCTGGAATGAATACTTTGTAGAAGATAGTAAATTGCAACTTATTGATTCCAGATACTTTACTTCGCAGGTGCAGGGGGAGGGGTACCTATCTGTCCGGCTGTGGCTCTTCCCCTGAACGAGCTGGAGCAGGCAGATAAGGCGCGATGACGAGCAGATCGGATAAGGTCTGTCGTTCCCCCGGCGAGAACTGTCCACGGAACTGCTCTGAGTTGAGCATCTCCTGTCGCTGCGAAGGAGGCATTCTCCGCAGATCGCGGAAAGCGCGGCCCACAAGATGACGGCGGTCCTGTGGAAGTGCATGGAGTTGCCGCATCGCTCCAAGAACCTGCTGGCGCTCCGGAGGACTCATGTGTTCCATCGCCTCGTTGCCTTCGATTATGCGGCGGCGTTGCTCCGGAGGCATATTGTTCAGCTGGGTGAGACGGTCGCGCAGGTGCTGTTGGATCTGAGGCGGAAGTCGACGGAACCCCGGCTCGTTCTCAAGCGCGCGCTGTTGCTGGGCAAGCGGCAGGTTGCTGTGGCGGTTCATCCATTGCTCCAGATGTTCCTGCCTCTGCGACCTCATTCCCCGTTGACCGGGCTGAGGTCGTCCGCGATCTCCCATGTGCGCTGGCGGCGGCCCAAAGCCGCCTCCATGTCTTCCGCCCTGCGGCGCGGCCACAGTGTATGAAGCAGACGCGACCACCAACACGGCAAGTGCCGTCTGGAAGACGCGCCGAAATGGGATATGGAATAGCATCAGCGGAAAACAGCGTACTCGTAGAGTCTAAAGACTAACTGCGAGGAGGAGCTGCGAAATCGTCATTCGGTGAGCCATCGTCCTGGAGCAGCATGCTCATCGTTTGCAGCGCCTGATCGTTCTTGTCCAAGGTCTGAAGATCGTTGACCGTGGCCGAAACCTGCGCCTTTGCCGGATGCGGGAACCCGGACAGGTCCGCGAATGTTCCCCCGGCAATTAGAAAGATCAGCGCAACAGCGCCCGCAACGACAGGACGGAACTGGCGGCCAGTATTAAAGAGCAGCCGCGTCCGAAGCCGCTCGAACCATCCCGCAGGCGGCAGCGCCTGTTCTTCGCGCAGGCGCACAGCCAGCTTCTGGTCGAAATAGGGCGACGGCTCCGGAGCCTCCCAGCTATCGAGCAGGGCTAAGGTGGCTTGGAGAGACTGGAACTCCTCGTTGCATGCTGGGCACAACTTGAGATGCTCGCGAACAGCGGCATTCGACGAAGCGTCTGGGTCGAGCAGGAGTTCCGGGAGAGCGGATTTGAAATTATGGCAGATCATGATGAACCTTTTCGATACCTTTTTGGGTGACGCGTCGAATAAAACGGTGCGCATCTCTATTCCTAATTAAATAAAAGACTTCAGTTTCTCCCGCAACGTTTGATAGGCGCGGAAGAGTAAAGATTTTGTGGCGGACTCGCTTAACTTGAGCACCTCGCCTATTTGCCGGTAGTCCATACCTTCGTATTTGTGCATGAGCACAGCCATGCGCTGGCGCTCCGGGAGTGCAAGAACGTGCTGCCGGATAGCATTCATTCGCTCCCTGCGCAGAAGATTGGCCTCGGCGCTCGGCGTGTTATCGGCTACATCCGGAGTGACTCCTGTTTCGCGATCGGCTTCGTCCAGATGCACGACGGAAGCCGTGCGCTCATGCCGCGTGTCGCGCGCATGATTGACTCCGAGGTTGGTGGCAATCCGGTAGAGCCAGGTGCTGAACCGTGCCTCGGCGCGATACGTGTCGCGGGAACGGTAGACGCGGAGAAACACCTCCTGTGCAAGCTCTTCGGCGACCGCCTGGTTATGCACCATGCGGTACATGAAGTGAATGATGGGCTTGCGGTACTTCTGGACCAAAAACTCGAAGCCTGCCATGTTGCCGTCGCGCAGAGACAACATGATGGCTGCGTCGTCCATCTGGCCGAAGTCGCTCGTTTGTTGCCGGGCTTCGGTAGCCTGAAGATTTTTGAGAAGCCCCGGATGGATTGCCAGCGTAGCCATATCCTCCTTAACCCCATCTTTGTCCGCAGGTTGCGTTTCGAGATCAATTTCCGGCGAATTCTCAGGTACCCCATCATCGGTAAGGGGATCCAGAGAACCGGAGGGGCCGGAATTGTGAGGGGAAGCGGGCATTCTGCTGCGTTATTCTAACCCCGCAAAGTGGGTACGTGCGCGCGTCTATAGACTGCCGACTCATTCAGGTTATAGCTGGCAAGGCAAACCCCACAGATGATATTCTGAACAAAAGTATTCGCCGGAAAGCCCTTAGGCTCTTCTGCTGCGATTCCAGGGCGCATAACTCAGCGGTAGAGTGCCACCTTCACACGGTGGAAGTCGTAGGTTCGAATCCTGCTGTGCCCACCATCAAATCAAGAACTTAGAGAGAGTACCACCTGACGTCTATAGGCTATCGCTGTCCGTAGCTGGACCAGGAGCGCTTGTTGACGGATAGGTAATACCTTAGCGCCTAAGAAATGCCAACAGATCGGCATTGATCGTTTCCGCCTCAGTGGTGGGCATACCGTGGGGAAAATTCTTGTAAGTTTTCAGGGTTCCATTCTTCAACAATTTCGCGGACAATGGCCCGGAGGCAGCATAGGGAACAATCTGATCGTCTTCGCTGTGCATGACCAATACTGGAACAGTGATCTTTTTGAGGTCTTCCGTAAAATCGGTTTGCGAAAAAGCCACGATGCCGTCATAGTGCGCCTTGGCTCCTCCCATCATGCCTTGTCGCCACCAGTTTTCGATGACGGCCTCGGAGGATTTCGCGCCCGGCCGGTTATAGCCATAGAAAGGCCCAGCTGCTATGTCGCGATAAAATTGCGAACGATTCGCTGCGAGCTGCGCCTGGAAATCATCGAAGACCTCCTTGGGAAGGCCGAGCGGATTGGCCTCCGTTTTCACCATCAGAGGCGGCACCGCACTAATCAGCGCTGCTTTGGCCACTCTGCTTTCACCATGCCGGGCCAGGTAGTGCGCCACCTCACCGCCGCCAGTCGAATGGCCAACATGAATAGCATCTCTCAGGTCAAGATAAGCCGTAAGATCGGCCAGGTCATCCGCATAATGGTCCATATCATGGCCATCAGCAGTCTGTGTTGAGCGGCCATGACCACGGCGATCATGGGCAATTACGCGATAACCATGATTCAGGAAGAACATCAGCTGCGCGTCCCAATCATCGGCAGATAACGGCCAGCCGTGGCTGAACACAATCGGCTGCCCTGCACCCCAGTCCTTATAAAAGATCTCAACGCCATCTTTGGTCGTGATGGTGGGCATATGAAGCTCCTTTGAAACGGTAGCTAATGCCGGCAATTAGACCACACTCATGTGCTTCGAGAGAAGAGGACCATGCGCCCGAATAGGGAGCTACTCGGTACTGATCGACACTGTCATCGGCAATTGTAGCCGCGTTGAGGATGGGAAAAGCCGAGGCTGTTCAGTACGGCTGAACTTCGAGCACAAGATGACCCATGCGGCTTACGAGGATACAGAGATCAGGCAAAGCCGCCGTTGACGCGAATGACTTGTGCATTCACCCAGCCGCCGTCAGGACCAGCAAGGAAAGAAACCACGTTCGCAATATCATCCGGCTCACCGAGCCGCTCCAGCGGAGCCAATTTGCTCAACTGCGCGATCTGCTCAGATGTCTTGCCGTCGAGAAAGAGCTCCGTCCCAACCGGACCGGGTGCTACCGCATTCACCGTAATCCTGCGACCGCGCAGCTCATTCGCAAGCACCGGAACCAATCCTTCCACGCCCGCCTTTGAGGCGATGTAAGGACCATACGTTGGAAACGATTTAGCGAGCACGCTGCTTGAAAAGGCAATAATGCGGCCGCCCTCCGCTACATGCTGCGCAGCCTGAGCCAGCACCAGAAACGTACCGCGAAGATTCGTCGCGATCACTTTATCAAAAACCTCTATATCCCCCTTCGCGATGGGCGAGAGCGGCATGATGCCCGCGTTGTTCACAACAACATCGATCGTGCCGAAGGTCTCGATGGTCTTCTCGAAGAGAGTCTTCACCTGCTCCGCGTTTGCAATGTCTGCCTGGCTCGCGATGGCATCTCCACCGGCTGTGCGAATTTCATCGACAGCCGCCTGCGCCTGCGCGCTGTTGCCCGCATAGTTCACCACAACTGAGAAGCCGTCCTTCGCCAAACGGCTGGCGATGCTGCGGCCGATGCCGCGAGAAGCTCCGGTAACGATTGCTGTCTTAGCCATAACATCCTCTCCTAAAGGCAGTTCTCTTTGGTTTCAAATCGGCCCATTGTTGGGGCCGATTAGGTCTAAGCTATCGTGCTCCTAAATCGGTCTGCATAGTCTCCCGCTGTAACCCCAAGAACGCGTAGAAAAGTACGGCGCATCGCATCCGCTGAACTAAAGCCGCACTTATCGGCGATTTCCTTGAGCTCCATAGAGGAGCTCCTCTCGCTCATACTTCGGGTCGCAATGCTGCTCAATGAGCATATGAGATTCTCACCACGTTATCCAGAAAACTGGCGCGCGGGTGCCGCTTGACGAACGAGAAGAATTATCGTTTACTAGCTCTTCATGCGTACCTCTCCCACCGTAAAGCCGCGCGGATTCCGTGAACTTTGCGCGGACCACGGGCTCGCCGCGACTCACCAGCGCCAGGTTCTCTATGAGGTCATGCAGAGAATGCCTGGGCACCCCAGCCCGGAAGAGGTCTATGCGCGGGTGAAGAAGCGTATACCCGCAATCTCCCTCGCGACGGTTTACAAGAACATTCATCTGTTTGTGGAAAGAGGCGTTCTAAAAGAACTGAGCATGCACCACGGCTCCATTCGGGTGGAGCTGAATGGCCACCACCATCACCATATGGTTTGCTCGCATTGCAAGGCGATCGCCGACATCGAAGAGAAGGACCTGGGGGTTGTGCCGGTTATGCAAGAGTTGCTCGGGGGCTTTCAGGTGGAACGCTATTCTATCGACGTTATCGGAATCTGTGCCGCGTGCCAGAAAGCAAAGCGCACCTGAATTCATCTCGAACCTATACCCAAAGGAGACAGCAATGGCCAGCGATCCGACCGCATACACGTCTGAAGCAAAATCCGAACCGAACGCGCAAGTAGCAGGCGAGGCAAAATGCCCGTTTGATCCCAAGGCCGCGGCCAATGGGGCCGCACCCAGCAACCTCGCCGAGCACCACGGGCCGAGGAGCAACCGCGATTGGTGGCCCAACCATCTACGGCTCGACCTGCTGCACCAGCACTCGGAGCTGTCGAACCCGATGGGCGAGGAGTTCAACTACGTCGAGGAGTTCAAGAAGCTGGACTATTGGCAATTGAAGAAGGACCTCGCGGCGGTGATGACCGATTCGCAGGAGTGGTGGCCGGCGGATTTCGGACACTACGGCCCATTGATGATCCGCATGGCCTGGCACTCGGCGGGAACCTATCGCACGGCGGACGGCCGCGGCGGCGGCGGTCGCGGCCAGCAGCGCTTTGCTCCGCTGAATAGCTGGCCCGACAACGTGAACCTGGACCGCGCGCGACGCCTGCTGTGGCCGGTCAAGCAGAAGTACGGCAAGCAGATTTCCTGGGCCGACCTGCTCATCCTGGCCGGAAACGTGGCATTGGAAACAATGGGCTTCAAGACCTTCGGCTTCGGCGCGGGGCGCCCGGATGTTTGGGAGCCAGACCAGGACGTGAACTGGGGCGCAGAGAGCACGTGGATGGGCACGGACCAGCGCTTCTCCGCCGATAAAGAGCTCTCGGAACCGTACGCTGCGACCCACATGGGCCTGATCTACGTGAACCCGGAAGGCCCCGAAGGCGTGCCCGATCCCGTTGCAGCAGCGCATCACATCCGTGTGACCTTCGCTCGCATGGCGATGAACGATGAGGAGACCGTCGCGCTGATCGCCGGCGGCCATACCTTCGGGAAGACCCACGGCGCCGGCCCGGGATACCATCTCCAGCACGAGCCCGAAGGCGCGCCAATCGAAAACCAGGGCCTCGGCTGGTCGAGCGCGTACAAGACCGGGATCGCCGGGGACGCGATTGGCAGCGGAATCGAGGTGACCTGGAGCAACGAGCCGCGGCAGTGGAGCAACGGATTTTTCGACAATCTCTTCAAGTACGAGTGGGAGCTGATCAAAGGCCCGGGCGGCGCGAACCAGTGGAAGCCGAAGGGCGATGCTGGGGCCGGAACCGTGCCCGACGCGCATGATCCCAACAAGAAGCACCAGCCGGGTATGCTGACCACCGATATCTCGCTGATCGCGGACCCCGAATACCGGAAGATCTCGGAGCGGTTCCACAAGAACCCGGACGAGTTCGCCGACGCATTCGCCCGCGGCTGGTTCAAACTGACCCATCGCGACATGGGACCGAAGGTACGCTACGTTGGACCGGAGGTGCCGAAGGAGGACCTGATCTGGCAGGATCCAATTCCCGCAGTCGATCATCCCCTGGTTGAAGAGGCGGACATCAAGGCGCTCAAGGAGAAGGTGCTGGCCTTCGGGCTTTCGGTCTCGGAGTTGGTCTCAACCGCATGGGCTTCGGCCTCCAGCTTCCGCGGTTCCGACAAGCGCGGCGGCGCGAACGGCGCTCGTATCCGCCTGGCTCCGCAGAAAGACTGGGAGGTCAACCAGCCGGTACAGCTTGCACGCGTGCTAAAGGCACTTGAGCAAATTCAAGGCGAGTTCAACGGATCGGCAACGGGCGGTAAGAAGATCTCGCTGGCCGACCTGATCGTGCTCGCGGGCGGGGCAGCAATCGAGAGGGCCGCGAAGGACGCCGGCATTGACGTAACGGTGCCCTTTACTCCGGGCCGCACCGATGCTTCGCAGGAGCAGACGGACGTTGAGTCCTTTGCGCCGCTCGAGCCCAAGGTGGATGGTTTCCGCTCCTACGGCTACCAGCGGCCCGAGCCGGACGAGGTTGCGCTGCTGGACAAGGCCCAACTGCTGCGGTTGACCGCGCCGGAACTGACGGTCCTGATTGGAGGTCTGCGCGTGCTGAATACAAACTTCGGTGGCACGAAGTTCGGCGTCTTCACCGACCGTCCGGAGATGTTGACCAACGATTTCTTTGTGAATCTTCTGGACATGAAGTATGGATGGAAGGCCACGGACGAAGGCAACAACACCTTTGAAGGCCGCGAGCGGAAGACAGGCGAAGCGAAGTGGAAGGCCACGCGCGCCGACCTGATCTTCGGCTCGAACGCACAGTTGCGGGCGCTCTCGGAAGTCTACGCTTGCTCCGACTCACACCCGAAGTTCGTCAATGACTTCGTAAGCGCGTGGCATAAGGTGATGAACCTCGACCGGTTTGACATCATTCACACGGTTTAGCCGTTTCGATCAATGGCAGCGACCCTGCTCAATGTCAGTCTATTTTAATTTGACCAGGGTCACTGCCGCGCGGCATTCCAATTGAATTCGTGTCAGCAGTGCTGTTCCCACAACCAAGCTCATCCTGGAAGTGTCTGGAAATTTAAGGATTTGGTTCATGCTTCCCGATCCGTCGATTGGCCAGGAGTGCTTCAGCTTAATCAGTGTATGGTCGATATCTGCTTTGCCGTAGGCGAACTCGAGGGCGTAAGCGCGGAAGAGTTCTCCGCCTTGAAGAGCAAGCTTGATCTCAGTCACAGTTGAACAGCGATATCCATCTCTTCACCCGTCTCGATGATGTGACTGGAGAACAGCGGAAGATTGCTGCGGAAGATCACATGAGGCGGAAGACGCACCGACGTATGCGATGTAGTCTCTTTCATCAGGTAATTTACGAGATTTTCAAAGGCAATCTTGCCTTGCGTGTAAGGACGCTGGTACATGGTAGCGAGCACCTTACCGAACTCAATCAGCGGGACCAGTTGCTGAAAGAGATCGGTCGTGACGATCTGGATTTTGCCCAGGAGGTTAAGCTCATCGAGCGCCTTCAGTACCGGCATGCTGTTCGCAGTGCTGAGGTAGAGCCCTTCGGGACGGTCCTTGCTCTGCATGAGCGCTATTGCCTGCCGGTAAGCTTCCTTCGGGCGTTCGTGACTTTCGAGCGCGGGCAACAGCGTCAAGTGCGGCGCCTGAACAGCAAGAGTCGCGGCGAAACCGCGCAGTTTTTCAGCATGGTCCAGCGTGAACAGCTCTCCGCTGAAGACGGCGACGTTTGCCTTGCGCGTAAGTTTATGCGCGAGCAGCTCGGCCGCTATCGCTCCGCTGATATATGCATGAACCGCAACCGAACCGACGCGCTCCGTATTTGGCGCGTCGCTTCCTACGCACATCATTGCGATGCCGCTGCGCGAGAGCTTGCGAATCAGCGGACCGAACTTCCGGGTGTCGCCGGGAAGAAAAATCATGCCGTCATAGCGCTGACGCAGCGCGCTTTCGATCGCCTCAGCATCGCCGGAACCGATGCGCGGATACTCGTGGAACTCAAGATTGATCTGCATTCCGACCATGCCGGTCGCGGCGGCGCGAATCCCGGCGCGCAGAGGGTCGAAGAAGTGAGAGATATGCTTCGGAAGAACTACACCAATCGAAAGGCGGCGATTCAGCTTGAGCGCCTGCGCTGCAAGATTGGGTTTGTATCCCAGCCGGTCGGCCATCTGTAGAACGCGCGCCTTGGTCGCCTCGCTTACGCCAGGACGGCCGTGCAGGGCCCGATCTACTGTGCCAATGGACACTTTCAGCGCCTTTGCAATGTCCTTGATTCCAGCGTTTCCGGCTCCGTCCAGCATTCGTCAACCTATGTAATGTGGTTTGCTTCGCTACAAATTGTCTCATCCATGAGTTGTTTTGAGGTTGTTCGCTCGATATCTGTCCTGGGAGTGGTCACCGGCATATAAAGCACAGTGGTATATCGGTAGCGCAGCAATATTTTTTTACCTCGGATGGAAACACGGTGCGTTACAGTAGCGGTTGCAGAGATGCTTCTGCATTCTGCCTTTGGGGTATGCCGATCTTAGAGGTGTATGGATAGGAGAAATACTTTTGGACCACTCAGCGAAACACTGTCAAGCACACGTTGCCGGTCGAATTTTGATGATCGCCCTTCTTGCCACCCTACTCTTCACGTCCCGGGGCATGGCGGCTCAGGCGAAAGTCGCAATCCACTACGACGAGGCTACGCATGTCTTCCGCATGGATGCTGCGGATATGACGTATGTGCTCGGTGTGAACAACGCCGGAGAGGTGCAGACGCTGTACTGGGGCAAGCGCCTACCTGCGAGCGACCGCTTCGGCGCTGCGAAGCAGATGCCGGAAGCGGCTTCGTTCGATCTGCCGTTGACGACCACGCCTCAGGAGTTTGTGGGCTGGGGTGGCGGGCTGTTCGTCGAACCGGATCTGAAAATTACATTTCCGAATGGCAATCGAGATCTCGTGCTGAAGTACGTCTCAAATTCAATCGACGGAAACAAACTTTCGATCGTGATGAAAGACATCTCCCTGGAGGTGTATGTCACGCTCGAATACCAGCTCGACGCCGAAACCGGGATTCTGCGGCGTTCGGCGGATATCGCGAACCGCACCGGAGCGCCGTTCACAATCGAACAGGTCGCGGCAGGCACGTGGAACCTGCCGCGTGGAACCGACTACCGGCTGCGGTATCTCACAGGTCGATGGGCTGCTGAATGGAACGTGCAGAAGCAGCCAATTCATCCAGGCAAGACAGTGCTGGAAAGCCGACGAGGAACAACAGGGGCGCAGAACAATCCGTGGTTTGCCATCGACCGCGAAGGCTCCAACGACGAGCAGCAGGGAAGTGTCTGGTTTGGCGCGCTGGGCTGGAGCGGATCGTGGCAGATCACCGTCGAACAGGACCAACTGCAACAGGTTCGCGTAACCGGCGGCATGAATGCGTTTGATTTCGGTTATCGACTGAAGAGCGGCGAGTCTTTTCAGACCCCTTACTTTTATGGCGGCTATTCGGACCATGGCATCGGCGGCGCATCGCGGTTAATGCATCGTCTGGAGATCGATTCAATCCTGCCGCATCATCCCACGCCAAAGCTTCGGCCCGTGCTTTACAACTCGTGGGAAGCGACGGGATTCAACGTAGATGAGGCCGGACAGATCGCTCTGGCGGAAAAGGCCGCCAGTATCGGCGTCGAACGATTTGTAATGGACGACGGCTGGTTCGGAGAGCGCAAGAATGATCACGCCGGGCTTGGCGACTGGTACGTCAACCCGCAGAAGTTTCCGCATGGGCTGAAGCCGCTCATTGACAAGGTGCATTCACTCGGTATGGACTTTGGATTGTGGGTTGAGCCGGAGATGGTAAATCCGGACAGCGATCTCTATCGCAAACATCCGGATTGGGTGCTGAACTTCCCCGGACGCCCTCGAACCGAGGGCCGCAATCAGCTGGTGCTGAACCTTGCGCGTCCTGATGTGCGCGCCTATGTCTATGGATTTCTGGACAAGCTGCTGAACGAAAATCAGATTGCATTTTTGAAGTGGGACTACAACCGCAACTGGTCCGAGCCAGGCTGGCCCGCGGTTGCGCCCGATGAAGAGAAGAATGTCTATGTCGATTTCATCCGGAACTACTATTCCATTCTCGCCGAACTGCGTAAGAACCATCCGAATATCGAGATCGAGTCATGCTCCGGCGGTGGCGGGCGTGTCGATCTGGGGGTGATGCAGTACACCGATGAGGTCTGGACTTCGGACAATACGGATGCTTTCGATCGCCTGCTGATCCAGAATGGTTTCACATATGCCTATACCCCGGGTGTGATGATGGCATGGGTGACAGATTCCCCAACATGGGTAAACCGGCGAAATTTGTCGCTTGAATACCGTTTCCTTTTGTCCATGCAGGGCTCGCTCGGCATCGGTGCCAATTTGAATAAATGGACACCTGACGACTTCGCCAAGGCAAAGCAGATGGTGGCGCAGTACAAAACCATTCGAGACACGGTGCAACGCGGGGAACTATATCGGCTGATTTCGCCGGAGCACAATAGCGAGCAATCGGTAACAGAGTCTGTTTCACGCGATGGAAGGCAGGCGGTGACGTTCGCCTTCCTGCATTCCAGTCAGGAAATGTATCCATTTCCACGCATCTTTTTACGCGGGCTCGATCCGAATGCGATATACAAGGTGAACGCGTTTGCCGGTAAATTGATGGACGGCTCGCCTGCTCAGGCCAGCGGTGCATATTGGATGCAGCATGGAGTGGATGTCGACCTTCGCGGCGACTTTCAGGCAGCGGCGTTTACGTTGACTCGCCTTCCATAATCTGAGGAGAATTGACTGAACGTTTCCATGCTCATCCCATGACACCGGATTCAATCTGCTCGAGCGAGCGGCCCTTTGTCTCAGGAACTGAAAAGGCGACGAACACGCAACCTCCAAGGCAAATAACACCGTAGCTGAGAAATATACCTCCAGTCCCCAGACTGCGATTGAGAAACGGAAATGTATAGGTCAGGAGAAACGATGCAATCCAGAGCGCGCTGACTGCGGCCGACACGCCATGCGAACGCACTCGGTTTGGGAAGATCTCAGAGATCAATACCCAGGTGATGGGGGCCAGTGTGAGGGCATAGCATGCGATCGCGCTCAACGTAAGTGCCAGCACCGCCATGCCTGGCCACGCGGCATGATATGCCCAAGCACAGAGCAGATGTGACACGCCAATACCAATACACCCGAAGATCATCAGTGCGCGCCGGCCAATCCGGTCGACAAGTAGCATGGCCAGAATGGTAAACACCAGATTGATCGTGCCTGTAATTACGATGTTGAGAAAGATGTCATTGGCGCCATAACCGGCGCTACGGTAAACCTCCGCAGCATAGTTGAAGAGGATGTTGATGCCGGTCCACTGCTGCAGCACCGCGAGCGCAATACCGATAACTACGATGCGCCGCACGTTGGGACGCAGGATCTCGCGCCAGGAGGATGCGTTGGCTGAAGCCTCGGCGGCCAGCGAGTTTTTTATGCCCGCAATCTCAGCGGAGGCATAGGCCGGGCCACCTATTTGCTGCAGCACCCGCTGTGCTTCGCGCTCGCGTTCCCACGTCAGTAGCCAGCGTGGGCTCTCTGGAATAAAAAACGATGCGACTGTGAAAATGACGGCGGGAATCGCGACAGCGATAAACATCCAGCGCCACCCAAGCTGCACGTTCCAGGTGTGAAAAAGCGCTGTCCCTGTGAGACCTGCGGCGACGGGACGCGCGATGCGCCAATTGATCACCTGTGCCAGCAGAATTCCGATGACAATTGCAAACTGATTGAGGCTGACGAGCCGTCCGCGAATCGCGGCGGGACTGATCTCGGCGATATAAAGCGGCGAAACGTTGGAACTGAGGCCGATAGCCGTTCCACCGAGTATTCTCCAGATGATGAAGCTGGTGAACGAATGTGCCCATCCAGTGAAGATTGAGGAGACCGCGAAGAGAACCGCTGAGATCAGAAGAACTCGGCGCCGGCCGTACCGGTCCGCAAGCGATCCGGCAGCGATGGAGCCGAAGAGACAACCGACCAGCGCACAGCTATTCGCCCATCCCACCAGCGCTGCTGAGGTGAGGTGGAAATAGACCTCATAGAACTCGCGCGCGCCGCCGATCACAACCCAGTCATAACCGAAGAGCAATCCGCCAAGAGCGGCGGCAATGGCAATCCCCCAGACGTATGGCGTCGTCTCGGCTTTGCTGATCGTCACTTGCGACGTGCCGGTGAGGGTGGATCCATGCATAGTTATCTACCGTAGCTCTTCAGCAGATCAATTGCCCCGGAATGACTATTGTCCATCGCGTGCACTTCGGAGAGAAGATCTAGGCCGCCCCGCTCCTCTCCGAGCCCGAGCAGTGCCTGTGCCTTCAGAAAACGGGCCGTCGTAGTTTGGCGTTTCGCGAGGTCCTCATCGAAGAGCAGCATAGCTGGAAGCGATGTGGCGAAGTAATCGATCCTGGGCGCTCGCTG
>Ga0068855_100006645_pt1 | contig 14047 bp, 2 predicted proteins | sample KBSCornC52_FD_66592 | JGI IMG/M metagenome (GOLD analysis project Ga0068855, IMG submission 66592) | Corn rhizosphere microbial communities from Kellogg Biological Station, Michigan, USA - KBS Corn C5-2 | ecosystem: Host-associated > Plants > Roots > Rhizosphere > Soil ... | reverse complement strand
TCTCATCGCCGCTACCGCACGGTCGAGAGATTGAACCCGCCCTGGTCGAGCTTCGTATTGACAGGTCGGCAGACGATCAGACGCCAGGGAGGCTGTTGGTTGTAGACGATGACGCGACCAACCGCGACGTGCTGGCCAGGCGGCTTGAGCGGCAGGGGTATTCCGTCACCAAGGCCGAGAATGGACTGCTTGCGTTGGAGATTATGCGCGTAAGCACGTTCGATCTGGTTCTGCTGGATATTATGATGCCCGAAATGGATGGCCTCGAGGTCCTGAAGCGGCTAAAGTCGGACGACCAGTTGAAACATATCCCCATCATCATGATTTCGGCGATGAGCGAGCTAGATTCCGCAGTGCAATGCATTGAGATGGGAGCCGAGGACTACTTGCCGAAGCCCTTTGACCCGACGCTGCTCAAAGCGCGAACGGTCGCCTGCCTGGAGCGAAAGCGCGCACACGACCGCGAGAATCGGTTTACGGAGGAGCTGCAGGAGAGCAACCGGCGCGCGCACGAGCTGGAGCGAATGCGCGACGACCTGACAAACATGATCGTCCACGATCTGCGCACGCCCCTGACATCCGTGATTTCCGGGCTGCAAACGCTCGACGGAATGGGCGGCCTGGATGAGATTCAGCACGAGATGCTGGACATCTCTCTATCCGGCGGGCAGACACTCCTGGGCATGATCAACGACCTGCTGGACATCAGCAAAATGGAGAGCGGATCTCTTACGCTTGAGCTTACGGAGACTAGGCCCAGTGAAATAGTGGAGGCAGCTCTAAAGCAAGTCATATCGCTCGCGAGCTCAAGCAATATGAGCCTCGTCACGCAAATAGCCCCTGAAGTTTTGAACTTGACCGCTGACGGAGATAAGCTGCTTCGAGCGCTCGTAAATCTGCTCAGCAATGCCATAAAGTTCTCTCCTCCCGGCGGCGCCGTGGCTGTTGGAGTGCGGCCGAGCGACGATGCCCGATTTCTCGTCTTTTCGGTCACTGACGCCGGCGAAGGCATACCGCCTGAAGCATTCGGTCGTATTTTTGAGAAATTCGGTCAGGTTGAGACACGCGTTGCAGGCCGCAAGCATTCCACTGGACTGGGACTGACTTTCTGCAAGCTGGTTGCAGAAGCACACGGCGGACGAATCTGGGTCGAGAGCGAGATGGGCAAGGGCAGCGCCTTCTTCTTTACAATTCCACTCGCCTCCGTTTGACAATGCAATGGCCTCTCGTAGGCATCCGCGCAGTGTCGACGGAAATGATTATCACGGAACTCTGCGATCGCTAGCAGCGTCTACCTGCAACTAAAGGTGTATTTGCGCGTTTTACGATGTAGACGGATTTCCACACAACATGCGCAGGATGTCCGCACGCACCCCAAGTAGTATTGTGTTGTAGTGCCCCCGTCCATCGCGATCGGCCGAAAGATAATGTCATATGGCGGAACACGGGATCGTTTTGGGGATCTATCAGGATCGCGTGGTCGCGGAGGGAGTTCTCAAGGAGCTGCGCGCCCAGCGCTTCGGCAGTTCTGTCGCCATACACCATTCCAGCGACGGCAAGATCACGGTAGAGCGAGCCGGCTACCTGCCCGGTATCAGCGTTCCTTCGAATCTGATCACCCGCTACCAGCGGTGGGTCGTTCGCAGTGAGACACTAATTCTCGTTTGGGCGCGCCCGGAAATCATGGGTCGCGCGGCGGACGTGCTCACCCATGTCTCGGGCACTCCGCCCACGACCTTTGTTTTGCTTCCCGAGCACAACGCGGCCATGCCGGAGTTGGATTTCCGTCCCGACGCGCTCGTGACACTCGATTCCCTCCGAACAGAGGCGACCAGGCTAGCGGTCGCCCATCAGCGCATGACATTCAGGTCAAGCAGGAGTCCCCATCTCAAGCGTCGCCTGCTCGATAACGAATCCAGGCTCAACTACGTTCAGTCGGCATTGAACGCAGCCGTGCGCGCTTCCCAGCCCGTATCGATGTCGGCGGATTGGCTCCTCGACAACGCTTACATCCTGCAGGGACACATCGACGATCTCCGCCGCAGTCTGCCGAGTCGTTTCTATCGGGAGCTGCCGGTCATTGAAGACGGCTCTCAAGCAGGCATGCCTCGTGTCTATTCGATTGCCACGAACATGATCGCGGACACGGATACCCGGCTAGACCCGGAGCGGATTCTGGCATTCATAGAGTCTTACCAAACCGTGCACAAGCTCACGATGGGCGAGCTGTGGGCGCTGCCGATGATGCTTCGCATGCGGATGCTTGAATGCGTGAGCCGGCTGGCGGTTAAGGTCGAACAGCGAGAGCGAGAGCGCGAGGAGGCGGACTTTCTTGCCAATCGTCTGCTTACGGCTGCACGCCAGGATCGGGATCGACTGCTCCCGTTTGTCGCAGAGGTTGCGAAGGAACATCCGAACCCATCGCCGCACCTTGCAGACCAGCTGGTGGGTTATCTCTATGATGAAGAGAGCGCGCTATCGGCTTTGCGCGGCTGGCTCGAATACCGGCTGGATGCGCCGCTCGCGACGGCGACACACCAGGAGCACTTGAACCAGACCGCGGAACTGGTCGCGCTCGCCAACGCGATCACGACCCTGCGGCAGTTTGGCCAATTCGATTGGCGCGATCTGTTTGAGAACCTGAGCGAGGTTGAGACAATTCTGCGATCCGATCCCTCGGCGATCTATTCGAAAATGGATTTTGCCACCCGCGATATGTACCGCCATCAGGTAGAGGAGATGGCTCGGATCTCGCGCGTTGCGGAAGGTAAGGTCGCCGAAGAAGTTCGCGACATGGCCGCGGCTGGCGAAGATGACCTCAAGCGACACGTGGGCTATTACCTTGTCGATGCCGGGCGACCAGAGGTGGAATTGCGCATTCACTGCCGCCTGCCGTTCTCAAAGCGGGCTCGGCGATGGGCGCGAGCACATTCCACGGCTGTCTATCTGGGCAGCCTCGCGCTGGTGACTGCCGCCGCAGAGGCGCTGTTCCTCTTCCTTACCATCAAGGCAGGCGCCGGAGCCATTCTGGCCGTTATTCTTGCACTTCTTGCGCTGCTGCCTCTCAGTGAAGTCGCGGTCCAGCTAATCAACTACCTGGTCAACAGGCTGATGACGCCGCAGATCCTTCCCCGAATGTCGTTCAAGGAGGGGATTCCGGTCGAGTGCAAGACGCTTGTGATCGTCCCCATGATGCTCCTCACGCCAGACAGCATTCGCGAAGAGGTGGAGCATCTTGAGATACGCTACCTAGCGAATCCCGATCCAAGTCTGAGATTCGGACTGCTTAGCGACTTCTCCGATGCGCCTCAAAAAGAGATGCCCGAGGATATCGAACGGCTCGATGTCGTGATTCAAGGTATCGAGCGGCTGAATGCGCAGTACGGCCCGGGTCGCTTTTTTCTGTTTCATCGCGAACGGGAGTGGAATGAATGCGAGCAGCGATGGATCGGTTGGGAGCGTAAGCGCGGCAAGCTGGAGCGGCTCAATACCTTCCTTGCAGGCGATGCGAACTCAGAAGAGGGCAGCTTTCTGCGGGTGGGCGATCGCTCTGAAACCAGGGACGTCAAGTTCATTCTCACGCTGGATGCGGATACTCAGCTGCCTCGCGATACGGCCCGTCATCTTGTCGAGACGCTGGCGCATCCCCTCAACCGACCAGTATTGACTTCAGACGAGCGCTCGATCGAGCGAGGCTACACGATCATCCAGCCTACCGTGACGACGAGCCTGCCGAGCGCAACCGCCACAAGGTTCTCGCGAATCTTTACGGACGCGACTGGCCTCGATCCTTATACCCATGTGTGTTCGGACGTCTATCAGGACCTCACAGGCGAGAGCAGCTATCAAGGCAAGGGAATCTATGACCTGCACGCGTTTCATCGTATGTTGTCCGGTAGATTTCCGGAATCGCATCTGCTCAGCCATGATCTCATCGAGGGAGCGCATGTGCGCGTTGGGCTGGCAAGCGACATTGAGCTCCTGGATCAATTTCCAAGAGAGTACCGGTCCTATGCGAAGCGCGCCCACCGCTGGATACGAGGCGACTGGCAGATTATCGACTGGCTGTTTCCGACCGTCCCCACGGCGGATGGAACGCGTGTACCAAATCCGTTAACGGCATTCAATCGCTGGAAAATCGCAGACAACCTCCGCCGCAGCCTGATGCCGATTGCCTCTATTCTCTTTCTCATTGTCTCATGGTGCATTTCACCAAACCCGGTTGCGGCCAGCCTTATTGTGGGCTTGGTTTACATTCTGCCCACCTTTACCACGGTCGCGAGCCACGTCTGCGCTAATTCGAAGGCAGCATTGGGCCTTTGGCGGCAGATCGAGACACATCTCGTGCGGGCCGCCACGCTCATATCGGTCCTGCCGGAGGAGGCATATTCCTGCGCCGATGCGATCTGCCGGGTCTTTTATCGACGCCTTATCTCGCACCGAAATCTGCTGGAATGGCAGACTGCGCGTGAGGCCCAGAGAAGCGCGGACAAGCACCGGCCCATCCTGTTCCAGATGGTGGTACGGCCTCTCTGTTTTGTGGCCGCGTTGGCGGCGCTGTTCATGGTTGTGCCCGCAGCGCAAGATCCCTCCGCTCCCTATTTCGTGCTATGGATACTTGCGCCGTTTCTGATCACATGGCTGGACCGACCGGTGCAATACCAGCCAGTCCGCGCGCTCAGTGACAGCGACAGGCGATTCTTGCGGCAGGTTGCTCGACAGACGTGGCGGTATTTCAGCGATTTCGTGGGACCTCAGTCGAGCTGGCTGCCGCCCGACAACTACCAGGCCGAGCTGCGGATTGAAGTCGCTCAGCGCACGTCGCCCACAAACATCGGGCTCGGGATGCTGTCCACGATGGTGGCGCATGATTTCGGATACCTCACGCTGGACCAGATGCAGGACCGCATCGTGGCGACGCTGGGCACGATGGAGAAGATGGAGCTGTACGAGGGCCACCTTCTCAATTGGTACGATATCCAGACGCTCGCGCCGCTCAACCCTCGATATGTTTCCATGGTAGACAGCGGAAACTTGCTCGGCGCGATTTGGGCGATTTGCCAGGGCATCGAGGAGATTGTTGCGGCGCCGCTGCTCGGCCGCCCGGCGCTGGACGGATTGCAGGATACGCTTGCGCTGTTAAGGCCGCTTCCACCATCCGGCGGCGCGCCGGTCGAGCTGGTGGAAAAACCGCTGTCCGATCTGGAGGCGATTGTCGCGCGCACGGGGCGGGGCTCAGATGGGATCGTCCGGCAAATACGGAACATCGCTACGCCCTCGTGCGTGCTGGTGAAGGCGATCGAAAGCGGCTATCCGGAGAACCCATCGAGCAGCTATTGGGCTCGGCAGGTCGAGCAGCAGGCAGGGGCGTGGAACGAGGCGATCGATCGATATCTAGGATGGGTCGAAGTGCTCGAGGCTCCTCCCGAGGGCGGGCTTCTGGCGGGTGGCGCCGAGGTACACGAATGGCGCCGCCAGGCGCTGGAGGCAGTGCCGTCGCTGCGAACGCTGGCTGCCGGCAACGTGCCGGGGCTGCGCGAGCTCGTAGGTCTGCAGCGGCGAAGCGCCACGCTCCATCTTCCGCCTGCCATACAAGCCTGGCTCGACGATCTTGAACGGTCTGCATCGGAAGCTCAGCAGATGGCTGCCGAGCGCCTCGCGGAAGCAGAAGAGACCGTGAATCGGCTGCACAAGCTCGCAGACGGAATGAACATGCAGTTCATGTATGACCCTGCAGAGCGGCTGTTCTTCACGGGCTTCAATGTCAGCGATCGCAGGATGGACAACGGGCATTACAACCTTTTGGCCAGCGAGGCGCGCCTGGGCAGCTTTGTCTCGATTGCTCGCGGGGAAGTTCCGGTTGAGCACTGGCTGGCCCTGGGCCGGCCATTTGGCGTCGCATTCGGCGAAGAGGTCTTACTGTCGTGGGGCGGCACGATGTTCGAATTCCTGATGCCGCTGCTCTTGCAGCGCAGCTATGAGAATTCGATGCTGGATCATGCGTGCAAGGCGGCGGTCAGCGTTCAGGTAGCCTACGGCAGGCGGCGGAATATCCCATGGGGGATCTCGGAATCGGCATACAGCGCCGTCGATGTCCAGCGGACCTATCAGTATCGAGCGTTCGGCGTGCCGGGCCTGGGACTCAAGCGCGGCCTGGAAGAGGACCTGGTCGTTACGCCTTATGCCTCTGCGCTAGCCTTGCAGGTGAGCCCCGTAACCGCCGTACGCAACCTTCGGAAGCTGACCAGCCTGCCCCACAGGCCCATGCGCGATGGCTACGGGTTTTACGAAGCCGTGGATTACACCCGACAGCAGAGCCCTACGGGCCGGCGGGGTGTGACCGTCTATTCGTACATGGCTCACCACCAGGGTATGATCCTCGGCGCTATCGACAATGCCCTCAAGAACAATGTGATGCAGGAGCGGTTTCATCGAGATCCGCGCGTGCGCGCCACAGAGTCGCTGCTGTATGAGCGTATACCGCTCTCACCCGCAATCGTTAAGAAGGCGGAGCAGCCGGAGGTCGTTCCAAGGCTGCAGCACACGATTGCGATTGCGCCCAAAGGACGTATCGATACGCCTAACACGAACACTCCCCAGACGAATCTCCTTTCGAACGGGTCCTACCATGTGATGGTAACGAACGCGGGCGGCGGCTACAGCCAATGGAAGGACATTGAGATCACGCGCTGGCGATCCGACACGACGTGCGACTCCTACGGGGCCTTCTGCTACCTCAAGGATCTCGACACAGGACTCGTCTGGTCCTCCGGACATCAGCCGTTCAAGGTCAATCCGGCTTATTACCGGGTCAACTTCGGCCCGGACAAAGCGGAGATCGTCCGCCGCGAAGACGACATCGAGTCCGTGACCGAGATCGTCGTCTCGCCGGAGGATGACGTCGAGGTGAGGCGGATCACACTGATCAACCGTTCGCGCCAGCGGCGTCGCATCGAGGTGACCAGCTATTCTGAAATCGCGCTAGCAGCGCACAACGCCGACCGCGCGCATCCCGCATTCAGCAAGCTCTTCGTGGAAACCGAAGCGCTGCCCGACCAGCAGGGCCTGCTCGCGCGGCGGCGCCCTCGGGCCTCGACAGAGAATCCCCCGTGGGCGCTTCATGTCGCCGCAGCCACCGAATTCGATTCGTTTGCCGAGTATGAAACCGACCGCGCTAAGTTCTTGGGCAGAGGCCGTTCGCCAGCCAATGCGGTGGCGCTGGGCGCCAATTTGACCCAAACTGCCGGCGATGTATTAGATCCGGTCTTCAGCCTGCGGAGGCGCGTGACGCTCGATGCCGGCCAGCGCGTTCAGATCGCCATCGTGACGGGCATCGCCGATACACGCGAGAAGGCGATCGAGCTGTGCGAGAAGTACAATGCTCTTTCGGCAGCCAACCGGGCCATTGAGATGGCATGGACGCATGCCCAGCTGGAACTTCGCCACCTGCGAATCCACCAGGCGGAGACCCAGGCTTTCCAGCAACTTGCCTCGCTTATTCTTTACCCCACGGCGCTGCTGCGTCCGTCACCGGAGAGCCTGGCGCGCAACGTGCTCGGCCAGTCGGCACTCTGGGCGCATGGGATTTCCGGTGATCTTCCAATCGTTGTCGTCACGATCGGCGAGACAGAGGATATCGAGCTCGTGCGCCAATTGCTCCTGGCTCACGCCTATTGGGCGGAACGCGGGCTGAAAGTCGATCTGCTCTTGCTGAATGAGGAAGCAGCCAGTTACGACCAGCCTTTGCAGCAACAGCTGCGAAGACTCGTGGAGGCATTCGCGTCGCCCGTGAACATCGATATGCCGGGCGGAGTGTTCCTTCGCCAGATGGGACAGATTTCGGAACAGGAGCGAACCCTTGTCCTCGCGGCGGCGCGCATGGTCCTGATTGCAGCGCGCGGCGGACTGACCGACCAGCTGAACGCGCCCATTCAGACCGCCACCGTTCCGCCAAAGCTTGCCAGAAATACACGGTTCAAGGAGGAGCCGTCATCTCCGCTGCCCTTCCTGGAGCTGCCGTATTTCAACGGATTGGGCGGCTTCACTCAGGACGGTAAAGAGTATGTGATCTACCTGGGACCGGATGATTGGACGCCGATGCCCTGGATCAACGTGATGGCCAATCCGACTTTTGGGTGCCTGGCAACGGATACCGGCGCAGGTTACTCATGGTGGGGAAACAGCCAGAGCAATCGTCTGACGCCGTGGTCTAACGATCCGGTCGCCGATCCATGCGGGGACGCCATCTACATACGAGACGAGGATCTCGGGACGTTCTGGACGCCGACAGCCCACCCGATCCGTGAGCGGGACGCCTACCGCGTTCACCACGGTCAGGGATACACGACCTTCGAGCATCACAGCCACGCGATCGATCAGGAGCTGACGACCCTCGTTCCGGCCGACGCGGACGGCGGAGCGCCCGTTCGGCTTCAGCGGCTTCGGCTTACGAATCGATCCTCGAGAAGGCGGCGGCTGACGGTAGCGCTGTACTGCGAATGGGTCCTGGGCACCGATCGCGAGGAGACACAGCTCCACGTTCAAACGCAATGGGATGCGCAGTCGCAGAGCCTGCTGGCGCGAAATCGGTATCATCCGGATGCCGGCGCTCGGGTCGCGTTCGTCGCATCGAGCCTGCCCGCTCTCTCCTTCACCGGAGACCGCACGGAGTTCATCGGGCGCAACGGCTCGCTGGCCTCTCCGGCCGCGATGTCGAGGACACGGCTGTCCGGGCGCGTCGGCGCCGGGTTGGACCCGTGCGCCGCCATACAGGTGTCTGTTGAGCTCGATCCCTCGGAGCAAACCGAGATCATCTTCCTGCTCGGGCAGGGCGAAAGCGCCGATGAGGCTCGCACCCTGACGCAGCGCTATCGTACTCCGGAAGCGTTCGAGCGGGCCCTCAATTCCACGCGCGGCTGGTGGGATGAGGTATTGGACACGGTTCAGTTAACGACGCCGGACCTGGCGGTGGACTTCCTGCTCAATCGCTGGCTGCTCTACCAGGATTTGAGCTGCCGCCTTTGGGGCAGGTCGGCATTCTATCAATCCGGAGGCGCCTACGGGTTCCGGGATCAACTCCAGGACGTGATGGCCCTGGTCTATACCGCGCCGCACATCACGCGGGCGCAGATCATTCGCACGGCGGCACGCCAGTTTGTGGAGGGAGATGTTCAGCACTGGTGGCACCCGGCGTCCGGCGCCGGGGTTCGAACGCGCATCTCTGACGATCTGCTTTGGCTTCCGTTCGTCACCGCGCACTACGTTCGAGTGACGGGCGACGCGGGAATCCTCGACGAGTCTATCCCCTTCCTGGAAGGAAAGGTCCTGGGCGAGCACGAGGATGAAGCCTATTACGTCCCGACGATCTCTCAAGAAAAGGCTTCGCTTCTCGATCACTGCCGCCGTGCCATCACGAAGGGCCTGACATCCGGTCCGCACGGGCTGCCGCTCATCGGTACCGGAGACTGGAACGACGGGCTCAACCGGGTGGGCATTGAGGGCAAGGGAGAGAGCATCTGGCTTGCCTGGTTCCTTGTGGCCGTGCTGAACGATTTTGCTGACGTGCTGACCCTGCGGTCGGCCGAGCCGGAGGCGGCGAACTGCCGCGAGCGCGCACGAAAGCTGGCGGACACCGTCGAATCGCAGGCCTGGGACGGGGAATGGTATCGCAGAGCCTACTTCGATGACGGAACTCCCCTTGGCTCGAATCAGAGCGACGAGGCGAAGATCGATTCTCTCGCGCAGTCGTGGAGCGTCATCTCCGGTGCGGCGGATGAGAAGCACGCTGAAATGGCAATGAAGGCGGTTCAGGAGCATCTGGTTCGAAAGGACGACAAGCTGGTGCTCCTCTTCACCCCGCCGTTCGACAAGACGCCCCACGATCCCGGATACATCAAGGGCTACCCACCGGGCGTGAGAGAGAACGGCGGGCAGTACACGCACGGCTCGCTCTGGGTGCCACTCGCGCTCGCCCGGCTAGGACAGGGCGACGCCGCGGTGGAGATCCTTCGGATGATGAACCCTGTCGAGCACGCGCGCACCCCCGAGGATGCGAATCACTATAAGACCGAGCCCTACGTGGTCGCCGCCGACATCTACGCGCTCGAGGGGCACGTCGGGCGCGGGGGCTGGACCTGGTACACTGGCTCTGCAGGCTGGATGTACCGCGTCTGGCTGGAAGAGATTTTCGGCTTCCACCTTCGCGGCGACAAGCTCACGATTTCGCCCTGCATCGCCTCGGATTGGCATGGTTTCACGCTCCGATACCGCTACCGGAGCGCGCATTATGAGATCGTCGTCGAGAACCCAAAGCACGTTTGCCGAGGAGTCGAGCTGGTCGAGCTGGACGGCGAAATAGCAGCTGACAAAGTACTGCACTTGAAAGATGACGGCGCGTCGCATGCCGTTCGAATTGTTATGGGTTCGTGATAGCCTCCTCCAGGTTACAGGCGGCAGATAAGCAGCTCGCGCTCGTAGATAGTCTCCGGGGGGAGGCGGTCGTGGAGATCGATGAACATCTCCTCGTGGCCGAGCACCTCGGCTCGCCAGGCGCCGCGATCGAAGGCCTGAAGCTGATCGAACTTCGCTTTGGGCAGGTCGAGCCCGCGCCATTCGATGTCTTCGTAATGCGGCATCCACCCGATGGGCGTCTCGCGGCCGAGGGCGCGGCCGTGCGTTCGGTCTACGATCCACTTCAGGATGCGCATGTTCTCCGAGTATCCGGGCCAGATGAAGTTCCCCTGCTCGTCCTTCCGGAACCAGTTCACGCTGAAGATGCGCGGTGTCTGGGAGAGCGAGCGCTGCATTCGGATCCAGTGGCGGAAGTAGTCGCCCATGTGGTAGCCGCAGAAGGGAAGCATCGCCATGGGGTCGCGGCGGACTTTGCCGACCACTCCGGCGGCGGCGGCCGTCATCTCGGAGCCGACGGTGGCGCCGGTGTAGACGCCCGCGCTCCAGTTGAATGCCTGGTAGACGAGCGGGATGGTGGTGGCGCGACGGCCGCCGAAGATGATCGCGCTGATGGGGACGCCCGCGGGATCTTCCCACGAGGGGTCGATGGTGGGGCACTGGGAGGCGGGCGCGGTGAAGCGCGAGTTGGGATGGGCCGCTTTTGCGCCGGTATCCCTGGCGATCTGCGGGGTCCAGCGCTTGCCCTGCCAGTCGAGGCATTCGGCGGGAGGATCGTCGGTCATTCCTTCCCACCAGACCCCGCCCTCCGGCGTGAGCGCGACATTGGTAAAGATGGTGTTGCGAGAGAGGGTCGCCATCGCGTTGGGGTTGGTTTTCGCTGACGTGCCCGGGGCGACGCCGAAGAAACCGGCCTCCGGATTGATCGCGCGCAGCCGGCCCTCCGCGTCCGGCTTAAGCCAGGCGATGTCGTCGCCGACGGTCCACACCTTCCAATCCTCCAGGCCGGGAGGGGGGATCAGCATGGCGAAGTTGGTCTTGCCGCAGGCGGAGGGGAAGGCGGCGGTGACGTAGGTCTTCTCGCCATTCGGGTCCTCGACGCCGAGGATGAGCATGTGCTCCGCGAGCCAGCCTTCGTCTCGGGCGATGTTGGAGGCGATCCGCAGGGCGAAGCATTTCTTGCCGAGAAGCGCGTTGCCGCCGTAGCCGGAGCCGTAAGACCAGATTTCGCGCGTCTCCGGGAAGTGGACGATGTACTTCTCCGAGTTGCACGGCCAGGGCACATCCTTCTGGCCGGGCGCGAGGGGCGCGCCGACGGTGTGCATGCACGGCACAACCCGCTTCTCGCCGAGATCGATCTCAGCGAAGATGGGCAACCCGATCCGCGACATGATGCGCATGCTGACGACGACGTAGGGCGAATCGGTGAGCTCGACGCCGATGCGCGACATCGACGAGCCGACCGGCCCCATGCTGAAGGGCAGCACGTAGAGGGTGCGACCGCGCATGGAGCCCTCGAACAGCTTCTTGAGCTTGCGCCGCATGGTGTACGGGTCTTCCCAGTTGTTCGTGGGGCCTGCGGCATCCTTCGAAAGCGAGCAGATGAAGGTGCGATCCTCGACGCGGGCGACATCGCTCGGGTCGGAGCGCGCGTAGAAACAGCCCGGCCACAGCTCCTCGTTGAGCCTGATGAAGATCCCTGCCTCGACCATCTGCGCGCAGATCGCGTCATACTCGCGCTGCGTGCCGTCTACCCAGTGGATGGTATCCGGTTGCGTAAGCCGCGCCATCTTCTCAACCCACTTGAGGAGATGGACGTTCTTGCTCAGCGGGACGGCAGGGTCGCGCCCGAACAAGGCTTCATCGGACTGCCTGGCGGCGGCGGTCCGGTGATCGTGAACAGTGAGCATCGGTGAAACCCTTTCTATCGCGGCTCGCAGGCCCTCGAGTCAGCGTCATTGCCGCCGAGGCCGTGCCCGGTCGTGCGGGCGAGCCGATGTATGATACCTCAGCGCTCACCCCAACCCCTGTCCCGCGTTACTTTGCGCGTTTCAACGTGCACCCTCTCCCCGTATTCCCTCACTTCGTTCGGCGAGAGAGGGATTGATTGGCTTGCTGGTCTACCCATTTGCCTCCATGGCGGGAATTATGGGTAATGGTGAGAACTTTGGGGGAACTAGACCGGGGGCGCGCAGGGTGATTGATCAGTGCTCGCCCTGTGGCAATCGGGTCCGCGCGGAGATAGCTCGCGGGGGACAAACATATGCTCAAAATTGTCGAAATAAATGGAGGAAACCGAGCAAAAACTGAAACTTCTTGCTTTGCTTGAGCGGATAGTCCAGCAAAGTGATCTGTGAAGGAAAAACCCAAGTCGAGGGACAACGAGCAGCCAGTGATCCGCAATGGAAGGAGACAGCAATGCTGCTGCTGCGCCTGCTCGTGTTTGCCCTGTGCCTCGTGCTTGTATCTCTGGCTGCGTTTGCCGACGCGCCTCCGCTGCCCGGAACGTCGCTCCTCACCGATAAGGACGATCTCGCGAAGCGGATGGTCGAGGGCATTCACGCCTACCTCGACCGCGAGCTGGCCGCCTCGGAGGCGCATCGCGCGAGCTACTGGCATCGCGACCTTGCGAGCGCCGAGCGATATGAGACGTCCATCGCCCCGAACCGCGAGCGATTCCGGCGCATGCTCGGGCTGACCGATGCCCGCGATCCTGTTGCCCTGATCTCAGAATCTGAGGTGAGCGATCAGGGTGTTCAGGTCAGCATTTTGGGCACGGGGCAGGGGTTTAGAGCATTTCGAGTTCATTGGAACGTGTTTCGCGGAGTACGCGGAGAGGGACTGCTGTTCGTCCCGTATCGGCCGAACAATATTGATATCGTCGCGCTGCCCGATTGCGATACCACGCCGGAGATGCTCGCCGGGTTCGTGCCGGGCGTTCCAGCAGAGGCGCAGTTCGCGCGGCGGCTTGCGGAGAGCGGCTGCCGCGTGCTCGTGCCCTTCTTCATCGACCGCGGAGCGACCTACTCCGGCAACCCCGCGATTGCGATCACCAACCAGCCTCACCGCGAGTTCCTCTACCGGGCCGCCTACGAGATGGGCCGGACCATGCTCGGCTACGAGGTGCAGAAGACGCTGGCGGCGGTCGACTGGTTCCTGGGAGAGGGCAACTCTGCCGGCAAACCCGCGCGGCCGGTCGGTGTGATCGGGTACGGCGAGGGCGGGCTGGTGGCGCTCTATTCGGCCGCGGCGGATCCGCGAATCTCGGCGGCGGCGGTGAGCGGCTGCTTCGGGCGGCGCGAGCGCATGACAGGCGAGCCGATCTACCGCAACGTGTTCGGCCTGCTGCGGGAGTTCGGCGATGCGGAGATCGCGAGTCTGGTTGCCCCGCGCCCGCTGATCGTCGAGGCGTCCGCCGCGCCGCTGGTTGCTGGCCCGCCGGAGACGGGCCGCAAGACGGCTGCTTCGGGCGTGCTGCGTGCCTATGACCCGGGCGAAACAAAGGCGGAAGTTCAGCGTGCCGCCGCGCTGACGGCCGGGCTTCCGGGCGGGCATGCGCCAAAAATCGTGCCGAGCGGCGACGGCGCGGGACCGGCTGGGAGCGAGGCGATGCTATCGCAGTTCTTGCAGGCGCTTGGCG
>Ga0068855_100006642_pt1 | contig 14048 bp, 11 predicted proteins | sample KBSCornC52_FD_66592 | JGI IMG/M metagenome (GOLD analysis project Ga0068855, IMG submission 66592) | Corn rhizosphere microbial communities from Kellogg Biological Station, Michigan, USA - KBS Corn C5-2 | ecosystem: Host-associated > Plants > Roots > Rhizosphere > Soil ... | reverse complement strand
CGCCCTCCTTGATGCCGTCCAGCGCCTCCACCAGCGTGGCCAGGCCCTCCATGCTGTAGGTGCTGAATTTGGAGGTGATGGGCTGATAGCCGAGCGCCTCGTCAATCGGCTCTTCATGGGTGGACTGATGGAAGGGACGGGAATCGCCGGGCACATAGATGGTCGAGGCCGGCTCGGAAAAGGCCATGTTGAAAATGCGCGTCTGGTCGGTGGCCAGGCCAATCGCCAGCAGCTTTGCCAGGATCGGCGTCACTTTGCGCAAGTTCGGTACCGACTTGTTCATCGGCAATTCATCCGGCGCCGGCGGGATCGCCACCTGGGCCACGATATCCGGACGCTGCAGTTCGGCATCCAGGGTCTTTTCGAGCTCGCGCACCGAAGTGAAATACTGATCCAGCCGCGCGCGATCGCCGGCGCCGACGTTTTTCCACAACGCCCTGCGGTCATCGGCCACCACCGACAGCACGCTTCGCTGCAGCATGACCTCCGGATCGGCCTTCCAGTCGCCCTTGGACGGATCCTGGAAGCCCGGACCGAACAGGCGCGCATAAAGACCAGCTGGAGAAATCTCCGGCGGATTGATGTTGCTGCCGCCCAGGCTGGAATAACTCTCGCGCTTGTTGCCGCAGCAGGAAATCTCGATGGAGCGGAAACGGGCGCCGTGACTGATGGCATTGGCGATGGTCTGGTCGATGGTCGGGGCGTCGAACTGAAAGTCATTGGCCGGCGCGATGCCGGTCGAGATCGCCGCATTGCCGGTCCAATGCTGGATATTGGGCTTGTCGTCGACATAGGCCCTGAAACCGCTGAGCAGATTGAGCTTGTTCTTGTAAGGCTTCAGCGAGGCCAGTTGCGGCGTGTCGTCATAGTTGGCGCCGACAGTCTTGGGCAGATACAGCGCCTTGGTCAGGCCGCACCCCCAGAAAAACGTGCCGAAGCGGGTGGGAATTTTCTGGCCCGTCGCAGCGAGGGCCTGGCCTTTGCTGTCCAGGAAGCAGTCCAGGAAGGGCAGCGCCATGACGGCGGCAGAGCTCTGATATAGACCCCGCAGGAGAGAACGGCGAGTGGCAACCATGGATGATCCTCGCTAGCGCGCCGCGGCGTTCATGGAAAGCTTCGCCGCAGCGTCTGCCGGTGGCGGCGCGGTGAAGAATTGCGGACTGGTGACAATGGATCTCAGCAGCGCTGGCAGGCGATAGCCGCCGCTGGTGAAGCCATCCAGATAGGGCCGCACCGTGCTTGTCTGCACATCTTCGCTGCTCGTGCCCACACCATAGGCATAGAGTTTGCGCACAAAGCAGGCCGGCACCCTGGGATTGTCGTGCAGGTACTGGCCGAGCCCCGCCCCACCCTCGAAATGCTTGTCGCCGATCGTGGCAGACACGTCGATGTCGCGGCCATCATCCTTCAGACGCCGCTCTCCCACGCTGTCGAATTGCTCCAGGCTCAATCCGATCGGATCGCTATGGGTGTGGCAGGAGGCGCAGGTCGGCGTCGTGGCATGCGCCATCAGCCGGTCCCGCACGGTGCGAAGCTTGGGGTTGTTGACGTCGTTGACGATGGAAAAATCGACATTGGCCGGCGGGGTCGGCGTCGGCTCGCACAGGAAGATGTCCATCAGGGCGACGCCGCGCTTGGTCGGCGAGCTGCGGCCGGGATGGGAGAACATGCTCAGCATCGAGACCTGGGTGACGATGCCGCTGCGCCCATCGCCGTCGTGGAATTCATACGGCATCCAGGCGCCATCCAGGTTGTAGGGGACGTCATAGACCCAGGCGAGCGACCGGTTGATGAAGGTCTTGCGGGTGGTGAAAAGCTCGCGGAAATCGCCATCGCCTTTCAAAGTCAGGTTGATGGCCGTCCGCAGCGTTTCCTCGCGGGCGGACGCCGCGATCTCGTCGCTGTATTTCGGATAGATGGTCGGGTCCTTGGTGATGGCGCCAAGCGTATCCAGCTGCAGGAAATCGCTGAAGAAACTGCGCATCCCGGTTTCCAGGCGCGGCGACGCCATCAGGCGGGCCACTTCCGTCTTCACGCCGGCATCGCTATCCAGCGCGCCGGTGCGGGCGGCGTTGAGCAAGCCTTCGTCCGGTGTCGTGTCCCACAGCATGTAGCTGAGCCGCGCCGCGCGGCTGTAACCGTCAAGGGTGTAGGCCTTCCCGGCAGGGACGGCGACTTCGGCCCGGAAGAGAAAATCCGGCGCGGACAGGAGCGTCGTCAGGCTGTAGCGAATGCCGGTGTAGAAATTGCCCGACTGTTTGGTCACGGCGTCGGCCGCGTCCAGCCGCGTTTTTAGTTCGTCCGCCGTCAACGGCCGGCGGAAAAGCTGCAGGCCATATTTCGCGAAGATCTGGCTGGCGCAGCCGCGGTCCGCGGCGTTGGGGGATTTCGGCGTGCAGGCAAGCAGCTTGCCTCGATGTTTCTCGTCCACGACCTGCCGGGCGATACCGTCGGCGATCTTGGCATAGCCTTCAAATCCGGCCGGCGTGATCGAAAGGATGGAACTGCTGGCTGCGAGCAAACCACCGACGCGGCTGTCCGGCTCGAACTTGCCCTGCACCAGGATGTCGGGGCCAAAAATGTCTGCGATTGAGTTGCGATACTGGCTTTCGGTCAGCCTTCTCAGCCCGGCCAGGTAGGGCCCCGAAGCCGCGGACAGGGCGGCCTGCGTTCCGGCGAGAAGACATAGCCCTGTCAGGAAAACCAGCGTATTGCGCGAGCGTCGCATGAGATTCATCCGGTGCTTATGACGGAGCGTCTTGCTTTATAAAGCCGGCGCGGTCCCGAATATATGGCAACAACCGCCGGGCACAAATCCGGTGCTCCGGTTCGTTAAGACCTTCTCGTTGTGCGACGCAGCAAATGTCTGTCGGGACGCCCAGCCGCGGATCGGGTATGATTCATCAGGCTTCCGACCTTTGAGGTTCAGTTCAAATGGTCCCCCTTCAAATGGTCCCCATGAAAATACGATTTCTGATTGCCGCTGCCTTAGGCCTGAGCGTGAGCCCGGCGACGGCGGCGCCGTGGGTCCGCGGCTTTGTCGTGGATAACTATGAGCCGGCTTTTTACTATGGCGGGCGCAGCGGCACGGAGGAACCGGGTCCGGATTGCCCCAAGGGAACAATCCCCATCCTGGACTACAAGACCGTCCTCAAGACCAGTTGGCGGACTCAGGCCGAAATCGACAAGATCACCCTTCCCGTATCGGCGGGGGGCCTGGGTGAACGCGTGGTTTCGCCGGCCATGCAGCATCGCGGCTTCCGCAGGGACATCGATACCTACGTCAATCCGTTCACCGCACCCGATGCCGGCATCCAGCAGGTCACCGGAAAAATTGCGGAAGGCTTCAACCTGGACGGCAAAGCGGAGACCGGAGGCTTTACCAGCCCCACCGGCGAGCGCGGCATCGACAACGCCTTCTATCGCGCCTGGGGCTGCATCATGTCCTATCGCGGCACGCCCTGGCACGCCTATCTGAGCCAACGCGCCAACGACAAGATGCTGGACGGCCTCTACACCATGGTCATCCGGCTGTCCGGCAACGGCGATCCCATGAATGACGACAATGTCACCTTCGAAGTGGCCTATTCGCCCGATCACGTCGTCAAGGATCCGATGGGCAATGTGGTCCGCGATGTGTCCTTCCGCATCGTCAAGACCGAACAATATACCAAGCTGAAAGCCCGCATTCACAATGGCGTGCTGGAGACCGAGCAGGCGGACATACGCATGCCGGAATTTTCCTGGGGCGAAACCCGCCGCGGTGAGGCGCTGTACCGGCACGGGCGCATACGCCTCACCATGAACAAGACCGGCGGCCTGTCGGGTCTGGTGGGCGGTTATCGCGACTGGCGGGAAGTCTATGGTCGCGACACATTCAATGTTCCCTCCGGCGGCGCAACCCGGGAGACCTATTATCACGAGAACCAGATCGCGATGTATTATGCGCTGAAGCGCAATGCCGACGGCATCCCCGACCCCAAGACCGGCCGCAACACCGCCATTTCCAGCGCCTACCGGTTTACCGCCAGGCCGGCCTTTGTCGTCGATCCGCCAGTTGCGCTTGCGGTGGACGAGCCGCCTTACCCGGGCGGCGAAAGAGCGGTGGTCGAGCGGCAGCGGTTTCTCCACGCCATCACCACCCGCGTGATAGAACCGGAATATAAGGCGCCCAGGAGAAACGGCGCCCCGCCGCAGACCGTCGCCAGCGACGAGCCCTCCGGCGAAACGCCCCCGCAGAACAACTAGCAGAACGGCGCCCGTCATCGCTTTCCAAGCCGCCCGGCTTTCCCTGGCCGCGCCTGCCGCTTAGAAAGCCGGTCTGTCCCAGCGAATCCTCATGGAGCCGTGATGCCTTATCTCGCCCCGATCGTGCTGCTTTTCGCCTCCAATGTGTTCATGACCTTCGCCTGGTATGGGCAGCTCAAATATCCGGCGGCGCCGCTGCTCGTGGTGATACCGGTGAGCTGGGGCATCGCCTTCTTCGAATATTGCCTGGCGGTGCCGGCCAACCGCATCGGCCATCTGGTCTATTCCGCGGCCCAGCTCAAGACCCTGCAGGAAATCATCACCTTGCTTGTATTCGGTGTCTTTTCGGTCCTGTGGCTGGGCGAGACGCTGAGATGGAATCACATGGTGGCTTTCATGTTCTTGTGCGGGGCGGCCTTTTTCTCATTCCACAAATGGAGTTAGCGGCCAGGCCGCTCGCCTTAGCTCGCGGCGTTCGCCGCGCGAAACGGTCCGCTGGACCGTTTCGTCAGTCGCGGCTCACGGAATCACGTGGTCGCCTTCCTGTTCCTGTGCGGGGCGGCGTTTTTCTCCTTCCACAAATGGAGCTAAACGCTAGGCTGATCCCCGCGGTTGAAGCGGGGGCTTGGCATGCGCGCACTTATATCGAAGGCTTTGGTATCGACGGCTTTGGCGGCATCACTGGCTGCGCCGGCGGTGGCCCAGGGGCTGCGGCCCGATCAGGTTCGCTTCCGGGCGCTCTACAAGGAGTTGGTGGAGACCAATACCACCTTGTCCGCCGGCGACTGCACCTTGGCGGCGCAGAAGATGGCCGCGCATCTCAAGGCCGCCAGCTATCCCGATAGTGATCTGCACATCTTCACCGTACCCGATCACCCCAGAGAAGGCGGTTTGGTCGCGGTACTTCATGGCAGCGAGCCGAAGACGAAGGCCATTCTGCTTCTGGGCCATCTGGATGTGGTGGAAGCCCGGCGCCAGGATTGGACACGCGATCCCTTCACTCTGATCGAGGAGAACGGCTTCTTCTACGCCCGCGGCGCCTCCGACATGAAATCCCAGGTCGCGGCCTGGGTGGACCTCATGGTGCGGCTGAAAGAGGAAGGCTTCAGGCACCGCCGCGACATCAAGATGGCGCTGACCTGCGGCGAGGAAACCGCCACCGCCTTCAACGGCGCCAACTATCTCGCCACCCATGAGCGCGGCCTGATCGATGCGGCATTTGCCCTGAACGAAGGCGGCGGCGGACGTCTGGATGCCGATGGCAACCGGCTGGCGTTGAGCGTGCAGGCGGCGGAGAAATATCCCCAGAGCTACCAGCTGGAAGTGACCAATCCGGGCGGCCATTCCTCGCGGCCCGTGCCCGACAATGCCATCAACCGCTTGGCCGCGGGACTGCTCAAAATCGGTGGCTATCAGTTTCCCTTCCAGGCCAGCGACATCACCCGCGCCTATTTCGGCAAGATGGCGCCGCAGGTCGGCGGCGACATGGGCAAGGCCATGACCGCTTTTTCGGGCGGCGACATGACGGCGGCAAAGACGCTGGCGGCCGACCCGACCAACAACGCCGTGCTGCACACGACCTGCATCGCCACCATGCTCAATGCCGGCCATGCCGAAAACGCCCTGCCCCAGCGCGCCGACGCCACCGTCAATTGCCGCATCTTCCCGGGCACCAGCGCGGAACAGGTGCGCGCCAAGCTGCAGGAACTGGTGGCCGACCCTGAGGTCAAGGTGGCTCTCATGCCGGCGCGCAGCGCTGAGCCCAAAGGGCCGCCGCAACCCCTGGCGCCTGAAGTCTTCAAGCCGGTGGAGGCGGTGGCCGCCAGGATGTGGCCGGGTGTGCCGGTGGTGCCCTTCATGTCAGCCGGCGCCACCGATGGCGCGTTCCTGGCGCCGGCCGGCATTCCAACCTATGGCGTGTCGGGCATATTCGGCGAGGCCGATGGCAATGGCGCGCATGGGTTGAATGAGCACATGCGGGCGCGGTCGCTCTATGAGGGACGTGACTTCCTCTACGAAGTGGTCAAGATCTACGCCAATCAGAAATAGCAAGGCAGGACGGGATGAAGCGGGGATGGATAACGGCGTTTGCCGTGCTTCTGGCGTTGCCGGCGAATGCGCAGGATTTGCGGCCCGACCAGCGCGCATTCCGCGCGCTTTATCAAGAGCTGGTGGAGACCAACACCACGCTGTCGTCGGGTAGCTGCACCCTGGCGGCGCAGAAGATGGCGGCGCATCTGAAAGCCGCCGGCTATCCGGACAGCGATCTGCATTTCTTCAGCGCGCCCGATCATCCCAAGGAGGGCGGGCTGGTGGCGGTGCTCCCGGGCAGCGATTCCAAAGCTAAAGCCATTCTGCTGCTAGCCCATCTTGATGTGGTGGAGGCCAAGCGCGAGGACTGGACGCGCGACCCATTCAAGCTGGTGGAGGAAGGGCGCTATTTCTATGGCCGCGGCACCGCCGACGACAAATCGCTGGCCGCCACCTGGGTGGACATCATGGTCCACTTCAAGCACGACGCCATCGCCCATCGACGCCCGCTGAAGCTGGCGCTCACCTGTGGCGAGGAAACCAATGGCGCCTTCAACGGCGCAAAATGGCTGACCGAAAACCAGCGGGGACTGATCGATGCGGAATTCGGCCTCAACGAAGGCGGTTGGGGCACGATGGATGAAAAGGGCAAGCGCATCGCGCTGAATATCGATGCCGGCGAAAAGCTTTCCCAGAATTATCAATTGGAAGTCACCAATCCCGGTGGCCATTCCATGCGTCCGGTCAAGGACAATGCGATCACCCGGCTGGCGGCGGGGTTGCAGAAAATCAATGCCTACGACTTTCCCCTCGAATCCACAGACGCTTCGCGCGAATATTTCTCCCGCATGGCGCCACTGACGGGGGGCGCAATGGGCGCAGCGATGGCGGCTTTTGCGCACAATCCCCATGACGCAAAAGCGGCGGCGGTGCTCGCCACCGATCCCCGCTACAATGCCGCGATGCGCACCACCTGCGTCCCGACGCTGATCAATGGCGGCCATGCCACCAACGCGCTGCCCCAGCGCGTCACCGCCAATGTCAATTGCCGGATTTTTCCGGGCACGACGATCGAGCAGGTGCGCGGCAAGCTGCTGGAGCTGACGGGTGATCCCCAGATCAAGATCACCGCCCAGGCGGCACGCAGCGAGCCGTCCGGGGCACCACCCCTGACGGACGCCATCATGAAGCCCATCATCAGCATGGCGGCGAAACGCTGGCCTGGCGTTCCGGTCATTCCGCAATTGGACATCGGCGCCACCGATGCCTCCTTCGTGACGCCAGCGGGAATCCCGACCTATGGTTTCACCGCCATGTTCTTCGAGCCGGATGGCAGCCGGCTGCATGGCCTGAACGAGCGTATCCGCTCCGACGTGCTCTACCAGGGCCGCGACGCGCTCTACGATCTGGTGAAGGACTACGCAAAATAGGGCCTCACCTTCGATAGGCTCAGGGTGAGGAACGACAGGAAGTCCTCATGCCAAGCCCGTCGAAGCATGGCATCTCTCAATGCAGCTTGAGCTTGGGCCGGATGATCTGGTTGACATGACCGATCACGATCAGGGCCATGCCCTTGACCCAGCCGTGAATGGCGATCAGATGCATGCGGTAGAGCGAGACATAGACAAAACGCGCCAGCCGCCCCTCGATCGCCATGCGGCCGCCGATCAGATTGCCCATCAGCGAGCCCACGGTGGAGAAATGGCTCAGTGACACCAGCGAGCCGTGATCGTGATAGGCGAAATCCCGAAGCGGCCGTCCCTTTATCATGGCGGTCAGATTGTGAAAGCAGATCGCGGCCATCTGATGGGCGGCCTGCGCCCGCGGCGGCACGGGGCGGTCTGATCCCGGCGGTATGAAGAAGGCGCAATCGCCGATGGCGAAGATGCGCTCGTCCCATGTGGTCTGCAAGCTGGGCTTGACCACCAGCTGATTGCTGCGCGCCACTTCCAGGCCCAGGTTTTTCAGGATCTCCGGTGCCTTGACGCCGGCGGCCCAGACGTTCAGATCCGCCTTTATCAGCTCGCCCGATTTGGTGCGCATGCCTTCGGCCGTGGCTTCCACCACCTGCTCGCCGGTGATCACCCGCACGCCCAACACTTCCAGCTCCTTGTGCGCTGCCTCCGCCAGTTTTTCCGGCAGTGCAGGGAGGATGCGCGGGCCCCCCTCGATCAAGGTCACTTTCATGCGGCTTTCGTCGAACACTTCCAGGCCGTAATGGCGCAGCGCCGCGGCGGCATTGTAAAGCTCGGCCGCCAGCTCCACCCCCGTGGCCCCGCCGCCGACAATGTCCACCTTCACGCTGGCATCCGCGGCGGGATCGTTCTGCAGGGTGCGCGAGACGCGCAGGCAATGATTGAGCAGCTTGCTGCGGAAACGGTCGGCCTCCAGCCGGCTGTCCAGGAAGATGCAGTGCTGCGCCACACCCCTGGTGCCGAAATCGTTGGACACCGACCCCACCGCCAGCACCAGATAATCGTAGCGGATGCGGTGGCGACCCATGATCTCGCCGCCATCCTCGTCCAGGATGGGCGCGATCAGGACATGGCGGCTCTCCCGGTCCACGCCTTCCATGACGCCATAGAAGAAGCGGTAGCCCCAGTCATGGCCGTGGCTGCGATAGCCGACCTCGTCCAGATTGGCGTCCAGCGCGCCGGCTGCCACTTCGTGCAGCAGCGGTTTCCAGATATGGGTGCGGTTCTTTTCGACCAGAATGATGTCGAAATGTTCGCGCCCGAAGCGGGCGCCCAGGCGGGTGACCAACTCCAGGCCGCCGGCGCCGCCGCCCACCACCACAATTTGTGTTTTGCGCGCTCCGCGCGCGGGCTGGGTCTTGCGTGGCTCGCCGGTCCCGCTCATGCGGCGACAAATACCATGAGAGACGGCTTTCGGGACCGCCTTTTTTCGGTCAGGCTGCCCCGGAAACAAGCAGACCGAGACCCCCGCTCATGAGCGACTTCCGCATCAGCCTGGACAAAGCCAACACCATCATCACGGCGGCCTTCGCCAAGGGCAAGGAAGCGGGCATGAAGCCGCTCTCCTGCGTGGTGGTGGATGCGGGCGGTCATGTCATCGCCTTCCAGCGCCAGGATGGCACCTCGTTCCTGCGTCTGGATATTGCCCGCGGCAAGGCGGCCGGGGCGCTGGCGCTGGGCGTCAATTCACGGCGCATCGGCGAGATGGCGGGCGAGCGCCCGTCTTTCATCGCATCGCTGGGGCATCTGGCTCCCGGCGGCGTCGTGCCGGTCGCCGGTGGCGTGATCGTCAAGGGACCGGATGGTCTTCCCATCGGCGCCGTCGGCGTGACGGGCGACACCAGTGACAATGACGAAGTGGCGGTGCTGGCCGGCATCGCCGCCGCGGGGCTTACGCCGTTGTAGATACAGCAAAACAGTCTGGCGCGAGGGATTTTGCGGCGTGGGCAGGAGGCCGCACGGAGCGTACCCAGCGTACGTGAGTACGGCCGACGAACCCACGACGCAAAAGACCCGCGCCGTCCGTAAGCACTTAGGTCGTCTGGCGGTAAAGCTGCCGCACAAAGCGGATTTCGTAGAAAGGCTTGGACATGCCGCCATCCTCGCGCGGCACGGACGGATAGCTGACCACGAAATACATGTAAGCCTGGGGCAAGGGCTCATCCTTCTCATCCAGCTCCTGCAGGATCAGGGAATTGCTGATCAGGCCCTGGCTCATCGGACGGGCATGGCCCACCGGGGGCAGCAGCTTGTGGCCGCTGGCTTCGACAAAGCTTTTGGCCGCCGCGATCAACGGCTGGCCATCCAGCATATGGTCGGATGCATGACGAAGGGCGCACGTGTGGAACGGCGGCTGCTCCACCGTCAGCACATATTGCAGCTGGCGGCCGGCGACGACCCAGCCGATGCCGGTGTCTTTGTGCAGCATGGTCTTGACCTGGGCCGGCGAAAGCGGCTCCAGCTTGTCCGCTTCAGCCTGCTTGAGCAGGGCGTCATCGTCCGGGAATTTGTTCAGGCAATAGGATGCGAACAGCCTGACGAACTCGTCGGAAACGGGCGGCGGGGCGTCCTCAGCCAACGCGGCGCCGGCCAGCAGCATCAGACCGCAGGCCAGCGCCACCCCTTTCATGGCGTCGGCATCATGCCAGGACCTGTTCGGGAACCTGCAGCCGGCGGTTTGGATTGACGACGAACCAGGGAAGCACGCAGACAAAGCAGATCGCGGCGGCGATATAGAAAGCGTATTCCCAGCCATACCATTCCGCGAGCAGCGGCGTCAGCGAGGCGGTCACCGCGCCGGCAATCTGACCCGCCATGTTGATCAGGCCCGAGATGATGCCGGTGTAGGGCCCGCCATAATCGGCCGCCACGGCCCAATAGGTGGCCTGGCCCAGATAGCAGACGCCCGCCCCACCCGCGAGCACGACCACTGCCAAGGTGGTGTCCTGCGCCCGGCTGCCGATGATCAGAAAGACACCGGTGAGGAACAAAGTGAAGGCGCCAAACAGGCTGCGACCCACATACTGGCCCCGATGCTTGACCAGCCAGTCGCTGATGACGCCACCACCCAGCGAGCCCACCACCATGGCGATAAAGGGCAAGGTGGCGAACAGGGCGCTGCTCTTGAGGTCCAATCCCCGGGCATCCTTCAGATAGATGAAGAACCAGGTGTGGAAGATGAACGCCACATAGCAGAAGGCGACATAGGCGATGGCGCAGCCCCAGACATCGGCGCTGGTGAAGATGCGCAGCCACGGCACGGCCGGCATCTTGCCCTCGATCTTCAGCGGCATGTCGGCGGCGATGTGCGCCTTTTCCGCGGCCGTGACCTTGGGATGCTGAGCCGGCGTATCGCGCGCCATCTTGTACCAGATCCCGGCCATCACAAGACCGATAATGGCCGAGAAGTAGAACACCGAGTGCCAGCCCCAGTTGTAAATGATGAAGGCGACCAGTGGCGGCGCGGTGCCCGAACCCAAGCCCACGCCACCGAACACCCAGCCATTGGCCTTGCCACGTTCATGCTGGGGAAACCAGGCGGCGATGAACTGGTTGGAAGACGGATAGGCCACCGCCTCGCCCAGACCCAGAATGAAGCGCACGGAAATCAGGACCCAGAGCGAGTTGGCCATGCTGGCTGGCACCAGCGCGGTGGCGACCGACAGAACGCTCCACCAGACCAGGCCGAAGGTCAGTGTCTTGCGCGGGCCCAGCTTGCCCACGACCCAGCCGGCGGGAATCTGGAATGCGGCATAGCCAAGCAGGAAGGCCGAAAAGACCCAGCCCAGCTGCGGCTTGGTGATGTGGTAATCGGCCGCGAGATAGGTGCCGGCGATGGAGATGTTGCTGCGGTCTATGTAGACGACGGCGCTGACGAAGAAGATCAGGATGATCAGCAGATAACGGACTTTGTTCGACATGCGCTTCCTCGCCCCATTTACGGTGCGGCGTGATCTTTCCCCATTTTAAGGAGATGCCTCGCCATTCGGGAGGCAGCAAAGCGCAAACTGGGCCTTAGGTCAAAGGCTTAGCGTGATTGTTTCTCACTCCTCGTCGCCTTATCTAGGCAAAAGGCAAGAAACCAGCGCCGGCGGGCTGCGATAGCGCAGGAGCGGCAATGCGTCCGCCCTCCAGCGCTGGAATTGGGTTCCTTGCCCCATTATGGTCCGCGCGCCCGAGGCTCAAGGCCCGGCGTTCAAATCCACAACCGCCTCATCACGGGCCGGAATAGAACCAGAGCAGAGAAAGTCATGTCCAGGAAGCTTGAGGGCAAGATCGCGCTGATCACCGGCGCAGCCGCCGGCATCGGCCGCGCCACCACCGAACTGTTCACGCGCGAGGGCGCGCGGGTGATCGCCACCGACCGCGACGTCAAGGGGCTGGATGGCCTTGCCGCCGACAAGCATCAGCTCGATGTCACCGATCATGCCGCCATCGATGCCCTGGCCAAGAAAGTTGGCCGCGTGGATGTGCTGTTCAACTGCGCCGGCTTTGTCGAGACCGGCACCATTCTGGATAACGATGACGCCCAGTGGCAGAAATCGTTCGAGATCAACGTCTATGCCATGGCGCGGATGATCAAGGCCTTCCTGCCCGCCATGATCGAAGGCGGCGGCGGCTCGATCATCAATGTCGCGTCGGTGGCGGGCTCCATCAAGGGCATTCCCAATCGCTGCATCTACGGAGCCAGCAAGGCGGCGGTGATCGGCCTGACCAAGTCGGTGGCCGCCGATTTCGTCACCAGGGGCATCCGGTGCAATTCGCTCTGCCCCGGCACGGTGGATTCTCCCTCCCTGCAGCAGCGGCTCAAGGATACCGGCGATTACGAAGCCGCCCGCAAGGCCTTCACCGCGCGCCAGCCGATGGGCCGGATCGGGACCGCCGAGGAGATGGCCAGCATCGTGCTCTGGCTGGCCAGCGATGATTCAGCCTTTGCCACGGGCCAGAATTTCATCCTCGACGGCGGCATTACTATTTGATGCCTCTTTAGTGGTCGCGCCAGCAGGCCCTACGCGATTGCCGGTCGCTCGATTGATGGTCACGCCGCGACAACCGGCTGGTTGACTCCGGCACGGAGCGGCGCGAGAAACCGCGCCATGGAAGGGTTTTTCCGCGCCGCACGCCATCTGGCGATCATCGCGCTTCTGGTGCGTGCGATGCTGCCCGCCGGCTGGATGCCCGATGCCCAGAACGGCCTGACCATCTGTTCCGTCGCCACTCTGGGGGTGATCCACCACGATGGTCAGGGTCCGGCGGACGGCAAGGCCCAGCATGAGGAATGCGCCTTTGCCGCCGCGGCCCATCTCGCCGCCCCGCCTGTCGCACCGCATCTCATCCTGCCCGCCTTCCATGGCTTCGTCGCTGAGACAGACAGCCACTACGCCGCAGAAGTCTCGGCGCATTTCACGCCAGGGTCCCCCAGGGCGCCGCCCCGTTTCGTCTGAGCCGTCACCGCTCCGCTCGGAGCATTGCTCATTCGATTTCGGGAATCTCCATGTCCATCTGCACGCGCCTTATGGCGCAAGCCTCCATTCCAGCGTTGCTGTCCATTGCTGCCCTGCCTGCAAGCGCGCAGATGATCGGCGGCAGCCTTCAATCCGAATTTGTCATCGTCACCGCCAACCGCATCTCGGGCGATCCCGCCGCGCCCGACACGGTGGTGACAGCCTCCAAGGCGCAGGAGCAGATCAACACCGTCAACACCGAGGACATGCTGAAATATGCGCCCTCGCTTCTGGTGCGCAAACGCCATTACGGCGACACCCAGGATCCGGTGGCGACCCGCACCTCCGGCGTAGGCGCCTCAGCCCGCAGCTTGATCTTTGTCGATGGCGTGATGGTTTCCTCCCCCATCGGCAACAACAACAGCGCGGCCAGCCCGCATTTCGGCGTCGCCGCACCCCAAGACGTGGAGCGCATTGACGTGCTCTACGGCCCCTTCTCGGCCCGTTATGCCGGCAATTCCATCGGCGCGACCATCAACATCACCACCCATATGCCCGATCACTTCGAGCTTTATGGCGATGCGCTGGGTACAGTGCAGGACTTTCACCTCTATGGCACCAATTCGACGCCGGGTACGTGGCAATTGTCAGCCGGAATTGGCGACCGGTATGGCGCTTTCAGCTGGCGGCTGTCGGAAAATCATCTGGATTCCACCGGCCAGCCGCTGGGCTTGGCGACCCTGGCACGGTCCGGCAGCACCAGCACCGCCGGCACGGTATTGACAGGCGGCGTGAACGATCTGAACCGGACAGCCGCGCCGATCGTGGATATCGGCGGCACCGGCATCGA
>Ga0068855_100006637_pt1 | contig 14053 bp, 16 predicted proteins | sample KBSCornC52_FD_66592 | JGI IMG/M metagenome (GOLD analysis project Ga0068855, IMG submission 66592) | Corn rhizosphere microbial communities from Kellogg Biological Station, Michigan, USA - KBS Corn C5-2 | ecosystem: Host-associated > Plants > Roots > Rhizosphere > Soil ... | reverse complement strand
CGGTGTCGAACAGCGCCGCCGGCGCCAGCCCGAGCTCCAGCAGGCAGGGCAGGTCCTGCGTGGCGGCGTGCAGGATCCACTCGACGCCGGTCAGCGCGTCGTCCAGCGGGCGCAGGTCGGGCAGCGCGATGGGATCGATCAGGACCGTCCCCACGCCGGACCGGCGCAGCTGGACCAGGTAGGCGCGCTGGCTGTAGCGGTAGCCCGAGGCGCGCTCGGCGTCGACCGCCACCGGGCCCCGGCCGCGGCGGATCGAGGCGACGAGGGCCGCGAGCTGGGCCTCGGTCGTGATCGGTTCCGGGACGCCGTCGCGCGGCTCGCGTAGAACCGGCACGGGTGGCGGGGTTACCTCGTCAGCCGGTGCGCCGGCCGGGTCGTCGCCGGTCGCCGGGGGCAGTTGTTCGTCCACCTCTGTCGCGGGCTCAGCCGCGCGGCAGGGCGGTGACACCCTCCGGCGGGAGTCCGGCCGCCGTGCAGAGCAGGTCGGCGAAGGCGAGCAGGTGGGCGGTGAGGTCGGGCGTGTCGGCCGTCCAGGACGCGCGCAACTCGATCGAGACGCTGGTGCGCGGGCCGTGGATGTCGCCGAAGCGGGTGGAGGTCGTCTGCGTGACCGTGCCGCCGGCCGCGCGGTACGGGGCCTCGCGGTCCTCGAGGGCGTCGGTCAGCCAGCTCCATCCGACGGCGGGCAGCATCGGGTCGACGCCCATCTCGTCGTCCAGGTCGGCCGAGGCGTAGGCGACGAGGCGAAGGACGCCGTCCCAGGCCTCGTGGCCGTTCGGGTCGTGCAGCAGCACGAGGCGCCCGGTGGCGAGGTCCTTGCCGTCCGCGTCGATGATCTCGGCGCTGACCGCGTAGCTGTACGGCGCCAGGCGCTGCGGCGGGCGCAGTGGCTCGACCCGCACCTCGCGGCGCACGGGGGCGGCCGAGAGGCTCTCGACCGCCTGCCGGAACGTCTCCGGGGCGGCCGCAACGGCGGCGGCCGCTGCGTCCTCGCCCTCGGTCACCGTCACGCTCATGCCGCGCGCCGGGTGCGGGCCGCGCGGCCCATGGCCAGGACGAACAGCGGCGCGTCGAGCAGCAACGCCGTGCCGCACTCGACGCACGCGCGGTCAGGACACGCGTCCCCGTGCCCGTCCGGACAGGGTGGCGTCTCGGCGAGGCACTCGCGTCCGCAGCTGGGGCAGAACAATGACAGCAGCTCCGGGCTCACGGCACGCTCCCTCCTTCGAACGGTGGACGTCCGAGGCTGCCAACGTCGCACGGATCACCAGCGAGCGGTAGCAGGCGCGCCGAACTGGCGTGCGACGATGGGCGGTGATGTCCGCCTCCGAGTCGCTGCTCGTCCGCGCCGCCACCGGCCGGCCCGGACCGCGGCCACCGGTGTGGTTCATGCGGCAGGCGGGCCGCTCGCTGCCGGAGTACCGCGCTCTGCGGATCGGTACCTCGATGCTCGAGTCCTGCCGCACCCCCGAACTGATCACCGAGATCACCCTCCAGCCGGTGCGCCGGCACGGCGTGGACGCGGCGATCCTCTTCTCCGACATCGTCGTGCCCCTCGTCGCGATCGGCCTCGGCATCGACATCGTGCCCGGCGTGGGCCCGGTCGTGGACAAGCCGATCCGGGACGCCGCCGACGTCGACCGGCTGCGCGCCCTGGACGCGTCGGACGTCCCGTACGTGACCACCGCGGTGCGCGAGCTGGTGGCCGAACTCGGCCCCACCCCGCTGATCGGGTTCGCCGGCGCCCCGTTCACCCTGGCCAGCTACCTCGTGGAGGGCGGCCCGTCCCGCGAGCACGCCCGCACCAAGGCGCTGATGCACGACCGGCCGGAGCTGTGGCACGCGCTGCTGGATCGCCTCGCTGTGATCGCCCGCGAGTTCCTGCGGGTGCAGATCGAGGCCGGCGTCGCCGCCGTGCAGCTGTTCGACTCGTGGGCCGGGACGCTGTCGCTGGCCGACTACCGGCAGTTCGTGCTCCCGCACAGCCGGGCCGTGCTCGAGCCGCTGGCCGGCACCGTCCCGCGGATCCACTTCGGCGTGGGCACCGGCGAGCTGCTGGCCGCGATGCGCGAGGCCGGCGCCGACGTCGTGGGCGTCGACTGGCGGGTGCCATTGGACGAAGCGGCGCGGCGGCTCGGGCCGGGCGCAGTCGTCCAGGGCAACCTCGACCCGGCGCTGCTGGCGGCCGGCTGGCCGGTCGTCGAGCAGGCGGCGCGCCGCGTGGTGGCCGAGGGACGAGCGGCCGACGGGCACGTCTTCAACCTGGGGCACGGGGTGCTGCCCGACACCGATCCGGACGTGCTGACCCGCGTCGTCGAGCTGGTCAAGGAGCTCGGGTGAGCGCACCGCGCGTCGCTGTCATCGGCGGCGGCATCGCCGGGCTGGCCGCGGCGTGGTTCGCGGCCGAGGCCGGGTACACGGTGACCGTGCTCGAGGCCGCGCCCGAGGTGGGCGGCAAGCTTCGCCTGGAGGAAGTGGCCGGCCACCCGGTCGACGTCGGTGCGGAAGCAGTGCTCACGGTTCGGCCGGAAGGCGTCGGGCTGATCGCCGCGGCCGGCCTCGCGGACGACCGGATCGACCCGCTCACCACCGCCGCCCAGATCCGGGCCGGCGGCGCGAACCACCCGTTGCCGGCGAAGACCATGTTCGGGATCCCCGGCTCGGTCGAGGCCGCCCGCGAGTCGGGCGCGTTGTCGGCCGACGCAGTGGCGGCGATCGAGCGCGAACCGTCCCTCGACCCGCTGCCCCCGCTGGAGGACGACGTCGCGGTCGGGACGCTGGTGCGAACGCGGCTCGGCGACGAGGTCGCCGACCGCCTGGTCGAGCCGCTGCTCGGCGGCGTCTACGCCGGCCGCGCCGATGCGCTGTCGTTGCGGGCGACGATGCCGGCACTGGCGACCCGGCTCGCCGACGGAGGATCGCTGGTGGAGGCGGCGGCCGCGGCCACGGGCGGCGGCACTCGCGCATCCGGACCGATCTTCACGACCGTGCGCGGCGGGCTGGGGCGGCTGCCGCTCGCCTTGAGGGCCGCGGGCCGGTTCACCGTGCGTACCGGCGTGACGGTGCGGTCGGTGACGCGGACGCCGACGGGCTTCGCGCTCGAGTGCGGCGCCGTGCCGGTGGCGGAGCGGATCGAGGTCGAGGCGGTCATCGTGGCCACGCCCCCGGCCAAGGCGGCCCGGCTGCTCGCCGAGGTCGCGCCGCCGGCCGCCGCGGAGCTGGCCGAGGTCGAGACGGCGAGCATGGCGATCGTGACCTTCGCCTTCCCGCAGCTGTCGGCGCTGCCCGGCAGTGGGCTGCTCGTGGGGACGGGGGAGCGGCTGGTCACCAAGGCGGTGACGCTGTCGTCGCAGAAGTGGCCCCTGGACGCCGACGGGCTCAGCTTCCTGCGGGCGTCGGTCGGACGGGTCGGCGAGACACTGCCGCTGCAACTCGAGGACGGCGAGCTGATCGAGCTGGTGCGCCGCGAGCTGCGCCCGCTGTTCGGCATCGACGCCGCGCCGGTCGACGCGCGCGTGACCCGTTGGGGTGGCGGGCTGCCGCAGTACGCGGTCGGGCACCTCGACCGGGTGGCCCGCGTGCGCTCCGCCGTGGCGTCCGTCCCCGGGCTGGCGGTGTGCGGCGCGTCGTACGACGGCGTCGGGATCCCGGCCTGCATCGGCAGCGCCCGGGCGGCGGTGGACCGGGTCCGGGCCGGCGTCCCGGCGGGAGGAAACTAGAGGCATGGTCGACGGCAAGACGGCACGCGAACTCAACGACACCATCCGCTACACCGCCTGGTCGGTGTTCAAGGTGGCCCGCCCGATCGGCGAGGACGATCGCGCCGCGCTGGCCGGCGAGGTCGGGGAGCTGTTCGAGCAGCTGGCCGCGAAGGACGTCACGGTGCGCGGCACCTATGACGTCGCCGCGCTGCGGGCCGACGCCGACGTGATGATCTGGTGGCACTCGTCCTCGTCGGATGCCGTGCAGGAGGCGTACTCGCGCTTCCGGCGCACCCGGCTCGGCGGCCACCTCGAGCCGGTGTGGTCGCAGATGGCGCTGCACCGGCCGGCCGAGTTCAACAAGAGCCACGTGCCGGCGTTCCTCGCCGAGGAGGAGCCCCGGGCGTACGTCTGCGTGTACCCGTTCGTGCGTTCGTACGAGTGGTACCTGCTGCCGGACACCGAGCGGCGCGCGCTGCTGGCCGAGCACGGCCAGATGGCCCGCGAGTACCCGGACGTGCGCGCCAACACGGTGGCGTCGTTTGCGCTCGGCGACTACGAGTGGCTGCTCGCGTTCGAGGCGGACGAACTGCACCGCATCGTCGACCTCATGCGGCACCTGCGCGGGTCGGAGACCCGGCGGCACGTCCGGCTCGAGGTGCCGTTCTACACCGGGCGGCGGCGCTCGCTGCCCGAGCTGGTCGACGCGCTGCCGTAGCCGCTCAGTTCTCGCTCGGCTCCTCTTCGAAGGTGAGCGAGATCGAGTTGATGCAGTAGCGCAGGTCGGTGGGCGTGCCGTACCCCTCGCCCTCGAAGACGTGACCCAGGTGGCTGTGGCAGTTGGCGCACAGCACCTCGACCCGCTTCATGCCCCAGCCGCGGTCCTCGCGCTCGATGACGTTGTCGCCGGCGAGCGGGGTGAAGAAGCTCGGCCACCCGCAGTGCGAGTCGAACTTGTGGTCGCTGCGGAACAGCTCGCTGCCGCAGGCCCGGCAGCGGTAGACGCCGGTGCGGTGGTTCGCGGTGTACTCGCCGGTGAACGCCCGCTCGGTGCCGGCCTGGCGCAGCACCTCGTACTCGGCGGGGCTCAACTGGGCCCGCCACTCCTCGTCGGACTTCTGGACCTTGGGCGCGGGCAGATCGGTGGTGCGTCGCATGTCATCGACGGTACCGAGCCGTTCGGCCGCCGGCCTTACCGAACGATGACGGCCGGCCCGCGCGACGCTAGAACGTGCGGACGATGCCCACGACGCCGGCGATGAGGCCGATGGCCAGCCCGAGCAGGATCAGCAGCACGACGATCCGCGCCGCGGTGCGGCGCGGACCGCTGAGGCGGGTCAGGCCGGCGCCGAACGCCGCCAGGTTCTGCAGCTCGCCGTCGACCGTGTTCGGGTTCGCGGTGCGGCCCCAGGCGAAGTCCGCCTCGGGGTGGGGACGATCCGGCTCGTCCTCGTAGTCGTCGCGCTCCCGAATCTGCACGCCGCCCACTGTAGATGGCGATAACGTGCCGGTATGGGCTCACCGTCGACCGAGGTGCAGGTGGGGGAGCACGCCGTCCGGATCACGAACCCCGATCGGGTGTACTTCTCCGCCCGCGGCGAGACCAAGCTCGACCTCGTCCACTACTACCTGTCGGTCGGCGAGGGCATCGTGCGCGCGCTACGCGAGCGGCCCTGCATGCTGCACCGCTACCCCGAGGGCGTCGACGGCGAGAAGATCTACCAGAAGCGGCTGCCGAAGGGCGCGCCGGAGTGGGTCGAGACCGTCGAGGTGCGCTTCCCATCGGGGCGGACGGCCGACGAGCTGTGCGTGACGAACCTGGCCGCCGTGGCCTGGGCCGTCCAGATGTCGACCGTCGAGTTCCACCCCTGGCACTCGCGCCGGGCCGACACCGAGAAGCCGGACGAACTGCGCATCGACCTCGACCCCGGCCCCGGCGCCGGCCTCGCGGAGTGCAAGCAGGTCGCCGCCGTCGTGCACGAGGTGCTGGACGAACTGGGTGCGACGGGGTGGCCGAAGACGTCCGGCTCGAAGGGGCTGCACGTCTACGTGCGCATCGAGCCGCAGTTCGGGTTCCGCGAGGTGCGCCGGGCCGCACTAGCGTTCGCCCGCGAGGTCGAGCGCCGGCTGCCGTCCCTCGTGACCACCGCCTGGTGGAAGGAGGAGCGCGGCGAGGGCAAGGTGTTCCTCGACTACAACCAGAACGCCCGCGACCGCACGATCGCCTCGGCGTACTCGGTGCGCGGCAAGCCGTGGGGTCCGGTGTCGGCGCCGGTGCGCTGGGACGAGATCCCCGACGTCGAGATGGCCGACTTCACGATCGCCACGATGCCGGCCCGGTTCGCCGAGGTCGGCGACCTGCACGCCGGCATCGACGACGCCGTCTGGTCGCTCGAGCCGTTGCTGGAGTGGTCGGCCCGGGACGAGCAGGACCACGGCCTGGGCGACGCGCCGTACCCGCCGAACTTCCCGAAGCAGGAAGGCGAGCCGCCGCGCGTCCAGCCGTCTCGGATGAACAAGGCGCACTGGACGGACGACGGCCGGCCGGTCGATCCTCATCAGGTCGAGCCGCAACGGCTCGACTGAACGCCCCGATCGCCGAGTATGAGCGCCGCTGGCGGTCGAACGCACGGAACATCGGTGGCGATATGCGCGATCCGAAGTCGTCCCGGGCCGAACGATGCTTGAGCCCGTGACAGGAGGATGATGTTTGAGCCCGTGACAGGAGGATGATGTTTGAGCCCGTGGCAGCCGCCCGCGCCGGGTCGCGACAGCTTCCGTGGGAGCTAGGTGGATGAATGCCCCCGAGGGATCCATGTGGGCACGCTCGCCTTCTCTGGGTTGTCCATGACGAACGCGACGCTGTGGACTGCTCTAGTGACGGCGACGTAGAGCCCGCAGGCCGATCGATCGGAGAGCGGTTTGCCCTTGGTGAGGAACTTGCGGATCGGGTCGGTGGTGAAGATCAGGACTCGGTCATGCGTGAGTCCCTTCGAGACACCGAAGTTCGTCGCCGTCACTCCGTCAGGTACCTGAGTTGTAACAGCCTGCCTGAGACACACTGGCTGGTAGGTGGCGAGGTACTCGGCGACATGTGCAGGTGCGATGACGTAGACACCGTCGTGATCGGTGGTGATCTTCTGATTTGAGACAGTGGCCGGGAACTTGAGCGACGAGTCGAATAGGCTGTCGGAGAAGGTCGCGATTGGCTGTACCGACCGCCAGGTCTCGGAGGAATGCGTCACATCAAGCCTGCCTGCTTCGCGCTGCTCCTCGAACCAATCCAGCATCCCGAGCCCCCGAAATTTCGGGTGACGAGGATCCTGCGGGTTGGTGTCGAACACCGACTGACGAAAGTCGCCCACGAGCCGGATCGTGCTGGTCGAGTTGAGAAGCTGTTCGAGCACGTCGAGGTCGTACCCAGTCAAGTCCTGCACCTCGTCGATGTAGATCTCGCCGTAGATTCTCTGCAGCCGTGAGATGACAGTTCCTTGACTCGCGTCGGCGACATCGACGGCCAGCTTCGAGAGGAACCGTTTGTAGGCCCTCGACTGCTCATCAAGAAAGCGATCCTGCCCGGTAGCGATCACGTATCCCTTGGTTGTCATGGCGGGCGAGCCGTCGAAGTTCAGGCCGCCGAGGCGCCGGCCGGGGTACTTGAGCGTCAGGAATGGCTTCACCCAGTGGCGGAGCAAGAACGAGTACCAGCCCATCACCTCAGGGACGGAGCCCGGCGGGCACGCCTTCTGAAGTCGGAGAGCCAAGTCCCGTTGGCCGGTGAGGGTGTAGGTCAGCACCAGTCGGCGAACGCCGGGCTGGCCACCCGAGCACGCGTCAACGATCGACTGCGTCTTGCGGGACCCCGCTACGGCCAGCGTGGCGGTGTTCATGACACGAAGGCCACCGCGTCAGTCACGTACATGGGGAACGTCACCGGGGTCTTAGACTCGTCGAGCTTCAGTGCCCAGTCCGTCTTATGGGATGACATCCATTCGACCGTGTCCTCACCATCAGGGATTCCAAATAACTGACGCACTGTTGCGTCGTCGTTGACCTTGGCGAACTGCGGCTCGAGGGTCCACCCATCTGCTGGATCGCCGATGAACACCTCGCGGACGCCAGATTTGAGCCAGTCAGTCAGCGGATCGCGCCAGTGAGAAGGCTCCTTGCCGTCGTTGTCGCGGATCGCTGCCGCCTGGCGGTCCAGCGCGGCGGACAACTGCAAGCCCCGCTTGAGCGACACGCCTGCCATGGAGACAACATCGACTCCCTTCTGCATCGGGGTCGAACCATCGTGCGCGTCTCGGAAGGCGCGTTCGAAGATCATCTCGTCAGATGGTCCTTCGACCAGTACGACACGGGAAGCGAGAACGAGCCGCATGGTGTCGTAGCCGGACAGGCGCTTGAAGTACGCGATGGTGTCGGGAGGGAGGGAGCCGAAGGTTGCTTTCGTGCCATTGTTGAGGAGGACCAGCTTGTCCAGGCCGAGCCGGTTGAGGACGAATGAGCTGTGCGTCGTCAAGAAGATTTGCCGAGTGCCGGCGAGTGCCTCGATGCGCGCAACTAGCTTAGTGAGGCCCGTGTGTGAAAGGTGGTTCTCGGGCTCCTCGATGAGCGCATAGGCCGTCGTGTCGGCTGACCGGCTCATCGCGAGCGCAACCTTGATCGCCGCCTGCTGGCCTTGCCCCGCCATGGCGAACGGGATGTCGGCGACCTGCGGAACGATGCTGTTCTCCCACGACGCGTTGGACGACTGGTCCATGTGCAGACCGATCGCGCTGTCGTGCAGCGACTTGCTCTCCTCCGCGATGCGCTGATTCACCGGCGCCAGGGTGCCGGTGCTGATCGTGTGCCGAGCCTTGCGATGCGCAACGGCAACCTCTGCACGTTCCTTCGGCTCGATGAATTCGGTAAGCATCTCGCGCGTGTGGTAGTCGACACCCGCAGTCGAGCGGATGGTCCGCGAGTCAATGATTGAGACGCCGAGGCGCTTGGGGCGGCGAGTCAATCGCTCGTCTGAGAACTCGCGCCAGTCGACCGCGTACCACTCGGTTGGCAGGATCGACGGACGGTCCTCGCTTGACATGTAGTCCGAGAACTCCTGCGCGTAATCGGGATTCGGCGCGATGTGCATGCGCACACCCGGCACCTTCTCTTGGCGCGAGTTGTACGCGCCGAGCATTGGCTGGAGATCGTCGTCTTTATCGGTCAGATACAGCTCGATCAGAATCTCAGGCGGAGCTATCGGCTTGTCCGTGGCGAGCGAGTCGAAGTACGCAGCGACATCCTGCTGGTTGAACCAGTAAGGGTTGAGTTCATCCTGAGCCCAACGACCGCCAACGCGGCCGGTAAGTGCCAGTGCGATCGCCTCAAGCAGGGTGGACTTCCCGGACTCGTTATCGCCGACAATTATGTTCGTCCCAGCATTCGGCTCGAATTCGAAATCTCGAAAGATCCGATAGCCTCGCACAATTACCCGATCAATCATCTATTGATCCAATATCTCACTTCTGTCTGAGGGCGGCTGAGAGTCACCGCGAGTAGAACATCCGGCGCTGCGACCCGTGGGTTGGCGCGCCGAGCGACCCGAAGCTCACCGTGAGGCTCTGGGGTCGGAGGCTCGGAGTAGAACGGTGGCATGGAACTGTTCATGAGCCACGCCACCGCTGACGCGGCGCTCGTCAATGCGATCATCGCGCGCCTGCGGCCGCTTGGTGTAAGCGTCTACGCGACTGAACACGACGGACACGCTGGCGTCAGTGTTCACGAGAAGGTCAAGGCAGGGCTGCTACGGGCCGATCTTGTCGTTGTACTGTTGACCAGGTCGGGCTACACGTCGAATTACGTGATGCAGGAGATAGGCTTCGCGCAACGGGATGGGAAGCTCACCATTCCGATTGTCACACCGGACACTCGACGAGAAGACCTTGGCATGCTGAGCGGCCTTGAGTACATCGTCGTCGACGAAGCTAGCCCCGCGCTGGGCATCGAGAGCTTGGCCCTTCGGATTGAACGGATTGCACATGCTCACCGTGAGCGCCAATCTGCTGAACTCTCCCAACGGCAGCGTCGACAAGAGAACATTCAAACGGCGGCATTGGTGTTGGCAGTAGTGGGAATAATCCTGCTGACGATGTCCGAATAGATAGCACGGGTTAGCACGTACGGGATCGCTCGGGTCCGCTGCCCGATCCGATGTCAGCGCCGGGCGCGAGATCGCCTCAACTGGGCGCGGCCGCGCCGGGCCGGTATGTGTCCGGTATCAGACGGGTCTCGAGCGGAGCACCACGAGGCGAGGGGGCGCGCGATCAGGCATTCGCCTCGCGGTGGCCCGATCAACTCTGATGTAGTTCTTCAGATGAAACTGGATCCCGCGTGGCTGGCCACAGCGCAATCAGCTGTCGAGACATCAGTCGACAGCCTCGTTGACCAATTCATGCGCGATCCCTTCGCGCATCGGGTCGAACACTCTTTCCACCTCGACGCTTACAACCTGCTGGTTGACCACGACGTCCTGAGCGGTCGCTACCACGAGATCGGACGGTCGGGGTACCGGACGCAGTCGGTGCACAAGGAGTGGCCCAGTACAGAGATCTTTTCGCTGAAGGACGGCACCCCCCGACGACAGTCGTACGACCTCGGCATCTTGGCTCCTGAGTCAATTCACGCGGCCACTCTGGATGACTTCACCTCCGGCCGCATCTCAGCGGCCATAGCCGTAGAGCTCGGACTCGATTACGCGGACTCGCACCTCCTCGGCGACATCCACAAGCTGACACGCAACCCCGTCGCTCTCGGGTACATCGTGCACTTCTCGCGGAAGCGAACGCGGAGAAGCACGCAAGTAGAGCAGGCGATTCTCCGGCGGCCCGACAAGATCAAGACGGCGTTCGTCCACCTGGACGTCAAAACTGGCGACGGCACCTACAAGCGCATCTTCGATAGCCAAATTCGGCCCTGGAGGTACACACCCGACGCGCCGTCATCATGAGAGCCGCGACAACACGGATTCTTCAAAGAGCGCCTGGTGGAGGGCGATCAGACGATCGACGCGCGCGGGGGCGGCGTGATCACCCGGCCGCGCGCAACGACGGTTCATTGCGCCCGGCGAGCCTTCCAGAGATTTGGGCCGCCCGGCGGAGATGTCGTTCATCGACGGATCGACGGATCGACGGATCGACGGATCGACGAGCGCGGCTGCCGGCGCCGAGCGCGCACTAAGCGGTTCGGCGGCTCAATCGGTGAAGCCGCAGAGTGTCGAACCCGTCAATGACCATGTACCGGCGCACCTTTCGGTAGTCCGACGCGAGCCGCTGAAGCATCGAGTACACCTCCGGTCGGATTGCGTGACAGTGCTGCACGACGAGAACCTCCGCCTCGGTGTCTGCGAGCCGGTTCAGCTGGTCGCCGTTCTTCCCGAGCGCTTAATGGTTATCGGGCGCCAGAAAGCCGGTCCCTTCAGCAGGAACGCAGCGGTGTGAGCACGTCCGTCGACCAGGAGTCGGGACGTCCACAGGTCGCATTGCTCGCCGCCCCAGTCCTTTGGCACGACCGGCTCGCCGAGCAAACCGGCGAGCATCCGCTTTACCTCTGATTCGGAGACGTCGCGGAGGAGTTCGAGCTCGGAAGCTTGCACGTCGCCGTCCCAATCAGCTGCCGCGAATTGGACGACCTGGCGCGGGTCGATGCGCTGCCAGTCGCCGTCCCACTGACGCGGTGGGGGCGGAAGAAGTCGAGTGGCTATGACCAGGGGCCGCAGCTCGATGCGCAGCTCGTCGGCGGACGTGACTTGGCCGAGCATGTATTGACGCCGCACTCCACGCAGCTCGCTGTTGGACGTGCTGCATGTGAGACGTGCTGGGTTGAAGCTGCCGTATACGTAGTGCTGCTCGTCATCGGTAATGCAGGCGAACGCGTGGAAGTTGGATCGGACGTCGTCGTGCCCATCGCGGAACGCGCCGCGCTCGCGTGCCACGTCGCTCCAGTGAAAGTCGAGCTCCGTCCAGACGGTGGCCCCCGCTCGGCATGTGCCGTCCAAGACCCTCGTCTCCAGCGGCGGGACTTCGTGAGCCCGCAGCCACCGTTCTAGCCGGTCGGTGTACGCGTCTTGGTCGCCGCGTACGCGTCGCCCCCAACGTAATCGCAGCGATTCAACATGGCTATCGGACGCGAACAACGCGTCGAGCAGTTGCTCATGCAGGAACCAGGCATACAGACTGGGCTCGTCTCGCACGGCGCCAGTCTGGCGCACGCGATGAGCCAGTTTCGATCAAGGCGCGCCCGGTGTACGAGAACAAGCGATCTGCGCGCCGGGTCGGCACGGGCCGGGGGTCAGTGGGTGGCGCCGGCGAGGTAGGCAGCGACGATGTAGGTGGCGTGTCGGTCGAGGGAGGCGCGGGCGCGGTCGTACCGCATGGTCGTCCTCGGGTCCGCGTGGCAGGCGGCTTCTTGGACGTCGCGCCGCGGGGACGCCGGCGTCGAGCGCGGCGGCGATGAAGGCGTGCCGCAGGGTGTGTGGGCTGATCGGCTTGGTGATGCCGGCGCGTCGGGCGGTGCGCTGGACGATGCGGCTGGCGCCGTGCCGGTCGAGGCGTTGGCCGTCGGTGCGGGTGAACATCGGCCTGACGCCTCGGCGGGGCAGGGGAGTCTCCTAACAGCGTGGAGCGCGATTCTTGGGGTTCACCAATGCTTCGGCAGGGGAGTCCTAGTCCGAGACGGCGGCAGTGCGTCGTACTTCTTGAGTTTCCGCGTGAAGACGTCCCGACCCCACAGCTGTCCCCCGCCGTCGCTGAAGAACAACTGGAACTCGTAGAGATGAGGGTGAAAGAGGAGCGGCATAGTGATGGCATCCTCGCCTCTGGGCGGGATTCGGAGCAGTCCGGGCGGCTCGTCGTACGCCCTGCCCTCCATCATCGATCGCTCCTGAACGACCAATGCGCCATCCGATACGTGGAACTGTGCTATTCCACTGTAGGCCGGCAGGTTGGCGTACCCGTTGCCTTCTAACAGCCACTCTCTGACGTCTTCTCGAAGCGGCCTCTTCAGTGCCCTCGGCGTCGCGCGGAGGATCGGCTCGGTGATCACCGAGTCACTGCCGTTGAACAGATGGACGGTGAACTCGTACGGCAGGCTCGGCGACACGCTTGGACCGATCGCTATGTCGCCGGTATAGACGAACATCCAGTCGGCGGCCAGCTTCATGGCCTGCTCTAACTCGGCTCGGCGTCGATCCCGAAAGATGATGAAGAGGGCGAGGAGCACGGACAGCCCACTGAGCAGCGCGCTGACCCACTGCGGGACGTTGCCCCAGTCGACCTTCCCGGCGTAGTACACGCCGCGAAGTGTGCCTCATCTTGGCTACGATCCGCCGCATGATGGGGCTCGCGGCTGGCGACGTGACCTCCCCATGGTGGGCTACGCCAGTCATCGCCGGCTGCTTCGTCATCGGCGGTGCCGGCGTCGCGCTGATCTCGTCCTGGCTGAGCGATCGACGTCGAGCGAAGCGTGAGGACGAGACTCGCTGGCGGAGCGACTTGCGCGAGGTGTCGGCTCGATTCCTCACGACCATGCAGGAGATCTTCGACCCGGAGGACAAGGCACCCACCGACCGTGACCTGCAGCGCCTGTTCATGATTCAGATCGAGCTAGAGATGATCGCTCCGAAGGTGGTTTCCGAGCTGGCGATGCTCCTAGTTCGCGAGGTCAGGCAGCAGATGCCCGAACATCGTGACCCGCGACTGCCGTACCCGACAGCTGCGTGGCTCGACAGCCTCGAGCGGTCGTTCGTCGGCGCCGTCCAAACCGCGCTCGGCGTGAAGCTCGGTCAGGGGCTGACGATTCGACGCCTCGAAGACCTGCCACGCCAGGAGCAGGACGCAATCATGTTCGAGTACCGCGCACGGGTCGAGGATGGCGAGCTTGAGGACCCTTCCGGGCCGTTAAGAGACGCCTAGGCTCCATAGAAGGCTTCTAGTTCTCCGACGAACCGTTCGATCGCCGCGATGGTCATTGCCGCCGGCAGTAGGAACGTCAGCCCCATGCCCGGCCAGGTGAGTGTCAGCCGGATGGCGTGGCTCTTCGGGAGGTAGGTCGCGCTCATGATCTCGCCTTCTTAAGGAGAGGTCGTACCTGTCTCGACCCACGTCTTGTGACCAGTGGCCGGGTCTGCTGCACGATCAGGCGCCAATCAAGATGCCCGCTACCCATGCAGCAGACCCTCAGCGCCGAACTCGCTGACGTGATCACGAGGCTGGGTGGGTTACACCACGCCAAGGGGCGCGACCACCCACTCTCTTCCCACTCTGATTAGACCGCGGATCGGCTGGGCAGGCGTAGCGAAAACACAGCCATCG
>Ga0068855_100006634_pt1 | contig 14056 bp, 17 predicted proteins | sample KBSCornC52_FD_66592 | JGI IMG/M metagenome (GOLD analysis project Ga0068855, IMG submission 66592) | Corn rhizosphere microbial communities from Kellogg Biological Station, Michigan, USA - KBS Corn C5-2 | ecosystem: Host-associated > Plants > Roots > Rhizosphere > Soil ... | reverse complement strand
TATGAAGTCCAGAAATATTGCTCGATGACGAACCACATGTGGGACGGTTATTGGTTGTTGGGCAATAAGACAGCGTGGGAAAAGATGCCGCCCACTGTCCGCGACATCGTCTCAAAGCACCTCAATGCGGGGGCGTTGAAGCAACGTCAAGACGTGATCCAGCTGAACGCCACTCTGCAAAAGACGCTTGAAGGCAGAGGGCTTGCTTTTAACACCGCTGACGCCAATGCCTTCCGCCAAATCCTAAAATCCGCGAATTTCTACACTGAGCAGAAGCAATACTTCGGCGACGAGGAATGGAGTCTCATGGAGAAATACACGGGGAAGCTGGCATGAGAACGGAAGCGTTGAAAGATGTGGACGACGCACTCGAACAACAGACCAGCGCAACAGTCCACCACACAACGAAGACTATGCCCCGCTGGCTGTCCCGTGTGGACTTCGCGCTCGGCCTGATCGTTTCTGTGCCTGCGGCACTTCTGGTGCTAGCAGAAGTTATCCTGCTTTTCAGCGGCGTTGTTGCTCGTTATGTCTTGCATCACCCGCTCATCTGGAGCGACGAACTTGCTGCGATCCTGTTTCTGTGGCTAGCTATGACAGGTTCCGCCACGGCGTTGCATCGAGGAAGCCACATGCGCATGACGGCACTGGTCAATCGCATGGGCGAGCACTGGGATCCGTTCTGGGACACCATTTCGCTGGTGGCGAGCATGCTTTTTCTCGGGCTCATACTTGTTCCCTCGATCGCTTACATCAAGCAGCAGTGGGATATTTTGACCCCGACGATGGAAATCAATGACGGTCTACGCGTTGCGGCCATCATCTTCGGGGTCGTGTCGATGTTGCTGATCTGCGTGGTCAAATTGCTAGCAATCGGCCCGAAGACCGCCATCACTGGAATTGCGGTGTCGTTGGCGACTGTGTATGCGCTGGAACATGCCGGACCTGTTCTGCAATCGCTTGGAAACCTGAACCTCGTGATTTTCTTCGTTGGCGTGGTCGGTTTCACGGTCTTGAGCGGAATGCCCATCGCATTCTCATTCGGTCTTTCCGTGTTTGCTTATCTATCGTTGTCAACCTCGATGCCGTTGGAAATCGTCGTTAGCCGCATGGACGAAGGAATGTCTCAGATCCTTCTGCTGGCCGTGCCGATGTTTATTTTCCTTGGGCTTCTCATTGAGATGACGGGCATGGCACGGGCGATGATCAACTTCCTGGCATCGTTGCTGGGCCACGTCCGGGGCGGCCTCTCATATGTGTTGGTTGGTGCGATGTATCTGATTTCCGGCATCTCCGGTTCAAAGGCGGCCGATATGGCGGCCGTTGCTCCGATTCTATTCCCTGAGATGAAGAAGCGTGGCGAAAATCCTGGCGAGCTCGTCGCACTGCTCTCGGCGACCGGCGCGCAAACCGAAACAGTTCCGCCAAGCATCGTGCTCATCACGATCGGATCGGTTACGGGCGTATCAATCTCCGCGCTTTTTACCGGCGGTCTGTTGCCGGGCCTCGTACTGGCGTTCATGTTGTGCATGCTTGTGTGGTGGCGGTCCCGGAGGTTTGAGCCTACATCGTCCACGAGGGCCGCGTGGTCCCTGGTTGGAAAGGCGTTCGTCGTATCGATCCCCGCCTTGGCCCTACCGGTTGTCATCCGCATAGCTGTGGTGGAAGGCGTGGCTACGGCAACGGAAGTGTCGACCGTCGGCATCGCGTATGCTGTTGTCGCCGGGCTCTTGGTGTATCGATGCTTTGATTGGAAGCGTGTGGGCCCCATGCTCGTGGAGACGGCCGCTCTTTCCGGAGCAATCCTCATCATCATTGGTACGGCTACCGCGATGGCGTGGGCGCTCACGCAGTCGGGCTTCTCTCACGGACTGGCCGAGTTCATGCAGCATCTGCCAGGCGGGGCGTTCACCTTCATGCTTGTGTCGATCTTCATGTTCATCATCTTGGGCAGCGTCCTCGAGGGAATTCCAGCGATCGTGCTCTTCGGGCCGTTACTTTTCCCCATAGCCCGAGCTGTTGGCATCCATGAAGTTCAATACGCGATGGTCGTCATTCTTTCGATGGGGTTGGGGCTGTTCTCGCCGCCGTTCGGAGTCGGCTATTACGGGGCGTGCGCAGTCAGCAAGATCTCGCCGAATTTGGGCATCCGACCAATCATGGGTTATATGGCTGCGCTGCTCATCGGGATCGCAGTGATCGCGGCGGTACCTTGGATTTCAACCGGCTTTCTGAAAAGCTAAAAGGCGGGTATCACAGGAAAATGGAAGAGGCTGCATACACGTCCAGCCTCGCTACTGCCAGCGCGACGGTTTTCGGACGGCAATGGCAATGCCACTGAAGACGAGTTGCGAGGCAGATCGGTACCTTGCAGCAAGCTCGCCGGCGCGGTTACAGCATGTGGATCGGCGGTCAATCCCCGTTGCTGTGCCGCGCAGCGATTATGTCCTGGTGCCATCCCGTGCGATGACAAAAAAATGTTCGTCACCCATTTGACCGCCTTTCAGGGCAAGCTGAAGGTCTCGCAAATGCACTTTATCGGACAACACGCGGCACAGCGGTGCGCCTGCGGCGAGGCGGCCGTGAATCTCAAGCGCGTCCGGCCCAAGCACTTGTGTGACTTGACTCGACGTATCGCCGCCTGACAGAACCAACCGTCGCAAGTGAGTGGCCTCAAGGACATCATTTGCAACCGCGCCAAGCCGTTGGCCGAGCAATCGACCGCCCAAATGCCGAGCGTCGTCTTGGGTCAGTCCGTCAGCGGCAAAGTACTCAAGCATTTCGGCGATGCGCGTATCGTGCGGGCCGCGGGCTGTGTGCAAAATGACACTGCGCCCCTCGCTGAGCAGAGCGATCGTGCGGGCGACGATACCTTGAGCTGTTGGTCGCCAAGAGTCTTCTCGAACAAGCGCTTTTGCATCGATGGCGATTTCGGCGAAGCCTGCGGCGATCGCTGTATCGATCTGTGCGGACGACAGCGGCGACGCGCTCCCAGAAATGGCAAGAATTTGACTCGTGGGCGCGATATGGTCGTAGGATCGCTGCGTACTGGGAAGATCACCGAGTTCACGCCACCATTGGGTCAGCGCATATTCGACGCCGGACGAACCGATGGTAAATACGGAATCAACGGTTTTAGCGTAACTGTCAAGGATCCGACCGACTTCGGTTAGGTGACGGGGGGTTACCGTATCGAGCAAGATTCCAGCGTCGCCCGTCGAAGTTGCTTCCGACCACGCCCGGTCGACTTCTTCGCGAGTACCTTCCAGACTCGGCAGGAAAATGCCGGAGAGAGGCAAATCCGTCTGCAACGCGAGATGACGCAGAAGGTCTGCCTCGACCATCGGCGTGACCGGGTGGACGCTCATGATCGGATGACGATCGATTCGGTACGTCTTGTTGTCGGTGCCGGATCGCGCAAACAAGTTGCCGAACGCGCAATAACGCTTTAATGCCGGAGTCCCGGCAACGATCGGAACTGCATGCCTGGTGATTCCAGCGCGGGCTATCTCCAACGCTTTTCCGATGCTCCCTATTGTCGGGCCACTATCGAAAGTGGAGCAGACTTTGTAGTGAAGGATCGGAGGATTGAGAGCGCGGAGAGCCTCGAATATCGATGGGAGGGATGTCTCCATCTCGGACGGGCTCATGCCTCGACTGTCACCTGCGACACCGATAGCGTCGAATCCGCCGAGTTGCGATAGCTTCGCGGACGACGGCGCCTTTAAGAAAAGGGCGCACCGCAGTCCCGCAAAAGCCAAGACTTCCAGAGCATCAGTCGATCCGGTGAAGTCGTCGCCGTAGAAAGCCAGACGTAAAGCCCCGTCCGGTTGTTCGGATTGTGCACTCATTGCGGATCAGGCCGATTGAAAGTGAGACAGCGCAGCACGCAGCGCAGGTCGGGACTCCGCGAAGGTTTTCAGATCTATTCCTTCGACAGCTGCTTCCCACCCTTCTCGCATGCTAGCAACGCCCGCGGCGATTCCATTCGGATGTCCGATGATTCCGCCGCCGGCCAGATGCATCAGGTCCACGGAGCCCAGTTGAGCGTATAGGTCAGGGGCTTGTGACGCCCACTGGCCCGATGAAAAAACGGGCATCAACGGCTGCACACCCGCGAACGGTGCCAGGCAGGCACGGGCCGATTCAATGACGGATGCATCTGGCTCCCAAAACTTGCTGCGAATGCCGTTGACGTGCAAATGATCCACACCAGCAAGACGCCACAACTTCTGAAACGCCTGAAAAGAGAACCCGAGTTGCGGACAGCGAGTAAACGCACCCCAGCCATTGCGGTGGCCGTGGATAGGTAACTGGGCATGCTTGCGAAGATGCTCGACGCCGGCAAAACCGACCCAATTAATGCAGACCATCACGCACGTACCGCCGGCCTGTAGCACCGCATCGTGTCGCTGAAGCATCTCGTCTATAGTGCCCGAGATATTGATTGCGTACATCGGCATGCGGCCCATGCGATCGGCGTGCCGATGCAAGACCGGCATGACGGCTGCGAGACGCTCGTCGAAGCTCGCGTATGTTGGGTCAGCAAGAAGCTCGTCATCCTTGATGAAGTCAATGTCTGCGGCGCACAGGCTATCGATGATTTCAGCGGTCTGTCCGGGAAGCAAGCCAATACTCGGCTTGATGATCGTCCCGATCATGGGTCTGTCGTAGACCTTAGCGAAGTCACGGGTGCCGTCAATACCGAATTGAGGGCCGGGGAATTGGGCGGCGTACGTTGCTGGTAGATCGACGTCAAGCAGTCGCAGCCCTGTCACTTCCCCCAACTCAAACAGGTTGCCTGCGACAGTGGATAGAAGGGTAGGCAGATTAGGGCCAATGTTGTCCACCGGAAAGGCGATCTCGATCTCGCCTCGGTAGTAGACACTCGGCGAACCTTTGCGTTCGACGTGCGCACTGTATAGCGAAGGCTCGAGGACCGGAGGGTGCGAATCCACCTTTACTACCCGAGCGCGTGCCCGATTTTTCAGCGCATCAGTCTCTCCCGGGAGCGCGAGAAACGTTCCGCTGGACTGCTCGCCCGCGATGACTTCTGCGGCTTTCGAAATCGGTACGGAGCTTTCGACGAAATAGCGCGCAGTGAACTCCGCTCTTCGATGTGAGATTTCGACCATGTCTAACTCTTCGTCCTGGAGGTATGCGAGGTGAAACCGGACGCATGACTTACCGTGGAAGCACGCGCTTTAGCCGGGGATGATCAGAATATAGATTTGACGTCTTGCGACATCAAACGATATGATTTCTCGACGCCGAGCGAAAAACTCACAATAGGCCACTACCGCAAGCAGTGGGCTTCGGGCCCAAATCAGGAGCCCATGTGCCTCGTCTTTCATTGAATGCGCTGCGAGCCTTCGAAGCCACGGCGCGCCTGCGAAGTTTCGGCGCCGCCGCCGAAGAACTCAACGTCACTCATGGCGCGATCAGCAGACATATCCGTGCACTTGAAGACCAACTGGGTGTCCTGCTGCTGTCACGCAATGCTCACTTGACGGAGCCGACGCCCGAAGGGGCGCAGATGGCCGAAGGCCTAAGTGTGGCGTTCAACCTTATACAAAAGACCGTCGATCAGCTAAAGCCGGGGCCGTTGACGCTCTCGTGCTCGGCTTCGATCATGATGTACTGGCTGCTGCCGCGCCTCTCAAAGCTGAAAGGTGCGATCCCATCGCTTGAGCTTAGTTTCAACACAAGTCACGGCGAAATCGACTTCACTCGAGACAAGATAACGGTGGCAATACGGCTTTCCTCTATCCCCGTACCTAAAGGTGTCACCCCTATCCCGTTGATTGAGGAATGGATCGGGGTAGTGTGCGCGCCGGAGTATATGCGCACGAACCGGATCAAAGAGCCGAGCGACCTTGAGCGTGCGCGGCTTTTAGCGACCAATACTCGACCGTCCGCGTGGGCTGACTGGTACAAGGCGACCTCGACTGCGCTCGAAAACCCGCCGAAAATCGCTGAATCGTTCGATCATTTTTATCTTCAGATCCAGGCGGCTAAGTGCGGCTTGGGAGTCGCAGCGGTGCCGAGAATGCTTGTCCGAGACGAACTGGACTCAGCTGGTCTTGTGGCGCCGTTCGGCTTTGTCCCAGGGCCCGTGAGTCTCGTGCTGTGGGTGGCTCCTCATGCGGAGAGTCAGGCGAAAACTGTCGCCTTGGTGGAATGGCTGAAGAGCGAGTTACGGAAGATGGAGACATGAAGCATAAATCGGCAGGCTTTTCTGCAGACAAGACCCGAGTATCCCGTCTGTGACTTTTCTTCACAATCTGCGGCTTTATTATCCTTTGACCTTGTCCGCCTAGGCTCCAATAATCTGCGCACTGGATGGCGCACAGCGCCGTCGTCCGACCGCTTCCGGACATCCCATATGCCGCATAGCGGTCTTACATCAATGGAGACAACGTGGAGCAGATCGAGCAAAAAGACGCAAGCCGCGTCGCAGTGGTTACGGGCGGCGCAATGGGCATCGGTGCGGATTCGGCAGAACAGCTTGCAAAACGTGGCTATCACGTCGTTCTTGCCGATATCAACCGGAGCGCCGCAGAAGAAGCGGCATCAAACTTCGGGCGCGCAGGCCTATCAGTTTCGGCGACTGAGATGGACGTTTCAAGCGCCGAATCGATTGCCGCTGCGTTCGATTCAATCGAAAAGACGCACGGGCGTTGCGACGTCTTGGTGAACGGCGCGGGCATTGCCAAGCTCGTGCCATTCATTGACTATCCCCTCGACACGTTTCTCAAAACGATGCAGATCAATGTAACTGGCGCATTTCTATGCTCCCAACATGCTGCGCGTCTGATGGCTAAGAACCGCTGGGGCCGAATAATCAATATCGCTTCGGTGGCAGGGATGCGAGCGGTCGGAAAAGGACGTACGGCCTACGGCACGTCGAAAGGGGCTGTCATCGCTTTAACGCGTCAGATGGCGGTGGAACTCTGTGATTACGGCATCACCGTTAACGCAATCGCTCCGGGTCCAGTTGATACCCCGATGACCAAGGCGCTCCACAGCGAAGAATTCCGTGCCGAATACTCAAATGCGATTCCCATGAAGCGCTACGGCACGACGTCGGAAATCGCCGCGGCCGTCTGCTATTTGGCGTCTGAGGAAGCGGGATATACGAACGGGATCGTGCTTCCGGTCGACGGTGGCTTTCTCGCATGGGGAGCAGGCGCGGTTTGAACAACATTTGACGATGCTCGCCGGGGGTGTCGAGACCTGCAAGGCAAACAACATCGAACCGTGCGGCTACTTGCTCGCGCTGTTCAAGGCGCCGCCACTTGCTCAGCGCGCGGTCGACTACGAGGCGCTGCTTCCGTGGCGTCTTGCCACTCCTACCATCTGACGCACCACCGGTCGCCTCGCGCAAGCCGCGCGGTTTATTGCGCACTTACGGAAGCTCGAGACCCACGTAAACGTCACGCAGTGGTAAACGCCGTCGCGTGAACCGGCATTCTACCTGGCAGTCGCACTGAAGCGCCTGTACAGCAAGTAGTCCAGTGAGAACTTGCCCGCACCTCGGCATAACAGCACCAGCAGCATTGCGGCCCACTGGATGTGCGTGGGCCACGCCTGCGGATATACGAACACCTCGATTACGGTTGTCATGCCGAGCAAGACCAACGCCACGGGTCGTGTCGCCAGGCCGACAACAAGCAGAACCGGCGTCGTCAGTTCGATTGACACCGCCAGGTACGCGGCGAACTCGGGAGCAAGCAACGGCACCCGATAGTCTTCCCTGAACAGCTGGAGTGCGGCATTCCAGTCGGCCAGCTTGGTCATCGCCGAGTTCCAGAATACTGTTGCGATTGCAAGCCTCAGTGGAACCGCAAGTAGCGAGTACGGCACTCGCTCGAGCCACGCTACGACGCGTAATATGCGGCCGGTGAGTGTCGGCCTGGGATGAACCGATTGCGATTCCGGCATCATGTGACTTGCCTCCCGGTTGTTCGACGGGGTATCTGACCTGACAGGCAGACGTCGACGAAGCATCCCGACGCGAGAAGGTGCGCGAGCCAGACGGGGGCCCTGGCGTCCGGCACATCACCAAGGGCATCATGCAAGGGGCGTCCCGCGAGCAAGGCAGCTGTCAATCGATATTGCTCTTGCGCCATCCGGTCCACCTCGACACCCGATGCTCCTCGATGGGCATACAGCCAGACCGGGCCAGCGTCCAGGTTGATGTCTGCCAATGCCCTATCGTCCCGGGACAACACCGCGTGCCAGATGACGTCAACGGGAAAGTGCGACCCGAGTACTCGCGCTGCAGGGTTCGGTAAAAATCGTGCAGCCCGGATGTCCACTTCATCCAGTTGCTCAAGGCGCCGCAGGTCAAGCGGTTTGCCATCCGGTGCGTGCAGCACCAGGTTCACGGCCCATTCAAGCCGTGCCGTGTCTGGCAGATAGGCAAGAGATGCCGCTTCCGGCATCTCTGCCAGAAAATCCGGAAACGACTCGCCATAGCTGTCCAGGTGCGCGCTCGACGGCGGGCGTTGCTCAATAAAACGTCGTGCTGCGCCTTCGAAGAATTCGGACCCAACGAGCGCCTGCACGGCCGGATAGGTGAGCCGCAGTGCTCCAAGCAACGCGCTGCTCGCCGTATTTCGGTAAATGGCGAGCCGCGCCTGCGGAGCCAGGCCGTCCGGCACGATGTATTCGGATGCTGCGCCATCGGCACGGCCGAGCAGGTCCCGGCGGATTGCCGATTGCAACTCAAGTAGCGTAGGTGGACTGGTTGTCATGTCGCTGCCTCTCGATAGCGGTCTCTGCAGTCGCAGCCTCTTCGAGCAGAACCTCGAGCGCCGGCACATCCGTGTCCCATTCAATCAGTGTGGGAACGGGCCCAAACCGCTTGAGGGCCTGTTCGAACAGCTCCCACACGGGAGGGGCGACCCGCGAGCCGTGGTCATCGATTCGGATTATCTGGCCCCGGTCAAGCTGGCGGACGCTGTGTCCCGCAAGATGAACCTCGGTAACGGACTCCGGCGGCAGCGCGTCAAGATAGACCAGTGCATTCCAGCCGTGATTGCTGGCACTGACATAGATGTTATTGACGTCGCAGACAATGCCGCATCCCGTGCGCCGCGTGACCTCTGCAAGGAACTCCCATTCCGGGATGGTCGAATGCCGGAAACGCAGATAGGTCGACGGGTTTTCTATTGAAATCTGCCGCTGCAGGCAAGTTTGGACCTCGTCGACGTGAGTACAGACAACGGTCAACGCTTTCTCCGTCATTGGCAGCGGCAGCAGGTCGGCGATGTAGACGCCACCGCTGATGCTCCAAGACAGGTGCTCGGAAACCAGCCCAGGCTCAACACGCCTGATGACATCGCGTACACGCGCCAGGTGGCGGACATCGATTCCTTCGGCACTGCCCAATGAAAGGCCTACCCCGTGAAGCGAGATTGGATAGTCCCGGCGGATGGCGTCCAGGTAAGCTGGCGCGCTCCCGCCTCCCATGTAGTTCTCGGTATGCACCTCGAACCAGGCGACAGGCGGATGCCCCTCGACAACCTCGTGATGGTGGCGAAAGCGCAGCCCGACCCCGGCGCAGGCCGGAATCCGGCCATGTGCATTTTGCGAAGCATCCGAAGCGGCATCCATGACCATTCCCTTTCGCTCAAGCCGGCTTCAGCTTGCCGCCCTGGATTTTGCTGCAATCACCGGCGGGCAGCAGAACGAATGACTTGGGGTCACGCGCCTGCGTGGATTGTCCGGCGCAGGAATGGGCTCCTTCCGCGCAGTCGTTTTTCGACACAGCATTGATTCCGTAGCACTTTTCCAGTTTGTTCGCTTCCATCCTCGCCATGTTGTCCTTGACTACCTGGGGCATCTCTTTCATGGTCTGGGCTTGACCCGGTATTGCCTGCATGGCGAGTGCCAGACCGATTGCCGACGACAACGTCGAGGCGGCCATCAGATGTTTGTTCATCACGCTTCCTCCTGAAGGTTGCGGCCGAGCACTCGGCTCGGGCCGTGTAGAAAAGTTCGGCCAGTCACTGCAAAAGGTTACCGGCGACGCGAACTTTTTCCGCGTGACAATCCACCTTCCGCGCCACACAATCTCCGCATGCTCCGGCATCCGCATCCGCCCCGTCCCGTTCCAGGTTCCGAGACAGACGACCCGGATTCATTTGCGTCGTCTGGTTATGCTGAGCCGCTGGCCAGCCGTGCCGACGGCAAACTGGACTGGTCCAGCGCCATGGCCCGCGCGCAGGCCGGCGACCAGAAAGCCTATCGTCGGCTGCTCCAGGACGTAACCCCCTATCTTCGTGCACTCGCCGCACGGCACATCCGGGATGCAGACGACATCGAAGACACGGTTCAGGATGTGCTGCTAACCCTGCACTCAGTCCGCGACACGTACGACCCGTCGCGTCCATTCGGACCGTGGCTGGTCGCTATTGCAAACAGACGCATCGTCGACAGCCTGCGCCGGCGTGGACGTGCGCGCTCACATGAACCTTCAGTGGAAAGGGAGCTGGAAACCTTTGCCGCTGATGAACCGAATTTGCAGGAAGAGGCGGTGAATGCGCGCCTGGTAAGGGAAGCTATCGAGCGGCTACCCGTCGGGCAGCGCGACGCGATGCGAATGCTCAAACTGGAAGAAATGTCCCTGCGGGAGGCCGCTACCGCAAGTGGGGTGTCGATTGCGGCGCTGAAAGTGGCCACGCACCGGGCAATGAAACGATTACGGGAAAGGTTCCAGCAGAGAGGTGGCCAATCATGACCCGGACCTCTGACCTGATTGACGCGCTGGTCGCGGATGCAACACCCGTCCGGCGCCTGTGGCCTCCAGTGACGAGAGCCGCATGCTGGTTGCTGTTTGCCGCAGCAGTGACGATTTTTGTTGGTATCGCGCATGGGGTACGTGCTGACCTGCTGGTCAAACTGCATGAGCCACTGTTTGTCATCGGCGTAGCTGCAGCCATGGCAACGGGTATTCTGGCAGCCATGGGTGCTTTCCTTGGCAGCGTGCCCGGCACGTCGCGACATTGGCTTCTTCTGCCGGCACCGGCAGCTCTCGTTTGGGCCGGTACGATTGGATATGGCTGCCTGACGAGTTGGGTGACGATTGGGCCAGAAGGCATGTCGCCTGGCGAGACGTCAAAATGTTTTGCCACCCTGGTGCTGGTCGGTATGCCCCTGTCGCTCGCGATGCTGATTATGCTTCGCCATACCGTTCGACTGTCGCCAGGCCCGGTCACGATGGCGGGCAGTCTCGCGGTCGCCGCCATAACTGCGGTAGCCCTGTCAATTTTCCACCCGCTCGATGCGACGGCAATGATATTGCTGTGGAACCTTGGTGTCGCCGCGCTTTATCTGTCGTTGAGCGGCCGGTATGGCGAGCGACTTGTGAGCTGGGTCGCGCCGCGCTAACGCTGAGGTGTTGCTGCATCACCGCACAAGGAATGTCATCGCACGCGCTCGCATCACACGTGGGTCAATCAACGCAGCATGAGCCTGACTGCTGCCTTGGAGGGCACCTGTTCGTGCCATATGAGCAGTACACACAGCAATCGCCGGGTTTTGGCCTGAGCACTGTCTTGCAGTACTCGCATTCGTAAAGCCACACGCAGGCATCCGTAGGCATTGTCTCGTCTTTCTGATGTCCGCACGCAGGGCACGTAATGATGGAATTCAGCACGACCGCGCTCATCACTTCACCCGCTCGAGGTAGGACGGATAGCCGGCGTCAGTCGTGGCCTTCGTCAATGCATCGACCGTGGCCTGCTTTGGGTCAAATACGACCTCCGCGCGTTTGGTGGCAAAGTCGAGCTTGACGTCAGGCCTCACAACAGCGACATTGAACATGGCTTGCTCCTGCAAAAGCCTTGGGGCAGCCCGTCAAACAGCAATGACGGACTACCCCTGCACTTCATCACGAGTCCCCTTTGGAAGTCAGACTGGATGTTGATTGCTCGAGTGCAGCACGACTACTTTGACGGTGCTGTTCCCGCCTGCTCGGCGTACTTGAGCATGATGTCGCCCATTGCTCGCATCATTTCTCCATGCATGCGCATCGCAGTCTTCGGGTCCATGCCGGCAGTGCCGCCCATCATCGGGCAGCTTCCCATCATGCCGCCCATTCCCATCATGCCGCCCATCATCGAACCGTGTTCATAGTCACGGCCCTGCTGGGGCGCGTTCGACGAGCTGGCGGTGCCTGCTGCCAGAGCGACGGTACCTGTCGCGGCCAAGAGCACGGAAGCAATGGCCGTTCGAATCAGTTTCGCGTTCATACGTGTATCTCCAGATTCCGATATATCCAGATAGAAGGTTGGTCGCGCACGGCCCCGCGCGTCGCATGCGCGTCGGACGTGCATAAGCCACGGTGTCAAACCGTACAAATCTGGTTCTCGAACGAACTACAGCGAGCGGGGAGGAGGCGCCGGCAGTTCAGGAATGAACTGCTTCGTGAAGGGACGGGCAACAGCCCAATAGACGGGTGAGGAAGGAACAACCACCACCGTGTGGGTCACGGGGATGGCGGGCATCCCACAGAGGACGCCGCCGATGCTGCCCTGACAGGTCGCATTGGCATTGACCGCGTGGTGACTGGTCACCTGCCCACACGCCGTCGCATCTGATACGTGCGCAGCATGCATCTGCGGTTGCGCGTTCGGCATCGATGTGGTCATCGACTCCATTCGGGGGCAAAGCGTCATCTGCGCCGGATAGCCGAGCAGCGGCAACCACGCAATCAGAAAGCACGCGACCAGTTTGACCCAGAGCTTCATAGATTCAGTATATGCCTTGACAGAAGAGGCTGTCACGGCGCGCAGCTACGTTGGCATTTCGTATCAACGCTACTTCCCACATTGCTTCAGGTGAGCCACGAATGCGTCGGCACCGATGAATCCGACGAGGTCGAACCGGTCCCGGTACAGGTAACAACCGGTGTGCGTCCTGAAATCGCGGATGACCTGCTGAGGCGCGCTGAGCTTAACCGTCAGTGGGAATGCCCGGTCCGATGGCAGCAGGTCTGTCTCGCTTACTGCATGGGCAGCCAGTGATGTCAGCGCAACGAACAGGGCAAGTGCGACGTGCAACACATGCCGGCCATGTCGTCACCTGCGAACGCGGGTGCAGCCACAAAGGCGGCGATAGCCGAAAACGCGACAATCATCTTCTTCATTAAACGTCTCCAGTTTCGGTTGACGGCACTTTCGTGCCGGAAGGTACTGCATGAGAAAACCGTGTGTCCTCGCTTCGCGCAACGCGACGGCGCTGCAACAGAAACCATGCGGCCGGAATGACAAACATCGAGAGGATTGGCGCGGTCACCATCCCGCCAACCATGGGCGCAGCAATGCGCTGCATCACTTCGGAACCCGTTCCATGGCCAACCATGATGGGAATGAGACCGGCGAGTACGACTGCAACCGTCATCGCTTTTGGCCGAACGCGCAACACGGCGCCTTCGCGAATCGCATCGAGCAGCGTGGCCTCGTCAAGAGGCTCACCGAGTTCGAGTCGCCGGTTGAGAGCGCCCTTCAGATAGAGCAGCATGACGACGCCGAACTCAGCCGCAACACCGGCGAGCGCGATGAATCCCACGGATGTCGCGACCGATACGGCATGACCCAGTATCCAGATGAACCAGAAGCCGCCGACCAGCGCGAATGGCACCGTCGACATCAGGAGGAGTGCATCGGCAGCCGAGTTGAACGTCAGAAAGAGCAGGACGAAGATGACGACGAGCGTCACGGGAACGACGGTTCGCAACTTTGCCTCCGCGCGCTCGAGGTATTCGAACTGGCCCGACCAGGTAATCGAGTAGCCGGGCGGAAGCGTGACCTTTTCCGCCACGGCCTGCTGCATCGCTTTCACCGCTGACTGCAGGTCCACGTTCCGGATATCGACGTAGACATAGCCTGAAAGCCGTGCGTTTTCGCTGCGAATCGACGGCGGCCCGTCGGCAATCCCGATGTCAGCCACATCGCCTAGCTGGATTTGCGCGCCCCGGTCCGTAACCACCGGCAACTGGCGCAACTTCTCGAGCGAGTCGCGTACCTCGCGCGGATAGCGGATGTTG
>Ga0068855_100006633_pt1 | contig 14057 bp, 10 predicted proteins | sample KBSCornC52_FD_66592 | JGI IMG/M metagenome (GOLD analysis project Ga0068855, IMG submission 66592) | Corn rhizosphere microbial communities from Kellogg Biological Station, Michigan, USA - KBS Corn C5-2 | ecosystem: Host-associated > Plants > Roots > Rhizosphere > Soil ... | reverse complement strand
CCCCGGTGGTTGCCGAACGCGCTCGCGCACCTCGACGAGGTGTTCGTGGACCACGCCCACTGCGAGAAGAAGGCGGCGGCGAATGCCCTCTCGTTGCTCCAGGCGTATCCGGACGTACCAGGACTGCCGGCGCACATGGCGCGGCTCGCACGCGAGGAGAGCGGTCACCTCGCCCGGGTGCTGCAGCTGCTCGAGCGGCGAGGACTCGCGCTGGGTCGCGATCCGGGAGATCCGTATGCGCAGGCACTCCAGGCCCTGGTGCGAACGCCCGCCGCACAGCGGCAACTGGATCGCTTCCTGGTGGCGGCGATCATCGAGGCCCGCAGCTGCGAGCGACTCGCGCTCCTCGCCGGTGCACTCCCCGACGCCGATCTCCGGCGGTTCTACGCAGAGCTCGCGCGGAGCGAGGATGGTCACCAGAAGCTCTTCCTCCGGCTCGCGGCGCGAGTGCATAGGACGGAGACCTGGCCGCGCCTCGAGCGCCTCCTGGACGCCGAGGCCGAGCTGATCCGCCGGCTTCCGGTCCGCGCAGCGATCCACTGACTCGCGGGCGGTTACACGCCCGGCGGGACGAGGTGCACGCCGCTCGGCGCCCGGTGCGGACCGGTGGGCTCACGAACCGGATAGGGACCGCTGCCCGATCCGCTGCCGCGGGGTCGGACCTCGGCCCAGATGCGGATGCGCGAGGTCTCCGGGAGGAACCATGCCCCGATTCCCGCCGTGAGCAACGCCACGACGCAGGGGAAGGCCAGCCCGATGAACTTGTTGTTCGCGCTCACCGCCATGGAGGAGGCCAGGTATGCGGTGAGCCCACCGAAGATGCCGTTCCCGAGATGGTACGGGATGGAGAGCGAGGTGTAGCGCGAACGCGCCGGGAAGTACTCGACGAGGAAGGCAGCAATCGGTCCGTAGGTCACGGTGACCAGCAGGACCTGGACGAAGACCAGCGCGGTCATCGCCGCCTCGTTGAGCGGATTGGAGACGATCTGCATCGCTCGGTAGATCGGGAAGAAGCTGATCGCTGCGAGCAGGTTCCCGACGACCATCAGCCGCTTCCGTCCGATTTGGTCCGAGAGCGCACCGAAGACCACGAAGAACGGCATCGCACAGAGCAAGGCGGTCGCGAGGATGAAGCGCGCTTTGCTGAGCGGAACCCCGACCAGCTTGGTCATGAACTGCAGCGAGAAGAACTGCGCGGTGTACCAGATGACGCCCTGACCGGCGGTCGCACCGAACAGCGCGAGGGCGAGCTTCTTCCAGTTCCGGCCGGCCTCGACCAGCGGCTCAGGCGAGAGCCGATTCTCCAGCCGCAGCCGCTCCCAGAGCGGAGATTCGACGAGCTGTGCGCGCACCCATCCCGCGATTCCGAGGAGGAAGAGGGAGAAGAGGAATGGCAGCCGCCAGCCCCACGCGCCGTAGTCCGCGGGGCTCAGGTAGTGCTGGACGGCCTCGACGACGAGCACGGAGACGAAGAGCCCGAGCGTGGCGGTGATCTGGACGTAGCTCGTGTAGTAGCCGCGCTCGCCATCGGGAACGTTCTCCGCGACGAAGATGGCAGCGCCGCCGTACTCGCCTCCGAGCGCGAACCCCTGGAGGAGACGCATCAGGACCAGGAGCGCCGGCGCAAGCAGGCCCACCCGCTCGTAACTGGGAAGGATGCCGATGGCCGTGGTGGCTCCGCCCATGAGCAGGAGCGTCGCGAGGAACGCGCTCTTCCGTCCGCGGAGATCACCCATCCGGCCGAAGTAGGCGGCCCCGACCGGACGGATGACGAACCCGGTCGCGTAGAGCGCCAGACCAGTGAGCCAGGCCGAGACCGGATTGCTGGTCGGGAAGAAGTGCGGCTGCATCGCCAGGAACAACCACCCGTAGAGGTAAAAGTCGTACCACTCGATGGTGGTGCCGGTGATGATCGAGCCGATGATCGCCCGGCGCTTCGCGCGGTTACGGGTGTACGTGGGCATCTCGGAACCGGTGGGCTGCGCGGCGGCGGGCTCGAACATTCGGCGGGGCAGCCTAGCAGTCCGGTCCCCGGACCCAGCTGACACGCACCGGAGCGCACATCAGGTCGAACCGGGTGGTTTTGACCTCCAGCCGCCTGGCCCAGGGCCTTCCGACCAGCCCATCACGCGCGGTGCATGACGAGGTGTCTGGCACTTCGCTCCCCATTACGAGGTCTCTGACACCTCGCTCTCTGCCGATTCGAGCAGCGTTCATCGCTGCGCTGGCCGATGAACGAGCTGCTCGACTACGAGGTGTCCATTACGAGGTCTCTGACACCTCGCTCTCGGTCCACTACGAGGTCTCCATTACCATTACGAGGTCTCTGACACCTCGCTCTCTGCGTTCATCGCTGCGCCGGCCGATGAACGAGCTGGTCCCAGTACGAGGTGTCCATTACGAGGTGTGTGAAACCTCGCTCGGACCCAGCGCGGTGGACCCGAGCCGTTCCGCCGCAGCCACCGCCAGGCGTGCAAGCTCAGCGCGCGATGCGTCGCCAAGCACCCACGCGACGGAATCCACCACACGGTGTCCTCGAGGCGTGTTCCCGGGACGGCGTCGACGACGGATGCTTCCGTGCGAAGTCCGGGGGGCGCGGAGGTGTTTGACACCGTCCCGGGAGCCACCGCGCGCGATCACACACCCGGGGCGGCGCCGGCGTCCGATGCGCTGCGCTTTCGCGGCGCGTCACCACGCGCAGCCCTTGCTAATCCACCGGATGAGCGCACAAGGTGTTCACCCCGGGGAGTCGGGCCAGACACGCCCCAAGTTTGGCTCGGCAAGGGCTCGGAGGCTGTATTAGGAGAACCGCCCCTCAAAGATTCGTTCGGGAGATGAACTGATGGCGAGCCAGATTGACGGGAGCGCGACCACGCTCACACGGAACAAGGCCTTGCTCGACTGGGTGCGGGACTGCGCCGCTCTCTGCCAGCCGGACCGGGTCGTGTGGTGCGACGGGTCCGAGGGCGAGAAGGAGCGCCTCACCAAGTACGCGGTCGACACCGGCGTGCTCATCCCCCTCAATCCCCAGAAGCGACCGGGCTGCTACCTCCACCGGTCCAACCCGAACGACGTCGCGCGCGTCGAGCACCTCACCTTCATCTGCACCAAGACGAAGGACGCCGCCGGGCCGACCAACAACTGGATGGCCCCCGAGGAGGCCTACGGGAAGCTGACCAAGCTCTTCGACGGCTCGATGAAGGGCCGGACCCTGTACGTCATCCCGTACGTCATGGGGCCGATCGGCTCGCCACTCGCGAAGGTCGGCATCGAGATCACCGATAGCGTCTACGTCGTCCTCAACATGCGGATCATGACCCGCATGGGGAAAGCCGCGCTGGACATGCTCGGCGACTCCGGCGACTTCAACCGCGGTCTGCACTGCACCGGCGACATCAACCCCGAGCGCCGCTTCATCTGTCACTTCCCCGAGGACAACACCATCTGGAGCTTCGGCTCCGGCTACGGTGGCAACGCCCTGCTCGGCAAGAAGTGCCTCGCCCTCCGCATCGGCAGCTTCCTCGGCAAGGACGAGGGCTGGTTCGCCGAGCACATGCTCATCCTCGGCGTCGAGAGCCCCGACGGTCAGATGACCTACGTGACCGGCGCATTCCCCTCCGCCTGCGGCAAGACCAACTTCGCGATGATGATCCCCCCGAAGCGCTTCGCGGGGTGGAAGGTCTGGACCGTCGGCGACGACATCGCCTGGATGCGCGTCGGGAAGGACGGCCGGCTCTGGGCGGTGAACCCCGAGAACGGCTACTTCGGCGTCGCTCCGGGCACGAACTTCGCGTCCAACCCGAACGCGATGCGCACCATCGCCAAGGACACCATCTTCACCAACGTCGGCCTGACCAAGGACGGCGACGTGTGGTGGGAGGGGATGGACGGCGAGGTCCCCGACGAGCTCACCGACTGGCAGGGCCGGCCGTGGAAGAAGGGCTCGACCGAGAAGGCCGCCCATCCCAACGCGCGCTTCACCGCGCCGATGACCAACAACCCAGTCCTGAGCAAGCACGCCAACGATCCCGATGGCGTGCCGATCAGCGCAATCATCTTCGGCGGCCGCCGCGCGACCACCGTCCCGCTGGTGCTCCAGAGCTTCAACTGGGCACACGGGGTGTTCCTCGGTTCGACGCTCGGCTCGGAGACCACCGCCGCCGCCACCGGGAAGGTGGGCGTGGTGCGGCGTGACCCGATGGCCATGCTGCCCTTCGCCGGCTACAACATGGGCCAGTACCTGCAGCACTGGCTGGACATGCAGGAGAAGATTCCGTACCCGCCCAAGCTCTTCCAGGTGAACTGGTTCCGGAAGGGCAAGGACGGCAAGTTCCTCTGGCCCGGCTTCGGCGAGAACATGCGGGTGCTGAAGTGGATCGTCGATCGCGCGCACGTCCGCGTCGGCGGCCAGGAGACCCCGTTCGGCTGGGTGCCGAAGGCCGGCGACCTCGACCTGTCCGGGCTGGACATCCCGGCGGAGAAGGTGGACGAGGCCACCCACATCGACCCGGCCGAGTGGAAGCAGGAGCTCACCGAGGAGGGCGAGTTCTTCGAGATGCTCGGGAAGGCCTCTCCGGAGACGCTCCAGCTCCAGCGCAAGCTGCTGCTGTCGCGCCTGAGCTGAGCCCGCGGGCGGCTGGCCGATGACCAGCGCCCCCTGGTGGGAGCAGTTCTTCGACGAGGACTACCTCCGCCTCTGGGCCACCGTGTCGGCGGGTGGCGACGAGGAGGCCGCGGCCCTGTGGCGCATCCTGGGTCTGTCGGCCGGCGCGCGGGTGCTCGACGCGGGCTGCGGCTTCGGACGGGTGAGCCTCTCCCTGGCGCGTCTCGGCGCGCGCGTGCTCGGCGTCGATCAGTCCGCTCCGCTGCTCGCCGAGGCCGAACGCAGGCGAGGCACCGTGTCCGCCGAGCAGCTTCGGTACGTCCGGCACGATCTGCGCGAGCCGCTCGCCGAGTCCGGCTTCGACGTCGCCCTCAGCCTCTTCAGCTCGCTCGGTTACGGGGACGAGTCCGGCGACGCGGCCATCCTGACCACGCTCGCCCGCGCGCTGAAACCCGGGGGCAAGGTGGCCGTCGACACCATGCACCGCGACGTCCTCGCGGCACGGCTCGCACGAGACGCCGTCCCCGCGCACCGGCTTCCCGACGGGACGCTGCTGGTCGAGGAGGCCCGCTTCGACCCCGTGGCCGGTCGGGTCGAGACGACCTGGTTCTGGGCGGGACCGCGCGGCTCCGGGCAGAAGTCGATGTCGGTCCGGGTGTACACCATCACCGAGCTCGTCCGGCTCCTGGAGCGCGTGGGGCTGCGCTTCGAGGCGGCGCTCCACCCCGGAACCGGCGCGGCGTTCAGCCCCGCGGGCCCGGCGCTCGGCGGCCGGGTGCTCCTGGTCGCGGTCTCCTGAGCCCGGGCGGGAATCGCCCGCGCACGGACGCGTTTGTGTTGCCGACACGGGCCGGAGCGGGCATCACCCGCTCGAGGAGCGGCGCCAGGAGCCGGCAAGACGCTCCCGGGCGCGGGGAGAGGGGCGAGCAGTGTCGAGGCGTCGAGCCTGGTCCATGGCAGCGCTGCTGTGCGTCCCCGCGCTCGCGCTCGCCCAGGACGCGCCCCCCGAGGTGCAGACCCCCGCGGAGCCGAAGCTCACCCGACCACCCGCGGTCGAGCGCTTCGTCGAGGCCGCCTACCCGCCCGAGGCCGAGGCCCAGACCCTCGAGGGCCGGGTCCTCCTCAGCATCGACATCTCGGCCACCGGCGAGGTGACGCGCGCCGAGGTCGTCGAGCCGGCGGGTCACGGCTTCGACGAGGCCGCGCTCGCCGCGATCCGGCAGTTCCGCTTCACCCCGGCGGAGATCGACGGCAAGCCGAGCCCGGTCCGCATCACCTACGCCTACGACTTCGTGCTCCGGCCGGCGTCCACCGCGGCTCAGGTGCAGCAGGAAGGTCCGGTGAACTTCTCGGGCGAGGTGCTCGAGCGCGGCAACCGGACACCGCTCGCCGGGGCCGAGGTGGCGCTCCCGGCCCAGGGGATGAGCACCGTCACCGACGAGCGAGGACGCTTCTCCTTTCGCGACATCCCTCCGGGCAACGTGCAGGTCGTCGTCACCGCGAGCGAGTTCCAGCGCTTCGAGACCAGCGAGTGCATCGACACCGGCAAGCTGACCCAGGCCAGGTACCACGTGCTCCGCACCTTCTACTCGCCCTACGAGACCGTGGTCCACGGGGCCCGGGAGAAGAAGGAGGTCAGCCAGATGACCATCTCGCTTCAGGAGATCCAGCGCATCCCTGGCACGACCGGCGACGCGCTGAAGGTCATCCAGAACCTCCCCGGCGTCGCGCGCCCTCCGCTGAACGGCGGCCTCATCGTCATCCGCGGAACCAGCCCTCGCGACTCGGGCATCTTCCTGGACGGCGAGCGCATCCCCTTGCTCTTTCACTTCGGGGGACTCACCGCGGTCTACAACAGCGAGCTGCTCGAGTCGGTGGACTACCTGCCCGGCAACTTCTCTTCCTATTACGGCGGAGTGGTGGGCGGCGTCGTGGACGTCAAGAGCCGGAATCCGAGGACGGACGGATTCCACGGAGTCCTCGAGGTCAACGCCTACAACGCGAACGTCGTCCTCGAGACGCCCATCACCGACACGCTCAGCATCGCCGCCGCATACCGCCGCTCGTACATCGACCTCATCCTTCCCCTGTTCCTCAAGGCCGACTCGCCGAGCTTCACCGTCGCCCCGCGCTACGACGACGCGCAGCTGAAGCTGACCTGGAAGCCCGACCGAAAGAACACCTTCCAGATCCTCGGCCTGCACAGCCAGGACGCGCTCCAGCTCATCACCAAGACGTCCCTGGCTGGCGACCCGACCCTGGGCCGGGACTTCAGGAACGAGACCGGGTTCAACCAGGCCCGCCTACGCCACACCTTCGTGGACGACGCGTGGCGGGTCGACACCATCGCCGGCTTCGACCGGACCGAGGTCGACCTGAACATCGGCGGAGAGCGTGGCCTCACGCTCGGCGCGAGCACCTGGGCACTGCGGAGCACCGCCGAGCTCCGGCTCGCGGACTGGGTCACCCCGGTGGTCGGCGTGGACTGGACCTACACCCAGGGAACCTTCGCCGCAGCGCTGGGCAAGGCGCCGCGGGAAGGAGAGCCGCCCTACTTCGGACCCACGCGGCAGATCCTCTACGCGGACTCTCCCTTCTGGCAGAACCAGCTGGGGCTGTGGACCGAGCTACGGCTGCGGCCCGTCCCGGCGCTCCTGATCATCCCCGGCGTGCGAATGGATCTCGTTTCCATCCGGCTCCAGCGCACGCCGCTTCTCACCGCGGATCCCCGACTTGCGGTGCGATGGTCGGTGCTGCCGGAGGTGCTCACCCTCAAGATGGGCGTCGGGCTCTACCACGCGCCGCCCTCGCTGCAGGCCGGCGAGGTGGACGCGACCTTCGGGAATCCGGACCTCGGCAGCCGGTACGCGGTGCAGACCAGCCTGGGCGCGGAGTGGAACATCCGCCCGGATCTGCTCCTCAGCGTCGAGGGGTTCTACAACCGGCTCTGGGACATTCCGGTGAGCACGAGCGCGCTCATCGAGCGCAATGGCCAGCTCGTACCCGAGAACCTCGTCAACGACGGGCGAGGACGGATCTACGGCTTCGAGCTGCTCTTCCGCCAGGCGCTGACCCGGCGGCTCTTCGGATGGATCGCCTACACCTTCTCGCGGAGCGAGCGGATCGATCGTCCCGGCGCGAGCTGGCGCCTCTTCGACTTCGACCAGACGCACGTCCTGACCGCGATCGCCAGCTACAAGCTCGGCGCCGGCTGGGAGATCGGAGGACGCTTCCGGTTCTCCACCGGCAATCCGCGTACCCCGGTCCTCGGCGCAGTGAAGGACGACCTCACCGACACCTACGTGCCCGTGTACGGCCCGGTGAACTCCTACCGGCTGCCGGACTTCGCGCAGCTCGACGTCCGGATCGACAAGGTGTGGGTCTTCGACAACTGGTCGCTCGACCTGTACCTGGACATCCAGAACGTGACGAGCACCCGGAGCACCGAGGGGACGGCCTACAACTACAACTACTCGCAGAGCGCCAGGTTCGAGGGCCTGCCGATCGTGCCCATCCTGGGCATCAAGGGGACGTGGTGATGCGGCGCGAGTGGATCTCGCTGGGAGCGGGCGGGCTGGCGCTGTTGCTGGCCGTCGCCTGTCAGCCCGAGCTTGAAAAGCAAAGCCAGCTCCTCGATCGGGTGCGGCTCCTTGCGCTCCGGGCCGATCCACCGGAGGCGGACGTGCGGGATGGAGGAATCCCGGCACCGATCGCCTTCACGCCCCTCGCCTATCCGGACGCAGGCCTCGTCTTCCAGCTCGCACTCTGCGGACCGGGAAATCCCTTCGCCGGGGACTTCGACTGCCCCGGGAGCAACGGGATCGATCTGCCCGATGGGGTGCTCGACGCCTCGCGACCCGACATCGAGGCGTTCCTCGCGGCCGCGTACGGGAGCCCGAGCGCCATCGACGGCGGCATCAACGTCGACGAGCCCGGCGTCGCGCAGATCCCGATCGGATACGAGGTCGACCGTCCGGACGCCGGTCCCGATCCCTCGAACCGCGAGCGCGGGATCTACCGGCTCGCCGTCCGCTTCTCGGGCGCTCCCAACCACAACCCCGAGCTGCTCGACGTCACGCTACCGGACGGGGGACCCCTCCAGGGGGCCGTGCTCCCGCTGAACCAGGAGATCCGGCTGTATCCGCACATCCCCGACGGCGGGCCGGGCGGAATCGAGACCTACGTCGGCCTCGACGGCGGTATCCAGCACGAGCGCTTCAGCTACAGCTGGGAGTCGACCGCCGGCGAGGTGGTGGACTTCCGGTCGGCCGAGCCGATCCCCGAGGACCCGAACGCGACGAGTGACATTCGCTTCCGCACCCACGACGTCGCGACCCCGGTCCACATCTACGTGGTGCTCCGCGACCTGCGCGGCGGCGCCTCTTGGAAGGTGTTCGACGTGACCCTCGGTCCCTGAGACCTCGACAGGCTCGCTCAGAGCCCGGCGACGAACGCGAGCAGCGCTTCCTGGTCCGCCGCGCCCAGCGCCTCGAAGCGCTGGATCGTTGCGGCCGCCTCCGACCCGGGTGAGCCGTGGGCGAGGATCGCCGCCCGGAGAGTCCCGGCGCGACCGTCGTGGAGGTATGCCGGCAGGTACGAGAGCCCGATGAGCGGCGCCGTCCGGAAATCGCGCGGGCCCGCCGCCGCCTCCTCCTGGCCGTCGGCGAGCCCCTCTCCCATGTCGTGGAGCAGGAGGTCCGTGAACACCGGCGCATCGATGCCCGCGAGCTGGGGCGTCGGCCAGACCGCGCGCGTTCGCAGCGTCCGCACGTGGCACACCGCGCACCCCACCGAGTCGAACAGAGCGGCGCCCTGCGTGTCGGGTGGATGTCGGGGCGGGATGTCCAGCAGCCGCGTGTACCCGACCAGTGCAGCCAGGTTCTCGTCCGGCACGTCCACGCCCGGCGACAGATCGTCGGTGAGCCCGTCCGGGTTCGGCAGCTCGACCGGCCGCAGCGCACTGGTCAGCCCCATGTCTCCCTGGAGCGCGTCCGCGACGACGTCGTCGAGCGCCGCCATGCGGGCCTTCACCCCGAACCGGCCGATCAGCCCGCTCTCGCCCGCGCGGTGCACCGGGAAGCTCGGGTCCACCGACCCCGTCGAACCGAACGAGACCCGGTTCACCCGGCCGTGGATGCCGTCGCTGCGCAGTGACTGTTCGGCGGCGACACGCTCGATCTCCGAGTCGAGGATGGCCTCGAGGTAGGCCCGACCGAAGAGCGGCGCTGGAAGCCGCGCCGTGACGTCGAGCACGGCGCCGGGCGGCAGGCCACCGTCGGGAGGCAGCACCGGGGTCACCGCCCCTGCGGTCACCAGCGGACGGACCAGGGGTCCGAACGGCAGTGATTCCACCGGAGTCCCGCTCGCGCTCGAGACGATCGCCATCCGCTGCGTCTGGCCCGGCCCGCGACCTCCGCGGAGGTGGCAGGCGGTGCACGACGGCCGCACATACACCGGGCCGAGCCCGTCGGCCTGGTCGAAGAGATGCTCGAAGAGCGAGTCACCGGACCGGAACGCGCGCTGCTGCTCGACCGACGCGCCGGCCAGCGGCAGATCCGGCGTCCCCGGGGTGGGCTCGAGCGCCACGCCCGTGCCTCCTCCGTCCGGACCACCCGGACCGGGAACGCCGCTCCCACAGGCGGCCAGCAGCAGAAGGGTGAGGACCCGGGAATGCGGCACGGCTGCCCCATCCAAGCAAATCGGGGCGGATGCTGGCGACTCTGGCGGCCCGGGCTGCACGCGGTGGCCCGGCGCGCTCAGGTCCCGAGCAGGGCGACCATCGACGTGACCAGGACCACGGCCATGACCAGCGCGAAGTACGCGATGCCGAGCAGCACGGTCTTGAGGACCGTCTCGACCCAGCCGCTCCGGTAGAACCGATGGACCGCGGGCAGGAACCAGACCGCCGGGGCGACGACCCCGATCGTCTCCAGCGGCCACCACCGGACGAGCCCGATCCCCAGCCCGAGGAAGAGCACCGTGTGCGCGTGGAGCGCGAAGACCAGCTGGTCCACGTACGGCCGTTTCCGCCAGAGGACGCGCAGGAGCAGCGCAAAGACGGGCAGGAGGAGGAACAGCGCCTTCGGCAGCCGGGTGAGGAACTCGCCCTTCACCCGCTCGGCGGCGACGGTGCGCCCGTCGACCCCGGGCTCGCCCGGTCTGGCCGGACCTTCCCGGGAAGATGAATCCCTGAACGGCTCGAGCTTCTCCTGGAGCCGCTTCTCCAGCGCCGGGGCGAACCGGAGATGGATCTGCCCCGGGGAGCTCACCTTGAACGTCGCCACGTGCGCGGGTCTGAGCGCCAGCACCGAGAAGAACAGCACGCTCACCCAGAAGTAGAGGCGGAGGGGTCGGATGTAGCGGCTGCGCTGGCCCTCGGTGTACGCCTCGCTCAGCGCTCCGGGGCGCCCGAGCAGCGTGCCGAGCGTGCGCCACAGCTTCGACTCCAGCAGCACCGCCGGACCGACCGCGTCCTTGACCAGCTGCCAGAGGCTCCGGTGCTCGGGTTCGTTCTTCTGCCCGCAGCTGCTGCAGTACGGCCCGACCATCGCCGCGCCGCAGTCCAGACAGTGATCCGGCAGGAGCTCCCCGCGGCGCGAGTAGCGCCAGGGCTCGGGCTCGGCGTCCTTCTGGACCGCGGCGTTCTCCAACGCGACCCCGACCCTACCGCGTCGGGGCCCGTCACCGTCAGCCCCAGCGCCCGGCCACTGCCCGGGTGGCTGCGTTGAGCCGGTTCCAGACGTTGATCGTGGCGATCTGCAACAGCAGGGCCGCGAGGACCCGCGGCTCGAAATGGTCCGCCGCTTCCTTCCAGACTGCGTCCGGCACCGGGTCGGGAGTGTCCGCCAGCCGGGTGAGCGCCTCGGTCAGGGCCAGCGCGGCCCGCTCGGCGTCGCTGAACCACGGGGTGTCCCGCCACGCGGCCACGGCGAAGACGCGCTGCTCGCTCTCCCCCGCCTTCCTCAGCTCTCGCGCGTGCATGTCCACGCACACGCTGCACCCGTTGATCTGGCTGGCCCGCAGCTGAACGAGCTTCGCCGTCACGTACGGCAGTCCCTCCGCCGACGCATCGAGCGCGTGCAGCGCCTTCAATGACTCGGGCAGGAGCTCCACCGGGTGCTTCATTCTCGCCTGCATCGTCGTGTCTCCGATTGGACGGAACAGGACCCCCGGGTTCATCCCGGTCACATCGGTCGGGTCTGGCCCGTCACCGGAGTGACGAGCCGCGTGCGAGAAAGGTGACCGATGGACGAGCAGATCTGGATGGCCGAACGTTTCGAGACCCACCGCCACCGGCTGGAGCAGGTGGCGCAGCGGATCCTCGGCTCGGGAGGCGAGGCGGCGGACGCGGTGCAGGAGGCCTGGCTCCGCTTCAGTCGGTCGGACTCCCAGGCGGTGGAGAACCTCGGTGGCTGGCTCACGACCGTGGTGGCCAGGATCTGCCTGGACATGCTCCGCGCGCGAACGTCCCGCCGCGAGGAGCCGGACGGCGACGCGCTGTCCACGGCCGAGCGCCACGCCCCCGCCGCGGACCCGGAGCAGGACGCACGCACCGCCGACGCCGTGGGGGTCGCGCTCATGGTCGTCCTGGACCGGCTCGCGCCCGCCGAGCGCGTGGCCTTCGTCCTCCACGACCTCTTCGACGTCTCCTTCGACGAGATCGCGCGCATCGTCGACCGCTCCCCGGTCGCGGCCCGGCAGCTCGCCAGCCGCGCCCGACGCCGGGTCCAGGGCGCCGGCCGGAGCGCCGAGGAGAAGACGAGCGCCGATCGACGCCTGGTGGACGCGTTCCTCGCGGCGTCCCGGCAGGGCGACCTGGCGGGGCTGCTCGCCATCCTCGATCCGGAGGTGGTGTTCCGCGCGGACGACACGGCGGCGAAGCTCGGTTCGATCCGCGAGGTGCGCGGGGCAGAGGTCGTCGCGGGGTTCTTCAAGGGGCGGGCCCAGGTGGCGACGACGGTGCTCATCGACGGAGCCGTCGGCGCCCGCGTCGCCCCGGGCGGCCAGCTCCTGCTGGTTCTCCGCCCCACGATCGTCAATGGGCGGATCGTCGCCATCGATGCCGTGGCCGACCCCGACAGGCTCGCCGGCCTCGTCATCGACGAGCTTCCGGCATGAGCGCCGGTCGCGCCGAGGCCGCGCCAGCTCAGATCTGGAGCGGCTTCTTCGCGACGCGGAACAGCACCGCCGCCATCAGCGTGAAGCACCCCACGCCGAGGAGGTCGTAGCCGCCCTTCCCCAGCGCGTTCGTCATCGGACCGCTGAGATCCAGCGAGTTCAGGAAGGCACTGACCCGGTCCGAGAGCTGGAGCAGCGCCACCGCCACCCCGAGCAGCGTGCCCCCCGCCACCAGGCCGGTCGCGAAGAGGCTGCCCGATCCGAGCTCCTCGTCGTGCGAGGCGCTGGCCCGCCTTCGACTCGTGCGATCCACCAGCAGCTTCACCATCCCGCCGCAGAAGATGGGCAGGGTCGTGGACAGCGGCAGGTAGGCCCCGACGGCGAAGGAGAGCGGCGACACGCCGCAGAGCTCGATGGTCACCGCCAGGAATGCCCCGACGAGCACGAACTGCCAGTCGAGGTTGAAGGAGAGGAGCCCCTTGATCAGCGTGGCCATCAGGGTTCCCTGCGGAGCGGGGAACGTCGTTCCGATCTGATGGATGACCAGTCCGGTGGCCGGATCCACCGTGGGCTTGTCGAGCGCGGTGACGGTGATGCCGATGATCAGCGATGCCGCGATCACGCCGATGATCAGACCCAGCTGCTGGTACCTCGGCGTCGCTCCCACCAGGTAGCCCGTCTTGAGGTCCTGCGACGTCGCGCCGGCGTTGGCCGCCGCGACGCAGACGATGCCGCCCACGCAGAGTGCCATCGGCTGGTACGGATCCGAGGTCCACCCGAACCCGATGAAGAGCAGGCACGTCGCCATGAGCGTGGCGATCGTCATCCCCGAGACCGGGCTACTGCTCGTCCCGATGATGCCCACGATGCGAGAGGCCACCGTCACGAAGAAGAAGCCGAAGACGATGATCAGGATCCCGAGCACCAGCCGCCCGAAGAAGGTCCCCGGGATGAACGGCAGGAAGGCCATGATCAACACCAGGATCGCGCTCCCGCCGACGGTGACCGTCAACGGAAGGTCGTCCTCGGTGCGCCGGGCGGACACGCCCTCCCGTCCCGCCTTCAGCGCGGCGATGCTCCCCTTGAAGCTGCTGATGATGGTGGGAAGCGTCTTGAGCAGCGTCATGAAGCCACCGGCGGCGACCGCGCCCGCCCCGATCTGCCGGACGTACGCGTAGTAGATGGCCCGGTTCAGCTCTCCAAAGCTGTGCGTGTTGGGGTTCCACCCGTAGGCGCCGGGACGCAGGAGATCCGGCAGGTATCCGAGCTTGTTCAGCTGGATCGCCACGATCTGCGGCGGCACGAGCGAGGCCAGGAGCGGGATGAGCCCAAGCCA
>Ga0068855_100006627_pt1 | contig 14067 bp, 11 predicted proteins | sample KBSCornC52_FD_66592 | JGI IMG/M metagenome (GOLD analysis project Ga0068855, IMG submission 66592) | Corn rhizosphere microbial communities from Kellogg Biological Station, Michigan, USA - KBS Corn C5-2 | ecosystem: Host-associated > Plants > Roots > Rhizosphere > Soil ... | reverse complement strand
AGCGGAATACGTGGTGCCGGCCCTCGAGATCATCGACAGCCGCTTCTACCTTCGCGATGAAGAGACCGGGCTTGGCAGGAAGGTCGTCGATACGATCTCGGACAATGCCTGCAATGCCTACGTCGTGATCGGCGGGTGCCCGACCAAGCCTTCGGATATCGACCTGCGCTGGGCCGGAGCGATCCTCTACCAGAACGCGGTGATCCAGGAATCGGGCATTGCGGCCGCCGTTCTGGGCCATCCCGCGAACGGAATTTCCTGGCTGGCCAACCGCATGGCCCTGACCAACGGCGACGTACTCAAGGCCGGCCAGTTCGTTCTGGCCGGTTCGTTCACCCGTCCCGTGTTTGCGCAGAAGGGCGACGTATTCCATGTGGACTACGGCAAGCTCGGCGCCGTGACCTGTACTTTCCGTTAAGGAGCGCGATTATGGCCCTGCCCCTCCCGGTCAACGCATTCAAGCAGCGGCTCCTCCGGCGCGAGAGCCAGGTCGGACTGTGGTCCGCGCTGGGCAGCAGCGTCTGCGCGGAACTGTGCGCCGCGGGCGATTTCGACTGGATGCTGCTCGACGCCGAACACGGCGTGAACGACGTCCCTTCGGTGTTCCCGCAGCTACAGGCGATCGCGGCCTACAGGACCCAGGCCATCGTCCGGCTGCCGGATGACGATGTTGCGCTGATCAAGCGGTACCTGGACATCGGCGCGCAGACGCTGATGATCCCCATGGTGGAGAGTGTCGCGCAGGCCGAGGCTCTCGCTCGCGCCGTGACCTATGCTCCGGCCGGCATCCGCGGCCTTGCAACAATGACCCGCGCCGCGCGATGGTCGCGTATGCCCGACTATGTCGCCAAGGCCCGCGACGAGATTTGCCTGATCGCTCAGATCGAGTCTGTCGCGGGGCTTCAACATCTCGACGAAATCGCCGCCGTCGCGGGAATCGACGCCATCCTCGTTGGCCCGGCGGACCTGGCCGCGAGCATGGGCTATCCCGGGCAGGCCGGCCATCCCGACGTGGTGGCGGAAATCTGGCGCAGCCTTGACCGGATTACCCGCGCCGGCAAGCCGGCCGGCATTTTCGTCCTTGATGAAACCCTGGCCAAGGAATGCCTTGCCCGGGGCTATGCCTTCGTAGCGGTGGGTGCCGACGCGATCTTGCTGTCGCGAGCGGTGGACGAATTGCGCCAACGCTATCGCTGAGGAAAGGTGTCGTCCTGCCTGACGACACCTTTCCCCGGTCTTATTTCTCGAAAACCTCGACCTTTTGCATCGACTCAGCAAAATCATCGAGCGCTGCATATATCCCGTCGAGACAGGTCTTCCCGACCTTGTCTTCGATATGCCGGTAAATCCTGTCGAACACCGGCAGCAGCTTCTCGACCAGCGCGCGACCCTTTGGCGTCAGATGGACGTGGGAACGTCGCTTGTCGGTCTCGGACCTTTCGCGCTCGATCAAGTCGAGATGGACCATGCGGGCAATAATGCCGACGATGCTGGGCCGCATGATGCAACAGGAATCGGCGATCTCAACAACGCTCTGCCCGGGGCTTTCATAGAGAGCCCGCAGTATGCGCCATTGCTGCTCGGTGATGTCGTTGTCGCGGAAAGTCGGCTGGAAGTGGGCGCGTACGGTCTCACGGACGGATAGCAGCAGAAGCGGAAGATTTCGTCGATAATTCATAAGCATCCATCGTCCGATGAGAGATCGGTCCGGCTGCGCTATCGACAACCCCGTTGCGCAGCAAGGCCTAGACGGAATAAAGATAATATGTTATCCAATTTGCACAACCGGCATGATCAAGCGGAGAGGACGCGAATGCCCGATCTACCCTCCATCTCCCCCTATTTCGGGCTGACCTCCCGTTGGATCGAAACCCGCGGCGAGGAGCGCATCCATTATCATGACGAAGGCCGGGGGCCGCCCCTGATTTTCGTGCATGGATCGGCAGTCGGTGTCAGCGGTGCCGCGAACTGGTGGTTGAATTACCCGGTTCTGTCGCAGCATTTTCGCTGCCTTGCACCTGACCTGATCGGTTACGGACTGACCGAGGCCGACCCCGACGAAGAATGGGGACTGACGTCGTGGCGAGACCAGATCGTGCGCTTTGCGGACGCGCTCGGGCTGGACCGGTTCGTGCTGGTCGGAAACTCCCTCGGCGGTCGCATTTCGCTCGAGGTCGCGCGGGCCCATCAGGACCGCGTTGCGGGGCTGATCACGATGGGCACGGTGGGCCTGGCCCCGCCCACGCCGCCACCGCCGCGGCCGGTGGGGGAACCCTGGCGATCAGAAGAAGTCCTGCGCTCGATGGCGCACATGGTCTACGATGCCTCGCTCGCCACGGCTGAACTGATCGAAACCCGCCTCGCTCTGGTCAATGCTCCGGGTGGCGCCGAAAAATTCTTCCGGGCTTCGATGGCCCGTAACCAGTCGACGGCAGCGGCGAAACTCACCGCGGACATGCTGGCGGACTTCACGGTTCCCACGCTCCTGATTCACGGGCGCGAAGACCGGATCATTCCACTCTCTTCCAGTGTCGAGCTGGTGCACGCCATCCCGATGGCGGACCTGCTTGTGTTCAGCAAGTGCGGCCATTGGGCGCAGATCGAACGCCTCGATGATTTCAACGCCGTGGCGCTGAATTTCGCGCAAAAAGTCTTCCAGATCAAGGACTGAGCCATGCGTTATATCAGAGAAGTTTCGGCCACGGCCTTTACCGTGCTGGATTTGGACAAGTCGGTCGAATTCTATACCCGGGTAATGGGCCTGGAGTTGATCGAGCGGGAAGGCAGCACGGCGCGATTTCGCGGAAACGGCGCGCGCGCTCCCGTTCTCTCGCTGACCCAGGGCACCGAGCCGAGCATCGACTACCTGGTCATGATCGCGCACAACATCGATGCAATGAAGGGCATGGCGGATAACGTCGAAAGCCTGGGCTACAGCCTGATCGACCGGCCCGGCACCGAGTACCCGGAGGGCAAGCACGGCTTCGAGTGCGCCGACCCCGACGGCTTCCGCATCCGGGTGGTTGGCCAGCCCGCCAACCTGGTTCCCAAGGCGCGCGAATACCAGCCCATCGGGATCAGCCATGTCGCGCTCAATTGCGGCGACATCACCAAGGTCCAGCCGTTTTACGAGGACGCGCTCGGCCTCCAGTTCCGCGACACCGCCCGTCGCACCGGCCTGGTGTTCCTTGGCTGCGACAATCTGCACCACCGGATTGCGCTCATGGGGGGGTTCGAAAAGCCGCGGGTGAACCACGTTTCATTCGAAATCGCCGATCTCGAAAGCTTCCTGCGCAAGGCCGGCCAGATGGTTCGCGACGGCGGGCACCTGGTCGCTGGTCCGGGTCGTCACGACACGGGCGACAACACGTTCGCGTATTTCGCAGATCCGGATGAACGTGTGGTCGAAATCTCGACCGGCATGGAAGTGATCGACCCGGACAACTGGACTCCGCGGATGTGGATCAGCGGAATGGATCAATGGGGATTTGGCATACCCCTATTCAACGAAGAGATGCGCAAGCGCACGCTCTGAGCACCAGCACACGCCAGCGGGACGGTAGAGGCATGAACGTGAAGCAAAATTTCATCGGGGGTGAGTGGGTCGCGGGGCAAGGCAAGCCTAACCTGAACCCGTCGGACATCAACGATGTGGTCGGCTCCTACGCCAACGGGACCGCTCGCGATGTCGAAACGGCGATCGCCGCGGCGCGTTCGGCCTTCCCCGCCTGGTCGATGCTGGACCCACAGTCGAGGTCGGAGATGCTCGAGCGCATCGCGACCGAGATTCTGGCGCGCCGCGAGGAACTGGCCGACCTGCTATCGCGCGAGGAAGGCAAGGTCGTGCGCGAAGCGCTCGGCGAGGTCACGCGCGCCGGCAACATCTTCCGGTTCTTCGCCGGCGAATGCCTGCGTCAGTCGGGCGAACTGCTCGCCTCGGTGCGCCCCGGGGTGCAGGTGGAAATCACGCGCGAGCCGGTCGGCGTCGTCTCGATCGTCACGCCGTGGAACTTCCCGATCGCCATCCCGGCCTGGAAAATCGCGCCGGCCCTCGCCTACGGCAATTGCGTCGTGTTCAAGCCGGCCGAACTCGTCCCGGGATGCGCGTGGGAGCTGACCGACATCATCCAGCGGGCCGGCGTGCCGGCGGGGGTTTTCAACCTTGTGATCGGCAAGGGCTCCGAGCTAGGCGATGCCCTTCTGGGCACCGGCGTGGACGCCATCACCTTCACCGGATCGGTTGGCGTGGGCAATACGATCCTGCGCAACGCATCGGCCAAGGGGATCAAGGTCCAGCTGGAAATGGGCGGCAAAAACGGCCTTGTCGTGCTCGACGATGCCGACCTCGACGTGGCTGTTGCGGTTGCTCTGGACGGATCGTTCTTCTCGACCGGGCAACGCTGTACCGCATCGTCCCGCCTGATTGTCCAGAACGGCATTCACGACCGTTTCGTCGAGCGGCTGGCTGAAGCCATGGCACGGCAGGTCGTCGGCGATGCCCGCGATCCGCAAACTACCATCGGCCCGGTCGTCGATGGCAAACAGCTGGAAATCGACCTCGGCTACATCGACATCGCCCGGCAGGACGGCGGTCGCCTGTTCGCTGGCGGTGCGCGCCCGGAGGCGAGCCGACAGGGCTTCTATCTGGCGCCCACGCTGTTCACCGAAACCACCTCGCAGATGCGCATCAACCAGGAAGAGGTCTTCGGGCCGGTGGCCTCGGTGATCCGGGTGCGTGACTACGAGGAAGCGCTGGAGGTGTGCAACGGCGTGGATGTCGGCCTGTGCGCGGGCATCTGCACCACTTCGCTCAAGTATGCGGCGCATTTCAAGCGTCATGCCGATGTCGGCATGGTGATGGTCAACCTGCCGACGGCTGGCGTCGATTACCACGTGCCGTTCGGCGGCCGCAAACGGTCCAGTTTCGGTCCCCGCGAACAGGGCCGCTACGCCGCGGAGTTCTTCACCACCGTCAAGACCGCCTACGTCCGCGCGGGCTGACCTTTCCGAACCGGCCTCGGGGGGGACAGTGCGCGTGGCGATCGCCCAGAACGATCCGCATCGCGCCCTGCCCCCACCGGGGCACCTCCCTCTAGCAGCAAGGACCCCCAAGCTCATGGCGGAGCCGCCGCTCGACCCCGATTTCGGCCGGGCGACCTATCGTCCGGAACTCGAGTTTGCCTTCGACATCAAGCTGGAGTTCCACTCCCGGCTGCGGGTGGGGCCCAATCATGCGGGTGGCGCTCTCGGCTTTGTCGGAGTCGCGGGCGGGATCATCTGCGGCCCGCACCTCAATGGCCGGATCGTCCCCAACAGCGGCGGGGACTGGGCGAACATGCGCGCCGACGGTGTCGTCGAATTCCGGGCGCACTACCTCATCGAGGCCGACGACGGCACGATCATCCACGTTCACAACACCGGCTACGGCCGGGCCAGCCCCACGCCTATCGCCATGGGCGATGCGCACGATACGGCGGAACTGGTTCCGCACTACTTCCGCGTCACTCCGCGGTTCGAGGCACCGGTCGGGCCGCATGACTGGCTCACCCGGGTGATCGTCCTGGGGGCCGGGGAGCGCCGCCCAAATCCCGACCGCACCGTGTTCCACTATTACGTGGTGAGATGATGACGACCAGCTCCGCCGAACGCACCAGCGCGCCGCCCGCATCGTGGTACCTGCTCGCCGTGGTTACCGCCCTGCTGGTGCTCGGCATGGTCGATCGGCTGAGCCTGACCCTGCTGGTCGCGCCGATCAAGCGCGACCTGGGGATCGGCGACGGGCAGATGAGCCTGCTGCTCGGCCCGTCCTTCGGCCTGCTCTATGCGATCGTCGGCCTGCCGGCGGGGCACTTCATCGACCGCTACAACCGGCGCAACCTGCTCCTGACCGGCGCGCTGATCTGGACGCTGATGACCTTCGCCTCGGCCTTCGCGCCGAACTACGAGACCCTGTTCGTTACCCGCGCCGGGGTCGGCCTGGGCGAGGCGGTGCTGTCGCCGGCGATGTATTCGATGATCCGCGACTCCTTCCCCCAGCACCAGCGCGCCCTGGCTTACGGGATCGGCAACATGGGCTCGCCGCTGGGCACCGGTTTCGCCCTGGTGGCGATCGGCCATGTCGGGGCCTGGGCACAGGCCGGCGACCTCGCGTGGATTCCGGTGGTGGGCCATCTGGGCGACTGGCGCACGGTTCTGGCGGTGATCGGGCTGGCGGGGGTGCCCGTCGCCCTGCTGCTGCTGACCACGGCCGAACCGCGACGCCCGGCGTCCGATCCGGGCGGCGCCGACGAGGCAAACGTCGCCGCCGTTCTGGCCTGGCTGCGCGAATGGCGCGGGCCGTACCTGTGCATCTACCTATCGACCGCGTTCTATGGCACGGCGCTGAACGGAATGCTGTCGTGGGCGCCGGAAGCCCTCTCGCGCGGGTGGCACGTCCCGATCAACCAGATTGGCCCGCACATGGGCCGGCTGCAACTGATCGCCGCGCCGAGCGGGCTGCTGCTGGCCGGGCTGGTCCTCACCTTCATGCGCAAGCGCAGTGCGGTTGCCGCACTCGCCTGGCCGGGAGCGGTGGCGCTGGCGGTCGCCGCAGGCCTGATCGGGCTGTGGTCGCAGAGCAGCTTTGCCGACGGCTGGCGGTGGATGGGCCTGATCCTGTTCCTCACCCCGTGGTCGGGCGTTACCCTGGCCGCCCTCCTCGCCCAGCTCACGCCCAGCCGGATGATGGGCAAGATCGCGGCGGTAAACTTCCTGATGCTCGGCCTGGTCGGCATGATCGCGGGGCCTACGCTCAACCCGTTTCTGGCGCGGTTGTTTTCCGGAGACCGGGCGCTGCAGGCCGGCGTCGGGCTTGGCAGCGGAACGGCGATGGCGCTTTCCAGCCTGGCCATGCTGTTGTGCGGCGTGCTGATCGCGCGGCGCGGCGGCGAGACGACCGGCATCGCGCGGATGGCTCCGGCCTGACCCGAGCTGCCCCACCCGCCCGGCCCTCACCCCCCTTTTCTCCTGCTACCATGGGAATCCAGCGATGAGTTCAATGCCGCAGTTCGATTGGTCGGACGCCTTCCTCCTCGAAGCCCAGCTCACCGAGGAGGAGCGGATGATCCGCGATGCAGCCCGGGCCTGCGCCCGGTCGGAAATGATGCCCCGCGTCATTGCCGATTACCGCGAGGAACGTGATGCCTCCGACCTGTTCGGCATCATGGGCCGGGCGGGCCTGCTCGGCGTAACCGTCGATCCCCGCTACGGCGGCGCGGGGGCCAGCTATGTGTCCTACGGCCTGGTCGCGCGGGAAATCGAACGGGTGGATTCCGGCTACCGTTCGATGGCCTCAGTCCAGTCCTCACTCGTCATTCACCCGATCAATGCCTACGGGTCCGAGGAACAGCGCCAGCGCTACCTCCCCGGCCTAATCGCGGGTGACCTGATCGGCTGCTTCGGCCTGACCGAGCCTGACTCCGGCTCCGATCCCGCCTCGATGCGCACCACGGCGCGCAAGGTTGCCGGCGGCTACCGCATCTCGGGCAGCAAGACCTGGATTTCCAACGCGCCGTTCGCCGACGTGTTCGTGATCTGGGCCAAGAGCGAGGACGAAGGGGGCGCCATCCGCGGCTTCGTCCTGGAAAAGGGCATGAAGGGGCTGTCGGCCGAGAAGATCAAGGGCAAGCTGTCGCTGCGCGCCTCGACCACCGGCACGATCGCGATGGATGAGGTGGAGGTTCCGGCCGACGCCATCCTGGCCAACGTCAGGGGCCTCAAGGGGCCGTTCGGCTGTCTCAACCGCGCGCGCTATGGCATTGCCTGGGGCGTTATGGGCGCGGCGGAGTTCTGCATGGCCGCTTCGCGCCAATATGGGCTCGATCGCAAGCAGTTCGACCGTCCGCTGGCCTCCAACCAGCTATACCAGTTCAAGCTTGCCAACATGCAGACGGAAATCGCGCTTGGCCTTCAGGCCGCGCTGCGCGTGGGCCGGCTGATGGACGAAGGCGCCTTCGCGCCGGAAATGGTCTCGCTGATCAAGCGCAACAATGTCGGCAAGGCGATGGAGATAGCCCGTGCCGCGCGCGACATGCATGGCGGCAACGGCATTGCCGAGGAATACCATGTCATGCGCCACATGGCCAATCTGGAGACCGTGAATACCTACGAAGGTACGGCCGATGTGCATGCCCTGATCCTGGGCCGCGCGATCACGGGGCTGTCGGCCTTCTGATCAGGTAACCGGGGGTGACAGCGCGGTTGCCGATGTAGGAAATCCCGGCCAGGTTGACCACGGGCTCAACGGCCGGGCATCAGCCACCGAACGCATAAAGCGCCGACGACGACGAACCCGCCCGTAAGGGGCGGGCCCTGCCGCCGATCACATGTTGGAGCTGCGCGCCATATCGCATTCCGCGCGCATGGTCAGATAGGAACCGACGGCCGCTTCCCCGATCAGGAAGAGGTTGCCCTGCCCCGGATCGGCCCGCATCCGGTCCACCAACAGGTGCGAGCCATGGTTGTCGGCCAGGGCATCGACGTGTTCGCTGGCGGTTCGCGCGATCAGGGTCTTGAGCGCGGCGGCCTGCTTGACCTGGCCGTCGGTCGATCCCGGCGTCGCACCGCCCGCGGCCCAGATCAGCATCTGGTGGCGCTTGCCGTGATCGTACACGGGGAAGGTCATCACCACGCCGCCCGGCGTGTGCCCGGGCATGACGGTGAAATTGACCGTGGTTCCGCCCAGCGTCAGCTTGTCGCCGTCGCCCACCAGCACGTCGTGCGAGGTGGGGATCGGCGTGGTGTCGTACTTGGGGCCCTGGGAGATGAGCTCAAGGTCGCCGCTCGGCAGGACGACGCGGGCGCCGTAGTTGTCGTGCAGGAAGTTCGCGCCGCCATAGTGATCGGGATGGCCGTGAGGAACGATCACGTAGCGGATCCGCGCAGGGTCCAGCCCCAGCGTGCGCAGTCCGTCGATCACCGACTTCTTCACGTCGTAGGCCCACATCGCATCGGTAACGATGATGCCCTCGGGCGTGTCGATGGCGAAGGCCGAGACGCCCTTCGAACCGACGAAATAGAGATTGTCGAAAATCTTGGCGGGAGCTTCGGGCCAGTCGGCCGATTCAACCGGAGTGGCCGGCTGCGCCCGGTTCGGCGGAGCATCGGGCCGGTTGGGCATGGCGAGATTGCAGAACCCGCCGAGCCGGTCGGCCCACCGCGTGCCCGCAGCGCGCCGGGCCGCATCGATATGGGACTGGGCAACCGGGTTGGCCGCCGTGAGGACCGGAGGCCCGCGATCGGGCCTGGTCTGCGAAAGTGCGGTGGACGCCGGCGCGGTCGAAGCAAGCAGGGCAGCGATCAGGAGCATGGGGCGGTTCATGAGCGTCATTCCCTTGGATAGTTCGGCGCAGGGAGCGCCAAATGCTGCTTGGTATTCCCCGGTTCCGGCAGGGGAGGCGCTTTCGCCCCGCCCTGCCGGCGCGACCCGGAAGGCTTGTCAGCTCAGAACTTGACGCGCGCGCCCATGCGGAAGCGGCGGCCCGAAACGTCGTAGTAGCTGGCCGTGCTGCCGGCATTGAACAGCTGGAGCACGAGTTCGGCCGGCGGCGACGCGTTCATGACGTTGTCGATGCCGCCGAACAGCTGGAGCTTGCGGCGCCCGCTTTCGGCGAAGTCCCACTGGAACGACAGGTTCAGGTAGGCCCGCGGCGAGACGTTGTTGTCACCCACGATCTGGCCCGGTGCCGCGAACTTGTCGATCAGCGCGCCGCCAACGTAGCGCACGTTGGCCAGCAGGTTCACGTCCTTGAGGCCGTAGTTGAGGTTGAGGTTGCCGGTCCAGCGCGGGGTGTCCTGCCCGGGCGAGAACAGGCCGTTGGTGATTTCGCCAGCCCGGTCGAAGGTACCCAGCGCATCGGTCGTGGTCATGTGGATCACGTAGGTGGCCTGGGTGCTAAGATCGAGGCGACCGGGTCCGACGGGGAAGCCGTAGGCCAGCTCGAAATCGATGCCGGTGGTGCGAATGGAGTTGAGGTTCGCCGGCGACAGGTCGAGCAACGGAATGCCATCGGCCGTGTTCTTGTTGATCCGGGCGCAGTAGCTGGCCAGGTTCTGCTGCTCGCAGCCGTTGATCAGCGCCTGGTTGGCGACGGTCGAGATCGCACCCTTCAACTTGATGTCATAGTAGTCGACGCTGGCGCGCAGGCCCGGGATGAACGTCGGCGTCAGGACGGCGCCGAAGCTCAGCGTGTCGGCGATTTCCGGCTTCAGCAGCGGATTGCCGGTCGACCGGGTGTTGACGAGAGTGGACACCGCCACCCCTTGCGCGTTCTTGATCAGGACCTGACCCTGCGACGTGGTGAGCGGCTGGAACAGTTCGGACAGGTTGGGCGCCCGAATATCGCGCGACCGGGTCGCGCGCAGGCGCAGGCTGTCGTTCACGGCCCAGTTCAGGCCGGCCTTCCACGTCGTCACATTGCCCGAGAGCGAGTAATGCGTGCGGCGAACGGCGCCGTCCACGTCGAGCGACTTGAACAGCGGGAGGTCGCGCAGCAGCGGCAGCAGGACTTCCGCATAGCCTTCGTAAACCGAGACCGCGCCGGTGATCGGCTGGGTGTTGCCCAGGTTGAAGGCGCGCGCCAGCGAGCCGCCATCCACCGTCACGTTCTGGCTGTCGCGCCGATACTCGCCGCCCACGGCAACCGAAACCGGACCGGCCCAGGTGGAAAACGGCGTCGCCTGGACGTTGACGCCGGCCGCCGTCTGGCGGGTGACCTGATCGACGTGCTGCGTGCCGACCAGCCAGGCGCGTTGGGCGGCCGTCAGAGTTTGCTCGCCGAAGATGTTGAAGGGAACGCAGCCCGGCGAGGTGACGGTGACCAGATTGACGCGGCAGACGATCTGGCCCTGGCCGTTCTTCACCGCGTCGATCGCGTTGAGGAACCGCTTGGTGCCGGCCGGATCGCCCGGCATCGCGCCATCGATGCGGGCGGTGTAATCGTAGCTGATCTTGTTGCGGCCGGTGGCGGCATAGACCTGGTACTTGATCGTGCTGCCCAGGTCGCCCGAAGCGGCAATCGAGCCGCGCAGGGTGTTGTTGTCATCCGAAAAGATGAACGCGCCCAGATCGCGGTTGATGCGGCCCACGGTCACCGTAGCGACATTGGCCGAAGCCATCTGCGCCTTCACCGAATCCGGCAGGAAGGCGTTGTCGTTGCGAATCGAGAGCGCGGCGTCGCGCGCATAGAGCGTGGGCCGCGACGCGCCGCTGTGCGCGTAGTTGACCGTCGCGGTCAATTCGAACGCCGGGCTGAATTCGTAGGATGCCTTGGCGAACGCGGTGTACCGCTTGAACGGAATCTTGGTGTCCTCGGCGTCGTAGTTGAACGACTGCGGGTTGCCCCCGCCCTGCTGCACGGTGGACGCGGCATTGCCGAAGGTGTTGCCGTACTGGAAGGCATAGGGCGTGCCGCCGTTGAGGGTGAAGGCAGTGCCCTTCAGCGGACCGGCATTGATGATGCTGCCATAGGTCTGGTTGTTGAACTGGAGATCGTTCACCAGATAGCGCACGTTGTTGGCGCCGACGATGACGCCGCCGGCCTGCGCGGTCCAGTCGCGCTGCTGGATCCCGGCAATACCCTTGTTTTCCGCATAGTCGGCGGCGACGAGAATTTGCCCGCCCTCGCCGAAATGGGTGCCCGCAATGATGGCGGCACGGTAGGACTGGTCGTCACCGTGCTGGGAAACGCCCGATTGGCCTTCCACCTGCACGCCCTCGAACTTCTTCTTGAGGATGAGGTTCACCACGCCCGAGACGGCGTCCGAACCATAGGCGGCCGAAGCGCCGCCGGTGACCACCTCGGTCCGGTCGATCAGGACCGAAGGCACGATGTTGAGATCGACGAGGCCGGTCGTCGTGGTCGGGACCACGCGCTGGCCATCGACCAGCACCAGCGTGCGGTTCGTTCCGAGGCCCCGCAAGTTGACGAAGTTGCCGCCGGCGCCCGCGCGGAACCCGAAGGTGCCGGTGGCCGAGGTGGTCGAGGCGCGCACGGCCGGAATCTGGTTGAGGAAGTCGGCGACGTTGACCTGCCCCTGCTTCTCCAGCAGGTCGGCGTTCAGGACCGTCGTCGGCGTGGGCGTGCTGAAGCCGGAGCGGGCGATGCGCGAACCGGTGACGACGATGTCGGCCTTGCCGTCGTCGGCGGCGGCCGGACTGGCAGGCGCTTCCTGCGCGAGCGCGGCCGTCCCGAAGCTGGTCGCCGCAACAATGGCCATCATGCTCGAACGCGCCATGCTGACGCAATTGTAGTGCCGAACGCCCTTCATCAGACCTCTCCTGTTATCCCCTGGCGGTCGTGCCGCTCGTCGCTTTTTACGCTTCAAGTTACAGAAATCAATATCTGTATCTCGTAGCGCGACAAAAACGCGGAAAAAGGGGCCGGGTCGGCCGTGCGCGGTTCACAAAATGGTTGGTTAACAGTTGCATAGCAGAACCCGCCGAACGGGTTGATCTGCCGATGCCGCGGCCGACATTGGCCGCCAACGAATGCGACGGGTCAGACGGCGCCAGTCTTGAGCCCCGCCACCAGGATGTCCACGACTGGCCCAAGGGCCGGGCTGGGGCTCTGCTGGCGCGTGACGAAGTAGGGGTGCTGGAAGCGCGCGATGGCGGCATGGATCACGTGGGAGGCCATGCTCACGTCGTGAACGTGAAACGCCCCCTGCTCCACCCCGTCGGCGACGATCTGCGCGATCTGCTTGCGCAGGTTGGCCGAATGCTCCTTGATGACCTGCCGCGACGCCTCGGCCAGCCCATTGTAGGTCGCGAACAGCTCTGGGTCTTCCTTCGCCATGCGCTCCATGATGGAGACAAGGGCGCCGATCCATGCCCGCAGACGATCCTCGGCGCAGCCATCTTCATCGGCATGGGGTTCGAGCGTCCGGGCGATACTCGCCAGCCAGCGGGCGGCAACGATGTCTTCAAGATTGGCCTTGCTGTCGAAATGGCGATAGACGTTGGCATGGCTCATCTTGAGATGACGGGCGACGTCCACCACCCGGGTCTTGGCCGGACCATGCCGGCGCAACAGGAATTCGGCCGCTTCGATGATTCTTTCGCGCGTGGCCAATCGATCGGTGGCGCCCTTGGCCCGATCTCCCGAAGATGCTCCGCGTGTCATGCTGCTCATCCCCGAAACTGCGCGTGGGCAAAGGCCTGTATCCGTCCGGGGTGGCTTTTGACTATCCGGAAGCCCAAGGTCAATGGAGTAACAGATATTGAATAACGTCAGTTGACACCATGCGTTCCATCCCATAGCCCGGCGCACGACCCACAAAACGAACGGGCGGGAGAGTTATGGCGAGCCTGCGTGCGCCGGTCATGTCCGGAAATCCGTCCTCCACCGCCGATCGGAACCCCGCCGCGCGGCGCGCCCTGATCCTGCTCACGCTGGTCTACGTCCTGGGCTATGCGGACCGCAGCATCATCAATCTCCTGCTGGAGCCGATCAAGCAGGAATACCGCGTTTCGGATACGGTCATGGGGCTGGTGACCGGCCTCGGCTTCACCGCCTTCCAGACCATCCTCGGCCTGCCGGTCGCGCGCTGGGCCGACAATGCGCGGCGGGTGGCGATTCTGGCGGGCGGCCTCCTGCTGTGGAGCATCATGACCGGCCTGAGCGGGCTGGCCACCAGCGCCCTGCTGCTGGCGGTGGCGCGCATGGGCGTGGGCGTGGGCGAGGCCTGCCTGACCGGGCCGAGCCATTCCATTCTTTCGCGCCTCTATTCCAAGGCGGATCGGCCGCGGGCCTTCTCGATCATGGCCGCGGGCGCCGAAGTGGGGGTCATCCTCGCGCTTCTGGTCGGCGGCTGGGTGAACCACGTGTGGGGGTGGCGAGCGGCTTTCCTCGTCGCGGGACTGCCCGGCATCGTGCTGGCGGTCGTGATCTGGTTCTTCCTGGAAGAGCCCGGACACGACGGCCTTCCGGAAGAAGCGGCCAGCCAACCCGTGCCGCTGGGCCAGGCCGTGGCGGCGCTCGTGTCGCGCCGCAGCTATGTCATCGCGGTGCTTGCCAGCATGGCCATGGG
>Ga0068855_100006626_pt1 | contig 14068 bp, 12 predicted proteins | sample KBSCornC52_FD_66592 | JGI IMG/M metagenome (GOLD analysis project Ga0068855, IMG submission 66592) | Corn rhizosphere microbial communities from Kellogg Biological Station, Michigan, USA - KBS Corn C5-2 | ecosystem: Host-associated > Plants > Roots > Rhizosphere > Soil ... | reverse complement strand
TGTCGCTGCGGAACAGCGCGGCGGCCAGGGCAGCCGACTCCTCCGGGTCGATGCCGCCCTGCGGGTCGTCGAGGCGGCGCCAGGCGGCCGCGCCCGCGCAGATGCGCGTCACCGCGATCCCCGTCGCTCCCAGCTGCCTCGTCCGCGCCATTCCGGTCTCCTCGTGCCGACTTCTCGTCAACCGCCGGCCGGTCGAGTCGATCGGGAATGCGGTTTCCTGCTGAGACTAGACGGTTCCGCGGCTCGATGTCACCTGGCATTTCGCAAAATTGCGTCATCTGAGGTCTGGCCTTGACAGGTCGATGCTGCCGATCCTAGTCTGACTCGGAAAGCGCATTCCGTTTCAACCGCAGGTCGGTGCCATGGCACCATCGGTCACGGAAGGCGCCCGCAGACCCCTTGCAACACCACCATCAAAGGAGATGCACACTGTGAACAAGAAACTCCTGCGCGCGCTCGCGATCCCCGTGAGCGCCGTCATCGGGCTGGCGGGGCTCACCGCCTGCTCGACGGCGGGCGGCGACTCGGGCAGCTCGGGTCCCGTCAAGCTGACCTTCGTCAACTGGGACAACGGCATGGACGTGGTCGTCGCCGCCTGGAACAAGGCGAACCCCAACATCCAGGTCAAGCTGATCAAGCCGTCTGGCACCGGCTACACGCTCTACAACAAGCTGATCACCGACACCAAGGCGGGCACCAACCCGGACGTCGCCGAGATCGAGTACCCGGCGATTCCGCTGATGATCTCGAACAAGGTCATCGTGCCGATCGACAAGTACATCTCGTCGCTCGACAACTACTCGAAGAACGTGCTGAACCGCGTGCAGTTCGAGGGCAAGACCTACGGCGTTCCGCAGAACATCTGCCCGCTCGTGTTCTTCTACCGCAAGGACATCTTCGACGCGGCGGGCATCACCAAGCCGCCGGCCACCTGGGACGAGTTCGCGGCGGATGCCGCCATCATCCACAGTGCCAACCCGAAGCAGTACATCAGCAACTTCGACGCGAACAGCCCCGAGTGGTTCTCGGGCCTCTCGGAGCAGGCCGGCGGCAACTGGTGGAGCGCCAGCGGCAGCACCTGGTCGGTCAACATCGATGACGCGGCGACCCAGAAGGTCGCCTCGTACTGGCAGGGCCTGCTCGACAAGGACCTCGTGGCCCCTGGCCCGAGCTGGTCGACGCAGTGGAACACCGACATGAACACCGGCAACATCGTCGGCTGGATCTCGGGCCAGTGGGCGCCGAACCAGTTGCCGTCGATCGCACCCGACACGGCGGGCAAGTGGGCCGCCGCCGCGGTGCCTGCGTGGACCGCGGGCGACAAGAAGATCGGCACCTGGGGCGGTGAGGTCGAGGGCGTGACGGCCAACTCCAAGCACCCGGCCGAGGCCGCGAAGTTCGTCAACTGGATGAACAACTCCCAGGAGGGCCTGAACCTGCTGATCAAGAACGTGCAGGTCTTCCCGGCATCGGCGAAGTACCAGTCGCTGCCCGCGCTGTCGACGCCCCCGCCGTTCATGAGCACGCAGCCCGACTACAACACCCTGATGGCGCAGCTGGCGAGCAACGTGACCGGCTTCGACATCTGGGGACCGAACGCGAACATCACGTTCAACACCTACTCCGACGCCTTCGGCAAGGCGGTCACCAACAAGACCTCCTTCCTCGATGCGCTGAAGACGGTGCAAGACACGACCGTCGCCGACATGAAGAAGTCGGGCTACACGGTCAAGTAAGTGATCGACTGATCCAGTCGGGCGGGGTGTCGGTGGACCCGGAGTCCATCGGCACCCCGCCGCCTGTCACCCGCCTCGAGAATCAAGGAACACGATGGCCATCGCACTCACCGCCGAGGGTTCGCCGCCGGCATCCCGCAGAAGCCGGCGCAGGCGTCCTGCGCTGCCCGTCCTGCTCGTCGCGCCCGCGGTCATCCTGCTCCTGCTGTTCACCTTCGCGCCCGCGGTCTACGCCTTCGTCCTGAGCCTGCTCAAGAACCACGTCTCGGGCGGCCTGCTCGGCACCTCGAACGAGCAGGTCTTCGCCGGCATCGAGAACTACATCGCCACCCTCACCGACAGCGAATTCTGGGGAAGCCTCGGACGGATGCTGCTGGTTGCGGCGGTCGGTGTGCCGACCGTGCTCATCCTCGCCACGGTCTTCGCCCTCTGCCTCGACGCGAACCGGGCCCGGCTCACCGGATTCAGCCGACTCGCGATCTTCCTGCCCTACGCCGTTCCCGGCGTCATCGCCTCGCTGCTCTGGGGCTTCCTCTACCTGCCGGCGACGAGCCCGATCGGCGGCCAGTTCGTCGACTACTTCGGCAACACGACGATCTTCTTCGCGGTGGCCAACGTCGCCGTCTGGGGCGTGCTGGGCTTCAACATGGTCGTGCTCTACACCGCGCTCAAGTCGATCCCGCGCGAGCTGTTCGACGCGGCCCAGATCGACGGGGCGAGCGAGCTGCAACTCGCCCTGCGCATCAAGCTGCCGATGATCGCGCCCGCGATGACGATGGTCGCCCTGTTCAGCGTGATCGGCGCCCTGCAGCTCTTCAACGAACCCACCACCCTCAAGCCTCTGACCAACGCGATCAGTTCGACCTGGGTGCCGCTCATGCGCGTCTACACCGACTCGTTCGTCAACAACGACATCTACGGCGGAGCCGCGAGCGCGTTCACGCTGCTCGTGATGACGGTCGGGGTCACCGTCCTGGTCAACGTCGTGGGCACCCGACTCAGCAACAGGAGCTCCCGATGACCGCGATCGCCACCCCGCGCACCGCATCCGCCGCCGGCCGGCCCACTGGATTCCGCCGCCGGCCGAATCTGATCCCCACGATCATCCTTCTGGTCGGCGCGGTCTACTGCCAGGTGCCGGTGCTGTGGATCCTGATCGCCTCCACGAAGTCGAACGGCGAGCTGTTCTCGACGCCGCCGCTCGTCCCGTCGTTCGACGGTTCGTTCTGGAGCAACATGACCGGGATCCTGAGCTACAACCACGGGATCTGGCTGCGCTGGGCGCTCAACACGGTGCTGTACGCGGGAGGCGGCGGCGCTCTCTCGACGTTGATCGCTGCATCCGCCGGCTACGCGCTCGGCAAGTACACCTTTCGCGGCAGCAGGTTCGTCTTCCGCACGATCGTGGCCGCAGTGCTGCTGCCTCCCGTACTGCTCGCCGTGCCGCAGTACCTGCTGCTCGCTCCCATCGGCCTGACCAACACCTATTGGAGCGTGCTGCTGCCGCAGCTCGTGAGCCCGTTCGCGATCTACCTCTGCAAGATCTATGCAGAGGCGTCGGTGCCCGACGAGCTCATGGAAGCCGCGCGCATCGACGGGGCGACGGAGTGGCGGATCTTCCACTCCATCGGCCTGCGCCTGATGGGTCCGGCGCTGATCACGGTGTTCCTCATCCAGTTCATCGCGGTGTGGAACAACTTCCTGCTGCCGTTCGTGATGCTCACCGACAACGACCTGTACCCGCTGACCCTGGGCATGTACGGCATGATCATGCCGACCGGCGGCCAGCCGAACCAGTTCTCGCTCGTTATCGCCGGGGTGTTCCTGTCGATCATCCCGCTCGCCGCGATCTTCCTGTCGCTGCAGCGCTTCTGGAAGATCGACCTGATCTCGGGGGGCGTGAAGCTCTGAGGGCGTGAACCCGAGCTGCCTAACCGCTCCGAAGAGGTCATCGCTAGTGGCAAGTGAGAGATGAGACCGAGCGGAAAGAACGCGAGCCCAGCCGTTCGGAGCGGGAAGCGGATCTCCACCGCGGGTGATCCGAGGTCACCTATCCGCGGAGCGGGAGGCCGACACGATTCGCGCAACGATCTCCGCCGTAATCGCGGCGGGATTCGAGGTGTCGAGAATACGTACCCGTCCTTCACGGTCGGGATGCGCGATCGAACGTCCAAGGTCGTCGATCTCGACCTGCGAGCGCGTCGAGGTGAACATGTCCGGGCGCGCTAGCCAAATCGCGAGAACCGCGTCGTGCGGGCAGTTCTGATCCTCGTCGATATAGCGCCACCACACGTCGATCTCATCGGCCAAGATCCGACCGAGTGGACCCGAGCCCGCGATTTCTGCGACCTCCGGGGCGCACAGTGCGTGGCGCAGAGTAAGGTCGAGGCCCCCGACGACGATATCCAGCCCCGAGGCGAAGACGCGCTGAGCGGCGTCAATGTCCATCTCGATGTTGTGTTCGGGGGCGGCAGCAGCGCCCCCGCGGAAGTCGCATCCCATCATCACGAGGGTGCGCACGTTGCTCTCAAACTTGGGGTCGAGGTCGAGTGCGGCGGCGATGTTCGTGAGTGGCCCGATTGCGAGCACGTCGACCTTTCCCGGCCTCGCCGCGACAATCTCAGTGAGCAGGCGCACCCCTCCGGTCGCAGTCGGCTGGCTCTCGAGGTCCGTGAAGAGCGAGCCCTCGTGTCCCGCCCACCAGACGTCGCGACCGCTTCGGGCGGCCTCGGTTCCAGAGGCCACCAGCAGGTTGCGCGGCAGCGTGGTGTTCGCGAGGTAGCGGCGCGCGAGCCGCGCCCGCAAACGCGTGTCTCCGTAGACGGTGATCACAGCGTCCAGAGTCAACTCTGGGGATCCGGCGACGACAGCGAGCGCCAGTGCGTCGTCGGCGTCGGATCCGATGTCGGTGTCAAGGACGAGGTGCATGTATGGGCCTTTCGCTTGTTGGAGGAGACCAGGAGTCGACTACTTCTCGCCGCTGGCGATGGACAGCCGTCCAAAGAAGCGCTGCAAGACGAAAATCGTGGTCGCAGGGATGAGCGCGAGCAAAACGGCTCCGGCGAAGTTCTCTCCGTAGTTGGCCCCATGCTCACCAAACGTATTGGCGAGCGAGACGGGTGCGAGTTGCTCGCTGCTGTTGGAGATGAGAATGAGGGGCCAAAGGAAGGCCGTCCACTGACCGAGGAAGATCAGTAGCCCTGAGTTCGTGATTGCCGAGCCGCTCATTCGGAGGTAGAGCGCGAAGAGGATGCGGGGTTCGGACGCGCCATCGAGCATGGCCGCTTCGCGGTACGAGCTCGGGATGCCCAGGAAGTGCTGGCGCAGATTGAATACCGCGAGGCCATTGCCGATCCCGGGCAGGATCAGCCCGATGAGGGTGTTCGCTAAACCCCAGGTGGTGAACAGCTGCGACAACGGGATCGCAATCGCCTCGAACGGCACCATGAAGCTGATCACAATGATGGCGAAAACGAGCCCGCGGCCGCGGAAATCCAGCACCGCTAGGGCGTATGCCGCCATCGATGAGATCGCGAGACCGACGACGACTGACGCGATGCAGACGATAAGCGAATTGAGCAGCGACTGGCCGAATCCTTGCTGAAACAGCAGGTCGATGTAGTTTTCGAGGGTCAGGTGCGAGGGGATGATCAGATCCCAGCTGAGCGGTGTCAGCGAGCTGAGCACCTCTTGGTTGGGACGGAACGAGTCGAGCAAGATCCAGCTGGCGGGCACGATGAATAGCGCCCCGATGATCGCCGACAGGACCGTGCGGCCCACCGAACGCCGGGTCGCGGAGAAAGCGCGCGCTGTCGTCATTTCGGCTCCCGCAGGAGACGGAATTGCAGGAGCACGAAGGCCAGCATGATCGTCGTGAGCACAACGATCTCGGCAGCCCCGGTGTTGACGCTGCCGAACGTGTAAGTGGTCTCGTAAGCGTCGTACATCAGCAGGTTCGTGCTGTGCTGAGGTCCTCCCTGAGTGAGCAGTTGCACCGGCACGAAGAGCACGAAGTTGGCGACGGTGTCGGCGACTAGCACGAACAGCAGCGGTCGGCGGAGCAACGGAACGGTGATGAAGAAAAAGGTTCGGATAGGGCCGGAGCGGTCCAGGCGCGCCGCCTCATAGATCTCTTCCGGGATCGCTTCGAGGCCGGAGATCAGGAAAAGCATCCAATAGCCGATCCCGATCCAGGACGCGACAACGATGATCGACGCGAGGGCCTGGCTCGGAGAGTTGAAGAACGGCTGCGGGGTACCGCCGACCGCCGAGAGGAGCGCATTAATGGGCCCCTGGGGGTTGAGCGCAGCCCCCCAGGCTACGCAGGATCCGACGACCGGGACTGTGATGGGGATGAAGATAAGTGTTCGCCACAGTCCCGCGAAATGCACCCGGCGCACCAGAAGCGCCGCGATAAGGAGCGCGATCCCGATCTGCAGCGGATTGATGACCAGGTTGAACAAGATGGTGCGGCTGATGGTGCCAAGGAACTGCGGGTCGCCGAACAGGCTCAGGTAGTTACCGGCTCCGGCAAAGGTTGGGGTGACGATGCCGCCGGGGAACGATTTGTACAGGCTGGAAGCGACCGCGCTGATCGTGGGCAATAGGCGCAGCACGCACAGCGCGATGGCGGCGGGCGCAAGAAACAGCATGGCCCAGACCAAGTCATGCCGGGTGGTGCGGCGCCGAGCTGGCGCCGCACCACGAGACGTCGTAAGGACGTTGAACATCGAGGAGGATCTCCGTTAGCTCTTGTACTTCGCCCACGCGACCGTAAGGTCTGCGGACGCCTGCTTGAGAGTGCTCTCCACATCGGCGCCGTTCTGAATGTCGGAGAACGCCTTACCGACGATCGTTTCGAACTCGATATATCCGACCGTGCCGACGCGGTTGACTGCCGTCTTCGCGGTTTCGTGCTCGATGATCGCCTCGGCGTTCCTGCCCTCCGGGGTGGCAAACACGTCGTTCTGGAAGTAGATCTTCTTGCCGGTCGGGCTCGCCGCTAGCGAGGTGACGGGGGAGTACTTGATGTAGCCCGAGCCCTCGTCAATCGCCATCCACTTCAGGAAGATCGCAGATGCAGCCTTCTGCTTGCTGAAGGGGTTGATCGCAAGCGACCACGATCCATCTGGGGTCACCGCCTTTCCGCCGGCGAACTTCGGCATCGGCGCCACTCCCCAGTTCACTCCCGATGACGGGAGTTGCGGCAGCAACCACGGGCCCTGCACTTCGAACGCCGTCTTACCAGCGAGGAAGTCAGGGTCCGTCGTCGAATAGGTCTGCCCCTTTGCGGCAGCGCCGGATGCATAGACCTTCCCGTACCACTGGAAGGCCTTGATCCACGCGGCCGAGTCGATATCAGGCGTGAGATTGCCCTTGCCGTTCGCCCCGACCGAGCCACCGAGCGAGACCGGGAGAGGCTCGAGCTGGTAGTAGGTGTTGGCCTGCCCAAACGAGAGCCCGTTCACGGCGCCCGCCTGCTTGGCCTTCAGAGCCAGGTCGCCCAGTTCCTCCCACGTCATCCGCCTGTCAACGTCAGGGGAGGGGTCGGTGATCCCGGCCCGCTTCAGGAGGTCCTTGTTGTAGTAGAGGAGCTGCGTGGAATTCTCGATCGGGAGCGCCCACAGCTTGCCATTATAGATGCCCGATTCGTAGGGGCTCGCGTCGAAGCTCGACTTGTACTTCGAGAACACGCTCGTGAGATCCTCGGCCTCCCCACGCGCCGCGAGCGCAGAGATGCGCGGCTGATCCGCCCAGTAGACATCAGGAGTCCCCTGCTTGTTGCTGATGTTGGTGTCCTCAACGCTCGTCAGGCTGTTGAACGGGATCGTCTGCCATTTGACCTTGATCGACGGGTGAGCCTTCTCGAATGCCGCGACCACCTTGTCGTCGTGGTTCGGGTCACCGAGAGAGTCAATGCTCATGACCGTGATGGTCGCCGACGGATCCTTCACCGGGAGCGAAAGCGCGTTGCCCGAGTCTGGACTACTTGGTCCGGTGGAGCATCCCGCTAGGCCGATCGCGGCCGCGGCCGACACAGCTACAGCGATGTAGCGGAGGTGTTTGCGCATGTTCTCTTCTTTCATCTCGTTGTGATGGGGGTGGAAGGTACGTGGGAATGAGTGGAGCGGGCGCCGCGCCAGGTGACAGCGGCGGAGGCAGCGATGGTGGCGCGCCGGACAGCAGCGTCGTTGTCGTCGCCGGTCGCGACCGCGGCGGCGAAAGCTCCGACGAAGACATCTCCGGCGCCAGTGGTGTCGACCACGAACGCGACCGGCACGGCGGGATGCGTCCGCTCGCCGTCGGCATCCGAGATCACGGATCCGCGCGCGCCGAGCGTGACGACTACCGAGCGCGCCCCGGTCTCACGGCGCAGGTCTCGGGCCAGAACTGCTGGGTCGGACGGCCCCGAACCAAGAATCGCCGCAGCCTCGTGCTCATTGACGATCAGCGGATCGGCGTCCGCCAGCGTCTCCGCATCAAGGGGGATCACAGGCCCGTCGTTGACGACAAGCCGGGCTCCACACGCAGCGGCGAGTCTCGCCATGGCCCGCACGGGTGCGTGGCCAACCTCTGTCTGCGCTACGAGCACGCTGGCTTTCGTTGTGGGCGGCACGGCGGTCGGTGAGACATAGGCGTTCGCGCCCAGCGCCACGACGATCGAGTTCTGGCCATCATCCGTCACCGTTACATATGCACGGCCGGTGGGGACGCCCACAACCGTCCGCACGAGCGACACGTTCACGCCGACGGAGGCCAGCGATCGCAGAGCATCGGCGCCGGCGCCGTCATCGCCGACTGCCGCGATCAGCTGCACTCGAGCGCCCTCCGTCGCAGCAGCGAAGGCTTGGTTGGCGCCCTTGCCGCCAGAGAAGAACTCGACACCGGCGGAAACGACTGTCTCGCCAGGCTGGGGTCGACTTGTGACGCGAACCACCTCGTCGCTATTGATCGCGCCAAGCACCAGTACCTGCGGATCGGGCATCGGTCTCCTCTTTTGCACAAATACCTGCGGTCTTCTACTGCAGTAGATATCATCAGAATCTACTGCAGTAGATAACCTCGGTCATGATGACATAAATGACGTACCGTCACAAGGGAATCGAGGAGCACGGATGCTGAGAGCGACGAGGCAGGACGTTGCGCAACTAGCTGGCGTCAGCACCGCTGTGGTGAGCTACGTACTCAACGACGGCCCGCGGCCAGTTGCCGAGGCGACCCGTCAGCGCGTGCTCGCGGCGATGGAGCAACTGAGCTATCGGCCCAATGCTCTCGCCCGCGCCCTCAAGTCAGAGCGCACATACGTGCTGGGTCTCATGATCGCCGATATCACGAACCCTTACTACTCGGAGTTCGCTCGCGCGTTTCAGGACCAAGCGCGCGATGCTGGCTGGACGGTCATGATCGCGAGCGGCAACCAGGACAGCGAGCGCGAAACGGAGGATGTCAAGTCGTTTCTCGCGCGCGAAGTCGACGGCATCGCTGTCTACGGTGCGCGCGGCGACGAGACACTTGATGTGCTCGCGTCGTCGGGTACCAGAGTGGTCTCGGTGCACTTCGACCGCGAGGAACTCCCCTCGGTCGCCGTTGACGATTACAGCGCAACCCGTACCGCGATTGAGCACCTGCAGGCGCACGGCCACATCCGCATCGGGTTCCTCGGCGGTCTCGGCGACTTCACCCAGCGCGACCTCGCCTGGCGCGATGCCCTATCCCCCGACCTTGCCGCCGACGACCTCCTTGCTTGGGGCGAGTTCTCGCGCCAAGGGGGTTACGACGCGATGATCGACCTGCTCAGCCGAACCAATCCGCCGACAGCGGTTTTCGTGTCGTCCGACTATCAGGCGTTTGGAGCACTGCGCGCGGCGGAGGTTCTCGGAGTTCGCGTTCCCGAGGATTTGGCGATTGTCTCGTACGACGGCACGTCGGGCTCGGCGTTCACATCACCCCCGCTCACGGCGATCCGCATCCCCTTCGACCTGATCGCAAGGCAGTGCCTCCGCAAGCTCACTGCAGCACCGGCCTCATTTGAGTTGCATACAACAGTCCCTCATGAACTGGTGCTGCGAGACAGCTGTGGCTGCGGTGAGACCGAAACTGGTCGTGGGCGCCCGATTCGAGCTCGCGATTGATCATGCAGCTGCGCGGGGGAAAGATATGCCCTCGCGAACTCGTGCCGGCCGTTGGCCCGGTCGCGGCTCATGTCGAAGTACGCGAAGAAGGCTGTCGTCGCGTCTTCTCAACGGCCCCGCTCGGTGTTCGAGCCGCGTTCGGCGGGGCGCTTGGCAGCCGATCCGACGTTCGGCGGCGCTGCTCACATGTCACGGCTTCCCGAAGGGGCGAGATAGCGTTACCTCTCTGCTCCGCCGCCAGGATTCGAACCCGGACCTTACGGCACCAAAGGCCGAAGTGCTGCCGTTACACCACAGCGGATCGCGCACCGGGAGCCGAGGCATCCGGTCGCGTGTCAAGTCTGCCAGACCCGAGAGGGCGGCACCCGTGACGCGGTGATGGACAGATGCCCCGCCTCCGACGAAGTCGATCGCATCGTCGACGACTGGTCGCGCGCGAGCGCCCCGACGTGGACTTCTCGCCGATGCAGGCGCTGTCGTACCGGTAAGGTCGGCCCGCGCCCGCTGAGGCGGCTCAGCTTGCCGTCAGTCCCGACGGCGCCTCACCGAAGGTGGCCAGCGCGATGACTGCGGCGGTCTCCACGTGCCGACGGCTGGCCTCGCGGGCGGCCTGACTGTCACCGGCGGCGATCGCATCACGGATCGTGCGCAGTTCCGCGACAGTGGTCTGGAGGCGACCCGGCGATCGCAACGTGACGGCGCGCAGTTGGCTGACTCGGGCGTGAATCGACCCGAGCATGTCGCCGATGACCGCGTTGCCCGAGCCATCGATCACGACCTGGGAGAAGACGTCCTTCGCGCGCAGCAAGCCATCGATGTCGTCGGCGGCGCGGCTCTCGATGAGCTGCAATGCATCATCCAGGCGAGCGACGATGCGGGGAGTCGTCCGCGCCGCGCACTCCTCGCTCGCAAGCGACTCCAAGGCAGCGCGCACCTCGTACAGACTCCGCACCTCGTCCCGAGTCAACAACCGCACGATCGGCCCGATATTGGGCACCAGTTCGATCAGGTGCTCGCTCTCGAGCTGGCGCAGTGCCTCGCGGACCACGGTGCGGCTCACCTGCATCTCCTCGCAGAGCACGCGTTCGATCATCCGGGCGCCCGGAGCGTACCGCCCGTCGAGGATCCGGTTCCGGAGCTGATCCACCACCTGCTGCCTCAACGGGGCAGCGAATCGCACAACGCCGCCGAAGGCTCCCCCCTGCGGCGTGACCGAATCCTCGGACTGCATGTGACCTCCAAACTGCCCTCAACCGCAACTGTGCGCGGCGATGTCTGTGAGAAGGTCCGCCTTCTGAAGCGCGGACCTGATGCTTGCTCCCGTTTGCGCGAGCACGATCATACCGTCGGGCGGTCGGCCTCGCCGTTTCACCCCAGGTAGGCGTCGATGAGCGCGCGTCCCTCCGATCCGATGTCCTTGGCATCGCCCTGTTCGACGATCCGCCCCTCGCTCAGCACGTAGACGCGATCGCAGACCTGAAGGGCGAGATCGACGCGCTGCTCGACGAGCAGGATCGATCTGCCACGTCGGCGGAGCTCGAGAAGCGCCTGCGCCATGCTCTCGATCGCGAGGGGAGCCAAGCCCAACGAAGGCTCGTCGAGGAGCATCAGAGCGGGATCGCTCATCATCATCCGACCGATCGCGACCATCTGCTGCTCGCCGCCGGAGAGCGCCGTCGCCGGACGATTTCGATACCGTTCCACGACAGGGAAAAGGTCGAACACGGAGTCGAGCAACTCGGCCACCCGTGCGCTGTCGCGGCGCAGGTGGAGACCGCCGAGGCGCAGGTTGTCCTCGACCGACTGACCGAGGAAGAGTCGACGGCCTTCCGGCACGATACCGACATGTCCGCGCGCGATCTGATGGGTCGGCATCCGGATGACGTCCGTGCCCGCAACCGAGATGACGCCGCGGCGCTGACGCACCAGTCCCATGATCGCGCGCAGGGTCGTGGTCTTGCCCGCCCCGTTCGGGCCGAGCAGGGCGACCGCCTCACCTTGCTCGACCTGAAGGGCGATCTCGTGGATGACGTCGTAGCGGCCGTAGCCGGCACTCAGCCCGTCGATCCGCAGAGCAGGGACCTTCTTCTCGTCACTCATTGGCCCAGGTACACCTCTCGCACTCGCTCGTCGGCGCGGACTTCTGCGGCCGTGCCCGACTTCACCAGCTCGCCGGCCGCGAGCACGGTCACCTCGTCGCACATCTCGAAGATGAAGCGCGTCTGGTGCTCGACCACGATCACCGTCACCCCATCGCGTTTCAAGCCCCGCAGGATCTCCGAGACCTGCTCGACCTCCCCGCCCGAGAGGCCGGCGAGCGGCTCGTCCAGGATCAGGATGCTCGGCTCACCCACGCAGGCCGCGGCCAGCTGGATGAGCTGCTCGACGCCGTGCGGAACGTCGGCGACGCGGGCGCCTGGCCAAGCGGACCCGAGGCCCACCGCGCTCAGCGCCGAGTTCGCCCGCGCCGCCAACGTGCGACCGTCGCGGTGCGCGCTGGGGAACAAGGGCCAGAGAAGAGCGCGGCTCGCCACTCGGTGCAGCGTGCCGTACATCCCGATGCCGACGTTCTGCCGCGCGCTGAGTTCGCGCACGAGCACCGCGGTCTGGAAGGTGCGCATGACGCCCCTTCCCGCCCGCTGCGACGCCCCGAGGCGCTCGATCCGATGGCCGTTCGCGGCGATCGTGCCGGAATCGGGATGCAGCTGGCCCGAGATCAGATTGACCAGCGTGCTCTTGCCCGACCCGTTCGGCCCGATCAGACCGTGGATGCTGCCGCGCCGTACCCGCATGTCCACGTCTCGAAGCACGCGCGTGCCGCGCACGTAACCGAAGTCGACGCCGCGCGCCTCGAGCGCGAAATCGTCGCTCAGTTCTCCGTGTTCGACGACGGCGAGCGTGGCATCCGCCACTGGCCGTCGAGCATCCTCGATCGTGCCCTCGGCGGTCGCGGGGAGAGGCCGGCGACGGAGGCGACGGACGACTCCGGCCAGGATGCCGACGATCCCCTGCGGGAAGAACACGATCACCAGCACGAAGATCGCCCCGAAGATGACCTCCTGGATGAGGGGATCGATCGAGATCACCGTCGGGAACGCCGTCACGAAGATCGCGCCGATGATGGGGCCGAGCCGGGTGTTCATGCCACCCAGGATCACCATGACCAGGATGTTGACCGACACTGTCCAGCTGAACTGTCCCGGCGAGATGAAGCCGAGGAACGAGAACGCCCAGCCGGCGAGACCGGCGAGCGCGGCCGACAGGCCGAAGATCCCCACCTTCATGAGGGAGGTGCGAACGCCCGCCGCCGCAGCGAACGGCTCGGCATCGCGGATCGCGAGCAGGATCGCGTACAGCGGAGAACTGCGGATGCTCCAGACGATGACAACGGTGACCAGGAAGGCGAGACCGACGCACCACACCACCGAAGACCCGAGGAACGCCAGCGCCTCGGGGAAGTCGGGAAGGATCGGACCCGAGATCCCCTGCAGGCCACCCGTGAACGAGAAGTCGCTGAGCAGCACCACGACGACCAGCGTGAAGATGAAGGTCATGATCGCGAAGTAGAGCCCGCTGACTCGCAGCGAGAGCGCGCCCAGGATGATTCCGACGATTCCCACGCCGATGATGCTGACCGGCAGCATCACGAAGACGTTCCAGCCGAACTTCGCGTTCATCAGGGTCGTGGCGTAGGCGCCGAGGGCGAAGAGGCCGGCATGCCCGAGCGAGTACAGCCCGGTCATCCCCGCGGCGAGATCGAGGCTCAGGGCCAGGATGGCGAACACCGCGGCCACCGGGATGAGGCTCTGCAGGTAGTAGGAACCGTGGGCAACCCCCAGGGTCGCTCCCAGGTACGCCACGACCAGCACGATGGCGCCCCAGCCGAGCGCCCGGGAGCGCCGGGCCGGGCTCGAGAGGAGCGCGCTCATGAACGTCCCTCCGCCCCAAGAGAAGCTCTCCGTGCAGCCGCGGAACTTCGCCATCGAGCGAACGGGTTGCCGGAGGCGAAGAGGCCGTGAGGCGCGATCAGCAGCACGATGACGACGACCACGAAGGGGAACCAGTCAGAGGCCTGGGAGTTGATGAAGGTGTTCGCCGCCACCGAGAGGACTCCCAGCACCAGTCCCCCGCCCATCGCGGCCGCCGGCTTCTCGATTCCGCCGATCATGAGGGCGACGAAGCCCGCGATCCCGTAGGTGT
>Ga0068855_100006622_pt1 | contig 14071 bp, 11 predicted proteins | sample KBSCornC52_FD_66592 | JGI IMG/M metagenome (GOLD analysis project Ga0068855, IMG submission 66592) | Corn rhizosphere microbial communities from Kellogg Biological Station, Michigan, USA - KBS Corn C5-2 | ecosystem: Host-associated > Plants > Roots > Rhizosphere > Soil ... | reverse complement strand
CATGTCGCAACGAAAACCATCTATATCGTACTCTTTAATCCATGATTTAAGCACGGCAGTCATTTTTTTCCAAACTTCAGGTTCTTCATAATTTAGTTGAGAAACGTCAGACCACCCATGAGGATGTAGAAAGTCGCCGTTTTCGTGCCTTACAAAAAATTCAGGATGCTCGGCAATCCATATATGGTCGTTGCCCACATGATTGGCTACGAAATCCATTATTACTTTGAAACCCATGTGATGGGCTTCTTTTATGAGATTGATAAAATCGTCTTTGGTTCCAAATTCCGGGTTAATCTGTTCAAAGTCCCTCGCAGCATAATAACTGCCACGCGTGCCCAACCGTCCTGCTTTACTAATAGGTAGCACCGGCATAAACCATAAAAGTTTTACACCCATATCTTTCAAACGTGGCAGGTGTTTGGCAAAGGCGGCGAACGTTCCTTCAGGCGTATATTGCCTCACATTCACTTCATAAATATTGGTAGAATAGCTCCACCTGGGATGTGGATTTTTTGACCTTTTATCAGGCATAATTAATTTTTATAAAAGCGCTAAAATTAATCATAAATATTTTTATGCTACTTTTCCATGGCTTGTCCTTTGTAACTTCGCGAATTGAAAGAAGTACGATATGAAAAAATTTGATGTACCTGTTTTTTATAGAAGCCCTCTTATCACCGCCATAAAGAACAAACGCAAAGCTGAGGATAAATTAAAGAAAGATTTTTCACCCACACTGGTTGATTTCGGAAACCTGCAAATCTATCTTGCGCGCCATTTTGGATTTTGTTACGGGGTCGAAAATGCGATCGATATTTCGTTCAGGATTATAGAAGAAAATGCCGGAAAAAGAATCTATCTTCTCAGCGAAATGATTCATAATCCACAGGTAAATGAAGATTTGAAAAGCAGGGGCGTTCAATTTTTAATGGATACAAAAGGCGACATACTTATTCCTTTTGAAAACCTTCAGCCGGAAGATATTGTTATTGTTCCTGCATTTGGCACTACTTTGAACATAGAGCAGCAGCTTTTGGCTTCGGGCGTCGAAATAGAAAAGTACAATACTACCTGTCCGTTCGTTCGCAAAGTTTGGAATAAAGCTGAAGCAATTGCCAAAGAAAATTACACTGTGGTAGTGCATGGAAAACCGCGACATGAAGAAACGCGCGCCACATTTAGCCACAGTGCGGTGAATGCACCCACCGTAGTGATAAAAGATATGAAAGAAGCCATTCGGCTGGCGGATTATATTTTAGGAAGAAAGGAATTGTATAATTTTTATAAAGAATTTGAAGGGCAGTATTCCCAGGGCTTTAATGTGGAAGAAGATTTAAAAAGAATTGGCGTCGTAAACCAGACGACTATGCTGGCAAGCGATACACAAACTATCGCTGAATACCTTCGCGAAGTAATGATAGTGAAATACAAGCTAACCACAGAAAACATTGAAACTCATTTTGCCGACACACGGGATACATTATGCTACGCCACCAACGACAACCAGGGCGCTGTGTATGCTTTACTGGATATTCCGGCAAACTTTGCCATAGTCGTCGGCGGCTACAACAGCTCTAATACGTCACATCTTGTTGAATTATGTGAAAAGAAATTACCTACTTATTTTATCCGGTCGGCTGACGATATTGTATCTTCCAGGCAAATCAATCATTACAAAATCGACCGCAAAGAAGAAGTGACCACATTAAGCTATCTTCCCGAAAAAAAGCCGGCGAAAATATTAATCACCAGTGGTGCCAGTTGCCCCGATGCTTTGGTGGAGCAGGTTATCAGAAAGCTCCTGGGATTTTATAAATGTCCATCCACTATTGATGAAGAGATTGAAAGAGTCTTAAACGATTATTTTCCTAACCATAAAATGGCAATTCAATAAGCCGGTTCATCAGTAAACGAAGAAATAGTATATTTTTTTATTCCGCTATCCTGGCCACATCTGATTTTAGTTTTCAGTCTTTCTTTTTATTCTATGTCCCGTTTGATAAAGGTCAATTCTTTGTATATTTTTCTCTATCTTGAATGTATCAAATTGTTTGAAATATGAAATGGACTTTTTTTATCATGTTATTGATTTTTCTCGGGGGGTGCGGCCTGCGGCAAAGAGAAATTGAATTAAACAAAAAAATGAACGAATTAAATCAAAGGGAACAACAATTGAATCTACGTGAACAATCGATTGAACTGAGAGAGCAGCAAGTGAACCTTCGCGAACAATCAGTAGACAGCACCCAACAAGTTATTAATGACAGCTTATTTCTTGAACACCAAAAGCTACCCGGGATGTGGGCCGTGGAAATGCAGGCCTCTGAAACGAACTGTGCCGGCTCTGCAGTAGGGGATATTAAAAATGAGCAATGGGATTTTTTATTGCAGGATGATATGGTAATTGCTAAGGCTTTCAGTAACAAAAGGCTTGTAAGAATTTATACCGGTAATTATGTTGGAAATTCTTTAAGGCTAACAGTGAACCAGGACACATCCGAAACATCAGCAAAAATCACGGTTCGTTTGCAAAAAACAAACGATAAAGAAATGACCGGCGCACGGGAAATTATACAGGAAAATGGTTGCCGTATTTTGTACACGCTTAGGTTAAAAAAACAATAGCGCTCTCTTTTGATAGTTATAATCTACCTTATGATATTATTAGCAGACTTAGATTTTTCTTTACCTCTTACCAACCCGGTGATCATCTTTTCACTGGTGCTTTTTATTATACTTTTTGCTCCTATTTTACTAAGCAAAATAAAAGTGCCCCACATCATCGGGCTTATACTTGCAGGCGTACTGGTGGGGCCTTATGGGTTAAATTTATTGAAACGCGACAGCAGTATTGTATTGTTTGGTACGGTCGGGCTTTTATACATTATGTTTTTGGCCGGCCTCGAAATCGACATCACCGAATTTAAGAAGAACAGGAAAAAAATTGTTGTGTTTGGGTTTATAACTTTTATTCTTCCTCTCATTTTCGGCACATTGGCCAGTTACTATATACTGCAATACAATTGGCTTTCATCAATACTGCTGGCAAGTATGTTTTCTACGCACACTTTGGTTTCGTATCCCATCACCGGCAAATATGGCGTGTCACGCAACCGCGCTGTGGCTCTGACAGTGGGTGGCACCATGATTACTGATATTCTTGCTTTATTGATTTTGGCTGTCATTTCAGGGATGACCAAAGGTGATGTGACTTCCGCGTTTTGGATAACGCTCGGAGTGTCTACGATTATTTTCGTAGGTATTGTTTTTTTTATTTTTCCGATAGTGATAAGATGGTTTTTTAAACGCTATAATGATAGTGTTTCGCAATATATTTTTGTGCTGGCTATCGTTTTTCTTTCGTCATTTCTTGCGGAAGCCGCAGGGATAGAAGCCATCATAGGGGCATTTTTCGCGGGGCTTGTATTAAATAATTTTATACCCCACTCTTCACCGCTGATGAACAGGATTGGATTTGTAGGAAATGCTTTATTCATTCCCTTTTTTCTTATCGGCGTAGGAATGCTGGTTAATTTCAATGTCCTGTTTCATGGCTGGGGCGCGTTAAGAGTAGCAGGCGTAATAGTTGCCGTAGCAATAGCTACCAAATTTTTAGCGGCATGGCTTACTCAAAAAGCTTTCAAGCTTTTGCCTGATGAAGGCAAAATGATTTTTGGATTAAGCACTTCCCATGCCGCCGCTACGTTAGCGATTATATTAGTTGGCTACAATATAATAATTGGTGAAACCCCGGGCGGAGAACCCATAAGGCTGTTGGATGAAGATATTTTAAATGGCACCATCCTGCTTATTCTTATCAGTTGTGCCATTAGTTCGTTCGTAGTTGAAAAAGCGTCTGCTAATCTTGCATTGGAAGATGAAAAAGAAAAGGAGGTAGCAGTGGATTCAGAAGAAAAAATTCTGGTCACACTTGCTTATCCTGATACAGTAACGGAAATGGTAGACCTGGGATTAATGATGAAACCCGCGAAGAATAATGTACCAATATATGCGCTTACCATAATAAGCGATGATGAAAATAACGATACCTCGCAGGTGAGCGGAAAAAAAATGATGGATAAAGCGATTAACCAGGCTGCAGCAACAGAAAACACGATTATTCCGTTGATGAGATATGATATGAATATCAGCAATGCCATCATTTATACGATAAAGGAACAAAACATAACTGACGTAATCATCGGTTTACATAAAGATGCAAACCAAAAGGATTTTTTAGGCCCCATCGCTGAGAATATTTTGAGCAAAAGCAACGAAACTATTTTTATTTATAAAAGCCTGCAACCGTTTAATACGCTAAGCCGTATATTGGTGGTCATTTCCCCTGAGGCTGAAAAAGAGCCGGGTTTTTTACATTGGTTTTCAAGATTGATGACGATTGCCAAAACAGGCGGCCTTTCTTTTCAGTTTTTTGCCAGCGAAGCTACTCTTGAACAACTTAAAGAAAATATACTCAATTCGCCCACCCCGGTACCTACCACTTACAATGTTTTTACTAATTGGGAAGATTTTTTAATTCTAAGCAGGGAATTAAAACCGAACGATTTATTTGTGATTGTTTCGTCCCGAAAAGGGCACATATCCTATAATAGTAATCAGGAAAAATTGCCTTATTACTTGTCCAGGTATTTTGTGCATAACAGTTTTCTCATCATCTATCCGAAACAAACTCAACCAGATGTTGCAAACGAGAATAAACAGCACCAGGATGGATCTTTACTGGATACACTGTCCGAAAATCTGCAGGTGGTAAATAAAGCCGGAGATTATATTACCCGGATTTTTAAAAAGAAAAATTAATAGCCATCCTTTTTTAATTTTTTTCGCTTTATTTTTGCATCACTTTATTAAATCCTAAATGATACAATGATGAAAGAAACAAGCGAAGAAAGAATGGCACTAAGAGGTGCGCTGTTAATAACTCTTTTTGAAATCTTAGGTATTCTTTTCCTGGTGTCTATTAATCTTTAAGTTTTTTCCCCAGCTATCATTTTTTTCTCTTTATCAGGATATCACTGAACTCATTTTCTTCTATCTTTTTCCTTGCAGGAATCTGGACTATTTTTTGTGTAAAATGTTTCTGTTTTAATACTTAAACATTAATCAACAAAAACAAATGGACACAAACAGATTGAGCGAAGCACTTTGCAAAGCTCTTAATTCCCAGATGACTAAAGAAGCACATGCATCCCAAATTTATTTAGCTTATGCAAGCTGGGCCGATGCTCAGGGCTATGAAGGCATAGCCAATTTTTTATTCAGGCATGCCAATGAAGAACGTAATCACATGATGAAATTTTTGGAATACATCCTTCAACGGGGCGGAACTGTTAAGATAGAAGCGATTCCTGATCCGGGGCCGTTACCCGCTGGCATTTATGATTGCTTTCAAAAAACTTTTCAGCAGGAAGTAGACAATACAGAATCGATTTATAAAATTGTGAAACAAAGTTTTGATGAGGCAGATTGGGCTTCATGGAATTTCTTACAATGGTTTGTAAAGGAACAAACCGAAGAAGAAACTTTAATTATGAACATGCTTGATAAATTGAAAATCGCTGGTGGTGATAAAGCATCAGGGGAAAGTTTGTATTCTATCGACAGGGATCTGAAATCTACGCCGGATGAGGCAGAACTGGCCCAGGAAAAAACAGTTGAACAGCCGTAGCAGCGTTAATTTATTTGATTTCAACAAATGCTTTTGTATAATACCGCCTCAGGGAATCAAGAATTCTTATGGTGTCTGAAAGTGGGAGGGCAAAAGGTTCTGCCACTTTGTAGGTAATTGAATCATTCGTGTACATTATCACATTACGGTTATAAGTTTTTAATTGCTTCAATCTTCTTTCTGCACCCGAAAGAGTGTGATATTCATTTACAACTATATTGAATTGGACTGTATCACCAGGTGCAGGAATAACGGGCTGGGAATTGGCAATGGTTGCAGAATCTGCCTTAAATGCGGAATCTTTTACAGGCACGATGCCTTCTGTTGAAGTAATATGAGGCGTTTCCTGCTTTTTGGTAAATGCATATTTCCACACAGCCCAAACGGCAAATCCCAGAATAAATATGACTAACAAAGTAAGAATGGTTTTGCCGCTGTTATTGGATTTTCTTTCGCTCGGATATTCGTTAAAAAGTCTTTCCTGCTGCGCTTCTGCATCGCCTTCTTCTTCTTGTTTTACGCGGTTAGGTTCTATCTTTTGGGCAACCTGATGGCCTGGGACAAAAATCAAAGACCCGGAGTTTTGTTTTTCCAATGTTCCAATATGAGGTAGATTAAACGGTTTGCCAATATTCAAGAACTGCCTGCCGAGCGATAAAAATGAGTCAAGGTCAGAGGCTGCCAGCGGTTTTATTTTTCGTGTGTGTTCAACTATAAAATCTACCAGGCCCTCGTCTTCCGTAGCTTTTGGATCGTAAGAAAAAGAAATTGCATTATCCGGAATAACGATTGGCTTATCTGAGTCTGCAGAATCCGGTATTGCAGCGTCAAGGTGAAAAGTTCCGATGCCTTGTAACGTGAGCTGTTTGGTTTTTAATAAATAATGTACAAGTACTTGCTCAATTTTCACAGAGGATGTTTTAATACAAGCAAACCTACATTTTATTAATTTAATTCACAAAAATGGCTTAACTGTAGCCCGGCATATCTTTTTTCATTTTATACTCATAACTTTGCGGCATGCTTACAGATGACGAAAAATCATTTATAATTTATTGGGAAAAAAACCGCGAAAAAGATAAAAAAATTGTTTCCAAATTTTTGTATGGCTCGCCTTACGGGCTGTTGTTTGCACTTCCTATCCTCGTAGCTGTTGTGTTTCATGACTGGTATAAAAACATGATTTATATTTCGCCAACATTGATCACGCTGATTATTATTGGAGTTCTTGCGATAGCCATTTTTTATACTTTGTTCAGCATGCAATTTAAGTGGGACAGGAACGAGCAGATTTATAAAGAGTTAAAATTTAAACAGCATAACGAACAGGAAGTTCAATTGTAAGTTTTATATTCTTTATTTGCAGCTCAAATTTTACAAATGATAAAAAAGTTTATTTTACTGGGTTGCTTTGCCATATTAGTTGTTGTTGGATGCAAAAAAAATGACACTGGATGCAATCTCACCGATTCTAACGTAGTGGCGCCTGTATCCGAACAGGAAGCCTTGCATGATTCGCTTACAGCGCACGGCATTAATGCTACTCTTGATCCTTCCGGCTTTTATTATACAATCGATCAGCCTGGCGACGGCCCGTCAGTAACAGGTCCCTGTTCAGCGATTGCAGTATATTATCGCGGCGGTTTTTTAAACGGCCAGGCCTTTGACTCTACCTCCGCCGGAAATCCCGCTGTATTTCAATTGGGGCGTTTGGTTCAGGGATGGATAAAAGGTTTGCCATTAATTAAAAAGAACGGAGAAATTACCTTATATCTTCCGCCCGCTTTGGGTTATGGATATAAAGACATTTACGATAATACTGGAAAGGTGATTATTCCGGCTAATTCAAACCTTGTGTTTGAAATCACGCTGGTTGATCTTCAATGAACCGCTTTCCGCAAAATAAATTTGGATTATTTATTTGTTTACTGAGCAAGAAAATTGGAATAATTTAAATCATGATATTCCACATATTCCTTTGACCATATTCTCCCCAGGTTTTCATTAATTTTTTCAGTTCTTCTTTCAACTGGGCTTCGGTTATTTTGTCTCCTTTCACCGGAGCTACTATGTCTTTGGTATTGACAGTTGTGGTTTCAACTTTTGTAGCATACCAGCTTGTATGAATTCTGTTTATCACCAATCCTAATATCATTCCCGGCAAACCGGTAAAACTTTCCGGGCCGCCCGGAACGGTAATTTCATCAGTATAAAATGCAACAACAAAAACGGAATCCATGATAATGGTGGTAGCTCTTCTGCAATTAAAGCCAGCTATTTCCCTGAAGTCATTTTTTATTTTCCATTCGGCATGCCTCAGGCTATCCGTAATTAAAAATGTTTTATCAAATACATCTTTCTGCGCCACATACAGGCCCGCAGCGAAATTGCTGTAAATAATATTTTCATTTGCCGGAGCATTAAAAAAAGGAACGGGTCTATCAGCGGATTCGCGGCCGGGTTTATAGATCGTTTTGTCGCCATCGAAGATCAAATCAAAATAGGAGGTTCTAAATTGAGGAATTGATTTTTTTAATTCTTCTGCAAAGCTTCCTTTCAAATCAGCCCAAACATTAGTGCGTTTTTCAAATTCAATTTTTCCTTTGGATAAAAAAATTGCCTGCGCATCCATCTGGTGATACAAAAAAAATAGTATCGGTATCAATAATAGCTTTTTCATTATTTATAAAAATTTAAAACATTGATTTGGGAGCGCCGGCGCCGCCCTTGTTATTGAAATTCCAGGTCAGCGTAATTAATCCATAACGTTGATAAGTTAAATAATGTTTTTCTACAATAGCGTAGGATTGTACCGTTCTGTTATAGCCTTTGTTTTGATCTAAAATATCGTGAACGCTAAACCGTAATACCAATGCTTCATTCTTTAGAAATTTCTTTTCGATGTAGGCGTTCCACAATATAACGTCAGTGTTGACATCAAATGCGTTTAGTTTCTGGCGGAAATCCATATCTACATCTGATCCTATTTCCAGGTTGCCCGGCAATGAATAGCTTCCGTCTACAGAATAATTATAGCTCCAGTAATTGCTGCCGGCCACCTTACTGATGCTTGATTTTGAAATGTTGTAGGAAGGAGAGGCAGATACATTAAACTGGTATTTATCTTTTACATAAGTTCTCAAACTCAATCTCATGGAGAGTCCTGTGTTTGTGGTTACATTTTTCTGGCCGTTTACAAAATTGGTGTTTTTAGAAAGATTACCCTGTGGGCTTACGCCGACATTGAATTGAGTTTTTGGTATTTTGATGTAGTATCCCGCATAAAAACTTCCAAAATAATTGCCGTTTACGTTCCTGAATTGTGTGGTTCTCTTTCCCAGGTTATCAATAGTGTATGTGCTACTGATCGCATTGCTTGTTGAAGTAAAATTGGTCCCGATATAAACAGATCGCTGGCTGAAAACCTTATAATTGTTGAAGTTCAGATTAAACGAATTCCGGAATTCCTGGCGCAGGTTCGGGTTCCCAATTACTACATTCAGAGGGTCATCATTGTTTTTTAAGGGTTGCAATTGATCAATCGTAGGCTGGTTGGTACTTCCGTTGTAATTAAATCTGATGCCGCTATATGCATTGAATTTATAATAGAAATTTGCGCGCGGAAAAAGATTGTAGTAACTATATTTTCTTGAAGTGTCTTTTACCAAATCGGTTTGCTGAAATGCTGTATTGGTGATATTTCCGCCAAACGAAAAATTAAATTTCTTTTCATTATAGCGATAGTTTAATCCGGCGCTATTGGTTTTATATAAATATTTAAATTCATTGCTCAGCGAGTCCACCAGCATAGAATACTTGCCTCCGGCATCCTTATCATAACTGAGCCTGCTTTGAGAACTGTTGTTGTTATAAAACGAATAATTAATTTCCAGGTAGGTTTTTTTAGAGAGTGGTTCAGTGTAGGTCGCTCTTATTCCGGCAATGTTTGCGGTGGTAGAGTTGATTTTGTTTTGGTCGGTAGAATCCCTGCGAAAAACAGAACCGCCCGAATTGTAAAATTGAGATACATTGTTGAGATAACCGTTGCTGGTGTTATTTGTATAGGTTTCATCAATATTTATCGAAAGACTTCTTCCCTGTTTTTTAAACTTTTTTCTGTAAAGCGCAGATGCGCGCACGCCTTGGTTATCACTTTTGCTTGATGTGAACCGTTTACTTGTATTGACTCTTTGATTATTTTCATCAAGCGCTTCTGATTGATAATCGCTGTTGGATTCACTGGTACCTATATATCCGTCGGCAGTAATTTTTATCGACGACGAAGAATCTAATTTTATTTCTGTCATGCCTGATACGCCATGCCTCATTTTATCTGAATACGTATTTTGGGATTCGCGGGTATAATACACAGAATCCTCTAAAATATTTTGTGTGTAAGTGTTACCGGCACTTCTTACCGCAAGTTTATTAAACAAGTAATTTCCACCTGCATTATATTTATCATCATTCCATTTATTGGAAAAATGAATGCCCGCTTTCATACTTTCCGGAAGGCCTTGTCCATAAAAACTTTGTGTTCCAAGGTCGTCTGAATTGGAGGTTATCATAATTCCTCCGCCTTCCATTACAGAAACGTTATCGTTGCTAAATCCATAGCTCCGTGAATCCTGCCAGTTTAAGCCGGTAGCGTTGGTGCTGCTGGCAATAGCGAAGGCCGACAATTGCCTTTTAGCTTTAAAAGCATTAATAAGGGCCTGGGCATTATAATATTTATCCAGGGCGCCGGCAGAAAGCTTTCCGAAAAATCCATGCTTGGCATTTTCTTTCAATTTAAGATTTAGTGTTTTTGTAGTTTGCCCGTCATCAATCCCGGTAAATTCTGCCTGGTCGCTTTTCTTATCAAAAACCTGCACCTTATCTATGGCGTCGGCACGTAAATTCCTGGTAGCAACGGTAGGATCATCGCTGAAAAACTCTTCGCCATCTACTAAAACTTTTTGCACCTGCTGCCCTTGCGCAGTAATTTTTCCATCTTTATCTACCTGCAGCCCCGGAAGTTCTTTCAGCAGATCTTCTACCGTGGCATTCGGTTTAACGTGAAAGCTGTCTGCTGTAAACTCGGTAGTATCGCCTTTAATTCTTACTGCCGATTGCCGTATAATAATTTCCTGTAAAAGCTTCGCCTTTTGGGTTAGATAAATTGTATGAAAATTAAAATCGGCTGCTTTTTTCAGATCAAATTTGTCCACGTAATCTCCATATTTAGGATAGGAAACAAGAATAATATATGTTCCCGAGTCTAAATTTTGAATTTCAAAATTGCCGCTTTTATCGCTTCTGGAAAACTTAACCAGCACTGAATCCTGCTGGCGTAAAACAGAAATGACAGCATTAGCCATTAGTAAATTTGAGGAAGAATCTGTGAGCTTACCTTTGATATCTGAGGTTTGTCCGAAGCTGCTGTGACAGGCAAATACGATAAAAAGAAAACTAAAGAAAGCTTTTTGCATTAGATTTTGGGTATAAGTAATTATCAAAAGTGTCTCTTTATTATCAATAAAAATATATAAGGTTTCTTAAATTTATGTTAACCTGATCATGTTGAAGATGCACGACGCAAAGAATTCCATAAGGTTTATCCAACATATAAAACCGTAAATTGCATTATGGCTATTAGAAAAACCCCATACGAAGAAGAAAATTTTGTTGACTCCACTAAGCCGGTCTGGAACTATTCTTTGTTTGATGAGGAAGAGATCCGCAATTTTCAAAATGGCACCAATTATAATTTGTATAACTTTTTCGGTTCTCATCCGCTTACTGTGTTGGAAACCGAAGGATATTATTTTGCGGTATGGGCTCCCAATGCCACCTACATCAGCGTGGTGGGCGATTTTAATAATTGGAATACCGAAAGCCACCCGTTGTTTGTGAGGCTGGATCATTCGGGAATATGGGAAGGATTTATTCCTCACATACAAGAATTCACAAGCTACAAGTATTATATTGTTGGATATGAAGGCGCTCAGCTATATAAAGGCGATCCCTTTGCCCGGCATTGGGAAACAAGGCCTTTTACTGCTTCGAAAACAAAGGACATACGCTATGAATGGAGCGATATAACGTGGATGGGTACACGAAAAAATCATAACTCTTTGGAATCACCGTGGAGCATCTATGAAGTGCACCCGGGAAGTTGGATGAAGCCAAATCCTTTTGATGAAGATTCTTTTAATTCTTATGAGCAGTTGAGAGAACGTCTTGTTCCCTATGTAAAAGATATGGGCTTTACTCATGTGGAATTTATGCCTGTTATGGAATTCCCTTTTGATGGAAGCTGGGGCTACCAGGGCTGTGGTTATTTTGCGCCCACTTCCCGGTTTGGGATTCCGGAAGATTTTATGAAACTGGTAGATGCATTTCACCAGGAAGGCATCGGTGTAATTCTCGACTGGGTGCCTTCCCATTTTCCCAGCGATGCGCATGGTTTATATATGTTTGATGGTACGCACACCTATGAATATGCCGACATGCGAAAAGGTTTTCACCCGGATTGGAATTCATATATTTTTAATTATGAAAGAGCAGAGGTGCGTTCTTTTTTAATCAGCAATGCCCGTTATTGGTTTGAAATGTATCATGTAGATGGGTTGCGTGTAGATGCCGTAAGTTCCATACTGCGGCTGGATTACTCGAGAGAAGAAGGGGAGTGGGAGAGAAATAAATTTGGCGGAAATGGAAATATCGAAGCCATTGCATTTATTAAAAATCTGAATGAAATGGTGTATAGAGATTTTCCGGATGTGCAGATGATAGCCGAGGAATCAACAGATTGGCCGGGCATTACAGAGCCTACTTTCGCGAATGGGCTTGGTTTTGGAATGAAATGGATGATGGGATGGATGCATGATACATTGGATTATTTCGAGATCGATCCACTTTATCGGAAAGATTATCAGAATAAATTTTCATTTAGCATGGCGTATTATTACGATGAAAATTTCCTTCTTCCCCTGAGCCATGATGAAGTGGTTCATGGAAAATCGCCCATGATCTATAAAATGCCCGGGGATGAATGGCAAAAATTTGCGAACCTGCGTGTGCTGTATTCTTACATGTATACACATCCCGGAGGCAAGTTGCTTTTTATGGGGAATGAATTTGGCCAAACCAGTGAATGGAATTATAAGACTGAATTGGGCTGGTATTTATTGCAATACGGGCCGCATCAGAAGCTGCAGGCTTTTTTTAGAGACCTGAATTATCTTTTTACTTCTAACCCGGCCTTTTACGAATACCAGTTTGATCCAAAAGGCTTTCAATGGATTGACCTCGATCATAGAAATGAATGCGTAATGGTGTATATGCGAAAAGGTAAAAAGGAAAGTGAAAATATCCTGGTAGTTTTCAATATGACCCCGGTTGAAAGGTATGATTGGAAAATCCGCGTGTATGGTAAAACCCAATGGAAACAGATATTTTGCAGCGATGATGCAAAATATTGGGGTACAGGCAAGTTTTCCGAACAGGAAATTCAGATAGAAGAGCTGGATAAAAAAACCAAACACATGGAAATAAATCTCAACCTTCCGGCGTTAAGTGCTATAATACTTCAATAAAAGTCTTCCATTAAGCAGTAAACAAATAAATAACAGAAAATTTTATTTTTTTAGTTATCAGCATTCCGTTATCGAAATTCACAACCATGAAAACCCTTATCTTTTTTCTTGCTTCGTGCCTGTTTTCTACTATAACTTTCTCCCAAAATGCAGACAGTGCCAATTTTTATTACAACAAAGGATTGAAAGCGCAAACTGACGGATTATTTGCAATTGCGGCAAAAGATTTTGAAACGGCTGTCGACTTTAATCCTGCATTTACAGAGGCTTACATAGCTAACGGAGAAACTAACCTGTCCATGCGCGCGATTTCCAAAGCACAGGCGAATTTTAGTAAAGCTTTCCAGTTGCAGCCAGACAATGCTGAAGTAATCCGGCATCTTACCACTTTATATTTTGATAATCATCAATACCAAAAAGCAGTTGAATTTGCCGAAAAATGTAAAGATTGGGATACGGCACAGCGCGTATCAGGCATGAGTTTTTATCACCTGGAAGATTATGGAAAGGCTGAGAAATATTTAACCGGCTATCTGAACAAAAGCAACAGCGACGCAGAAGTTTTTTACACATTGGCGCAAACTTATATAGAGTTGGAAAATGAAAAAGGGGCTATTGATGCAATGCAGAAAGCGGTAGCATTAAATCCCGGAAGAAGCGCGTGGCTATATGAGTTGGGCATGATGTATTATAGCCAAAATGATTTTAAGAAAGCACTTACTTATTTCGATTTGGCCGCGCAAAATGGCTACAATAAGACAAATGCATTTTATGAAAATTATGGTTTTGCTCAATTGTA
>Ga0068855_100006614_pt1 | contig 14081 bp, 12 predicted proteins | sample KBSCornC52_FD_66592 | JGI IMG/M metagenome (GOLD analysis project Ga0068855, IMG submission 66592) | Corn rhizosphere microbial communities from Kellogg Biological Station, Michigan, USA - KBS Corn C5-2 | ecosystem: Host-associated > Plants > Roots > Rhizosphere > Soil ... | reverse complement strand
GGAAGCGGCGATCAGGCATGCGGCGAAATCGGTGACGGCCGCATGCTCGAGCCCGAAGAAATCCTGGCGGCGCTGCTCGCATCGGCGCAGCCGAAGCTCCTCGCCGGCAAGCGCGTGCTGTTGACAGCCGGCCCGACGGTCGAAGCGATCGATCCGGTCCGCGCGATCACCAACTTGAGCTCCGGCAAGATGGGATTCTCGCTGGCGCAGGCCTGCGCCGAGGCCGGCGCGAATGTCACGCTGGTATCCGGACCGACCTCGCTCGGCACGCCGACCGGCGTGACGCGCATCGACGTCAGAAGCGCCGCCGAGATGGCGGGGGCTGTCGACGCGGAGGTCGCGGCCGCGCAGATATTCATCGCGGTGGCCGCCGTCGCCGACTACACGCCGGCCGAAGTCCAGGCAAGCAAGCTCAAGAAGAACGGCGAGCGGATGACGCTGGCACTCAAGCCCACGGCCGACATTCTCGCCGCGGTCGCGGCGCGTCCGAAACCGCCGTTCTGCGTCGGCTTTGCCGCCGAGACCGACGACGTCGTCAAGAATGCGCAGGCCAAGCGCCGCAGCAAGCAAGTGCCGCTCTTGATCGCCAATCGGGCGCAGGACGCGATGGGTAGCGACGAGAACGAAGTCACATTGATCGACGAGCGCGGTGCGCACCCGCTGCCGCGGATGGACAAGCTCGCCCTGGCACGCCGGCTGGTCGCCGAAATCGCATCGCGGCTGCCGCGGTAGTGTCGAGACCACCGATGCCCGCGTTCGTGCTCGTGTTGTCGGCGTAGCACATGCATGACTTGATATGGACGCTGACGGAACGCTGGCAGAGCATCTTGTCGAACGCTCGCCTCCGCTTGGGTCGTACTCCCCCAACCGAGGCCGCATTCCGCGAACTTCGAAGTGCGCTCTCAGCCCGCTTCATTTCCGGCGATGGGGTTGAAATCGGCGCATTGCATGAACCGCTTGGAGTTTCCGATAGGGCGCGCGTTCGCTATGTCGACCGCATGTCAGTGGCCGATCTGCGGTCGCATTACCCGGAATTGGCGGGCAAGCCGCTGGTGCCAATCGACATCCTCGATGATGGGGAGACGCTGCGTTCAATCGGCGACGCGACCATCGACTTCGTAATTGCCAATCACATGCTCGAACATTGCGAGGATCCGCTGACGGCTCTCGAAACGTTTATGCGCGTAGTTCGTCCTGGAGGAATCGTCTACCTCGCCATCCCTGACAAGCGCTTCACGTTTGACGCACCTCGCCAAGTAACTTCGCTCGACCATCTCTTGCGTGATCATCATGAGGGGCCCCAGCGTTCACGACGGGAGCATTACCTGGAGTGGGTTCACAAGGTCAGCCACAAACCGGAAAGTGAAGCCAACGCCGAGTGCGACGCGCTCATGAAAATGCAGTACAGCATTCACTTTCATGTCTGGACACTGTCGGGGTTCGTAGCCCTGCTTCGATTTTGCCGAAAGCAATTGAAGATGCCGTTCAGGATCGAATTGCTTACGCCTAACCAGTTTGAAGTAATTGCGATTCTCAGAAAAGTGGCCCCCTGATGACAATAGCAAGCGTCGCCCTCAAGGTTCTCGACGAGCGGATACGCCCGTACTTGCCGGCCTACGCAACACCCGGCTCAGCGGGGTTGGATCTTCGCGCGTGCGTAAACGGACCCGTCAGCTTGAAGCCTGGTCAGACTGAGCTCATTCCCACCGGCATTGCAATCCACATCAGTGACAGTGGCATTGCAGCTTTGATCCTTCCGCGGTCTGGCCTCGGCCACAAACACGGTATCGTTCTTGGCAACCTTGTCGGGCTGATCGATTCGGACTATCAGGGGCAGTTGATGGTGAGCTGCTGGAACCGCGGAAGCGCAGCATACGAACTCAAACCGCTGGACAGGCTCGCGCAACTCGTGTTCATCCCTGTACTGCGAGCGTCATTCAGCGAAACCACCGACTTCACCGCGAGCGGCCGTGCGAGCGGAGGCTTCGGCAGTACCGGCGCAAATTAGCGCCGACGCTCCGCACTCGATTATGCGGCGTTAGCAGGTACTGCCGCCGCCGATTGCCTCTTCCGTCACGTAGGTGGCGCTTTCAATGCTCGATTCGCCGGCGACGTGGACAGCACGCCAAACGGGTCATAGCTGCCGGTCAGTTTGATGAATTCGCGGTAGCGCGCGTTGTCGCTCATTTCGCCTAGTGCGCCGTACATCGCGTCAAAGGCAAACATTACATGTGCCGGCCTGCCCACTTCGAGCGCAATCTCCCCGAGACACCAGGCGACCGGCAGCGGGCGCGTGGCCCTCGTGAATAGTGGCGTGTCGATCTCGCGCGACCTTTTCGCTGGGCGCCCAACATAGCGTTCCAGGATGCGTCCGGCCAACACCGCCAACCAGTTCGATTTTGGCGCATCGAGGACCAGGGCGGCGAATTCAGGAAACACTTTGGCAAATTCCGCACGATTCAGGTCGAGATAATGCTCGAGGACCTTGCGCAATTCCCAGTGGAGTCGCACCACCCCTTCTGGACGCGGTGCGCTGGCATTCTTCTGGTCGTCAATAATGCGAAATGCTGCCAGCGGCTCCTCGATGACGTGAATTTGGTGGCGCTTTAGCAGCCTGACCCACATCTCAAGATCCGGCACCTGCGCGAGCGCGGGGTCAAAGGGGCCTACTTCGTCATAGCAGCGCCTTCTTACAAGCGCCGTGGAACTGCAGAGCATGTTCCCATGCAGAAAGAGGTGCCGCAGCCACTGGTCGCGCGAGCGATTTCGGACACGAAATACACCTCCGTAAAACGTCTCGTCATCGGTCAGAGGCGCGCCGGCTTCATCAATGAATGTCGGATACCCGAACACAGCGCCGACATCGTCGTGCTCGTCCAGAAAGCGGGCTTGTTTCGCCAGTTTGTCGGGCAAGAACAGATCGTCAGAACTCAGCATCGCGACGTACTGCCCCGACGACCGCTCGATCGATGCGTTGACCGCGGCGCAGACCCCGGAGTTTCGGTCGAGTTCGGCAAAGGACACGCGCGGATCGGCGATCGATCGGACCTCCTGCGCGGTCGCGTCGCTGGAGTGATCGTCCGTTACCACAACCTCGAGATCCCGGAATGACTGCGAGAGGACGCTCTCGATCGTCTCGCGCACAAACCTGGCGTGATTGTATGAGGGTATGACTACGCTTATCTTGGGCATGGTGCTCCATGTGTTCCGCTGAGGAGTCCAGATTCCGAGTGGGAACCAGCGCGCATTCTACGCGTGAGGCCGTGTGGGGGGGCCAGCCGAGCTACCACAGCTTCAGTATTTGTAGCTAGAATGCGAGACTGGTTTGCGTTGGGGGGCCGCAGTGTCTGCGTCGAAAAATAGCTCATCCTGTTCCGGTGCCCTCATCCAATGAGGAGTGCGGTTTCATTGACAGACCGGCAGGAAACTATCGCACTTGACGCCAAGCACGATATTCGGATCAACCATTTCCTCCCGGCAGATGGCAATCACATCTTCAATGAGGTGGACTACTTCAAGTTGTATTCCGGTTCTTCAAACGATGTCTACGCCCAGCTCGTTCGAACTGCCGAAAATAGGGTTTGCGCGACAATCTCATTCTACGAGAGCGGCAACAAGGTATTCGTCAGTCCTAAAAGAGGTACCTTCGGCGGCCTGGGGCTGAATTGCCCTTTGGACGCCCAAACCGTCGAGCGCTTTCTGGTTGTGCTCTTCGACCATCTGAAGGCGCTCGGCGCGCACGAGATCGATGTGAAGGGTGCACCCTTCAGCCACGACCTAGCGTTGTCGTCGCTCGTGTCGAATATATTGCTCCGCCGTGGCGGCGTCATTACTTCACACGAAATTAATCAAGACATGCGGATTGATGCCAGGCCATTCTCGCAGCGAATAGGCTACGGAAACGACAAACGCATCCGCAAATGCCTCAGGGAAGGCTTCATTGCCGAGCAAGTCGATGTGTCCGGGCTCGAAGACGCCTACAATGTGATCCGCGACAATCGCATCCGACGCGGCTATCCAATATCGATGACGGCAGAGCAATTGGGCACGATGGTGGAGACGTTTCCGGGTCGGCTACACTTTTTTGCGGTATATCCGGACTCGAAAAGGTCGCGTATCGTCGCTGCCGCCATTTGCATTGCAGTTTCGCATTCGGTTCTCTATGTTTTCTATTGGGGTGACGCAGCGGACATGAGCTCCTACAGCCCGATTGCCTTGCTCGCATCGCGCATATACGAATTCTGCCAGCAACAGGAGTTTCAGTTGCTCGACGTAGGCACGTCGACGCTTGCCGGCGAACCCAATCATGGATTGATCAACTTCAAGCGCAACCTCGGATTCTCCGAGTCGCTAAAACTGTCGTTCACCTGTCGCATCTGATACCGTGCGCAACCTCGACGTCTATCAGGAGAATTACGCTTCCCTGCCGTTCGAGCAGAGTCAGGCCCGCTACCGGAAACGAAAAATCGTCGAGTCGCTCGAAAAGCATCAACCCCGTTCGATCCTAGAAATCGGCTGCGGACTCGATCCGATTTTTAATTACTACGCAGCCTTTGATCACTGCACGATTATCGAACCGGGTGACGATTTTGTGCGCCTCGCACGCGACCAAGCGCGGGCTAACGATGCGATAGCCGTTGTACATGGAACGCTGGAAGGGAATGTTGAAACACTCCTTGAAACGCGTTACGACTTCATCATTCTTAGCAGCCTGCTGCACGAAGTAGCCGATTCCAAGTGCCTTCTCGACGCTACTGCTCGGCTCTGCAGCCCGACTACTATCGTGCACATCAATGTCCCAAACGCTCGCTCGTTCCATCGCCTGTTGGCACTGGAGATGGGCCTTATCGGCGAGTTGTTCGAAACGTCCGCGACACAGCGACGGATGCAGCAAAGTCATACTTTCGACGTAGACAGTCTCGCTGAACTGGTGTCGCAGGGGGGATTTCGGATCCTCGAACAGGGCACTTTTTTTATCAAGCCGTTTACCCACGCCCAAATGGGTTCGCTTCAGGCGGCTGGCCTCGTAACCGATCTCATGCTGGATGGACTTTACGGGCTGAGCAGGCATTTCCCCGACAATGGCTCTGAGATTTTCATGAACGTTCGTCTGCGAGGCTAGGAATGTCCGACCATTTTCCGATTGTCCTGATAGGCAACGCGCTATCGCTGATGGTGGCGGCCACCAGGCTCGCCCGAAACGGCGCAGACGTTGCGATTGTCAACAGTGGGAAAAACTGGGGTGGACACTTTACGACCATTACATGCAAAGGCGTCGCATTTGACGCCGGAATGGTCCTGCACGAATTCACGTCGTATAACGCGCGAGGAGGCGGTGAGAATCCGCGAAGCTACGACGCGGCGGTCCGCAACGATGCGGGCCGTTTCTGCGAAACTGTGCGCGATTACATCGCCGGCTATCAGGCTACCCACAACATCAGGGCGCCGAGTATGTATGTCGATAACGGTATTCGCGACGACATCTTGATTGCCAATGCCTTGCCGTCGCTGCGAAAGCTCTCGTTCGCGAGCACCATCAAGGCGGAATTAGCAGCCCTCGTGGCTCTTCCAAACGGCCCGATGCATGCATCGCGTAAACATAGCTCCGAGGCGTTCAAGACGACCGACTATCGTTCAGCATCGCTGGCCAATCACGGCGCGACGTTCCATCGGAGCTTGATCGAGCCATTTTGCCAAAAGCTTCTCAATGGACCGACGTCTGACGTCGTGGCGCTTTATCACCGAGTTGCCTGGCTTCCTCTGTTCTATCCGGAAACCCTGCTGTCCTATTTGCAAGGAGTTCCTCAAACGTTACCACCGACAGTGTTCAGCTATCCGGTTGGCGAATGCGTCGGAGATCTGGCGAACAAACTCAAGAGCGAAATAGAGCAAAGCGAGCGCATCACGATCATATCGGACCGTCCAACCGGCATGAAGGTAGATGATCTCGGGCGGGTTGAGCTGTCATTCGCCAATCAGGGTGCGATCACTTCCGTGCACACTGCATGGGCAAACACTCCAGGCGATTTGTTGCGCCTGCTCGGGCGCGAACAAGATGTTGCGACTTACCAGAAATGCTCGATCGCACTAGCATTCGTCCGCATACCGACTGGCGCCTTGAGACTCGACTTCACCGTTCTCAACGTGGTCGATCCGCTGATCGCCACCTACCGTGTGACCAATCAGAGCCGTTGCGCCGGAGTGGATTCCGGCTTCGCCAATGTTGTCGTCGAATTCAATCCGGATTACGCGGGGGCGACCCCCAATGCCGCGCAGCACCAGACAAATGACCGTGTCGGCGCCGATCTTGTGGCATTGGGTCTCGTCTCCAACGCGGCGGACATCGAATTCCTCGAGGTAAAGCAGCTGAACAACGCATTGATGCTTCCCACCGGGCCGAATCGACGGGCCTGCGAGCACGAGCTGGATGTCCTGCAAGCGGTGGCTCCAACACTATCTAGGTTGGGTCCGGCGAGTGGATTTTTTTCCTCCTCGTTCAACGACCAAATTGTGCAGGGCCTGAAACTCGCCGCGCAGTTGGGATAAACACCATGAACACGAGCAAGGAAAAACTGGATCAGATCGCTGCTGACTATCATACGAATGAGGCGATACCCGATATTCACATCGAGAATCTGTGCCAGGAATATTTTATCGAGTGGTTGCTGCGGCAAATTCCCATCGGGTCACGCGTGCTGGAGCTTGGGTACGGCGATGGCCTTGTCACCGCAGAACTCGCGCAGTTCGCCTGCGAATTGACGGTGTTGGAAGGAGCCGGAACACTCGTCGATCGGGCTCGACAGGCCCATCCGCGGATCAAATGCGTGCACTCCTTGTTCGAGGAATTCGGTGCTGACCGGGCCTACGACGTCATCCTGGCCTCGCATGTGCTCGAGCACGTCGATGACCCACAGGCAATACTTCAGAAGATTGCTTCGTGGCTGGCCGACGCCGGAAAGACCGTCATTGTGGTACCGAACCGCAATTCATTGCATCGCCAGTTGGCCGTGGTCATGGGACTTCAGCCCAAGCTGGATACGCTGTCGAAGCGCGATCTACTGGTCGGACATCAGCGCGTCTACTCGCTGCAGGCATTGGAGAGTGACGTTCGCCGCGCCGGCTTGATGCCGATCGAGTCTGCGGGATTTTTTCTAAAAGTGCTGCCTAATTCAATGATGTTGGAATACTCTCACGAACTTTTGTGGGGATTGAACGCTATATCGCCGTCATTACCGAAAGATTTGCTTGCGAATATCGCAGTCGTCGCTGTCAGGGACAAAACGCTATGACTTCAGCGCGGGCTTCGACCGCAAGGATGGGATTTGGAGACGCGCGCCTGGATCATCGCTACGTCCTTGCCGCAAGCACCGGCGACGAGTGGTAGACACAAATGAGAGGATCGTGAATACCAAATTCAGTCTGAACGATTGCAAGGTTCTATTGCTGCCGAAGATAGGCGACCCACGGGGAAATCTGACGTTCGTCGAGGGAGATCGGCATATTCCCTTTGCAATCCAACGCGTTTACTACCTATATGACGTGCCTGGCGGCGCCGAACGTGGTGGCCATGCGCACAAGAACCTGCATCAGCTGATCGTAGCGATGTCGGGAAGCTTTGACGTCGTGTTGGATAATGGGGCGGAGAAGAAGCGGTTTCACTTGAACCGCTCCTATTCCGGTCTTTATGTTTGTCCGATGATCTGGCGCGCGCTCGACAATTTCTCTTCGGGCTCGGTCTGCATGGTACTGGCGTCGAACCGCTACGAAGAGGATGACTACTACCGCGAATATTCGGAATATGTCGAGGCACTTTCTCGGTACTGAGTTGCGGCTCTTTCTTATGGCAATGCCGGTCGCCGGTCTTCGATCGCTGTGGCGTAACCTGCATATGGCGCATGGTTGCCGGGCCGCTTCGCGCGCTGGGCGTTCACCACGAGCCAGCGCTTGGCACTGCTGACGCAGCGGGGCTGAATCTTGCGCGTTCCGTTTCTGGATGTGCAGCGCATCAATTCCCGCTTCCAGCGTGAATTTGACGACGCTCTTTCTCGCGTATCTAGATCCGGACGGTATTTGTTCGGCATGGAAACCGAGGCGTTCGAGCGCGAGTTTGCGGCGTGGAACGGCTCTACGCACTGCATATCCGTGGCGAATGGCCTCGACGCACTGCGGCTGACGTTGCGCGCGTGGATATCGCTCGATCGGCTTGCTCCCGGTGACGAGGTCGTTGTTCCCGCAAATTCCTTCATTGCTTCCGCGCTTGCCGTCACCGAGTCGGATTTGCGGGTGCGCTTCGCCGATATAAGTGCGAACACGTTCAATGTAACGGTCGACACGGTATCGAAGGTCCTCGGCCAACATACGCGCGCGATCATGCCCGTGCATCTCTATGGGCAATGCGCGGACGTTGGACGAATTCGTGCCCTCTGCGTCGAAAGAGGCCTTTTGTTGCTCGAGGATGCGGCCCAGGCCCACGGCGCCCGTGTGGGCTCACGGAATGCTGGGACGTTCGGTGATGCCGCCGGTTTCAGCTTCTATCCGGCCAAGAACCTTGGCGCGATGGGCGATGCCGGTTGCGTAACTACTGACGACGCTTCGCTGGCCGAGCGCGTGCGCCTGCTTGGAAACTATGGCGCGACACGCAAGTACATTCACGACTTCCGTGGCTCGAACAGCCGCATCGACGAGTTGCAGGCAGCCTGCCTTCGAGTAAAGCTTCGATATTTGGACAGCGACAACGCGCACCGGCGGAAGATTGCTGGTCGGTACTGCAGCGAGATTGCGCACCCGTTGGTGATGACGCCGACGCTTCCCTCCGATCCGGATTCCCATGTGTGGCATCTTTTTGTTGTGAAGACGCCGCATCGCTCCAGTCTTGTACAACATCTTGAAGCGCACGGGATAGAAACGCTGATTCACTACCCTTCGGTCATTCACCAGCAGCTCGCGTATCTCGGCTGCGTCGATGGCGCATCGGCTCCTGTCGCCGAGCATCTGCAGCACCAGGTTCTGTCATTGCCGATCAGCCCGGTGCTCGAGAGTGATCAGGTTGATCATGTCATCGATGCCGTAAACCGATGGCCCGGACCACGTTGAGTCGGAAGCGCTGCCGCGAGGACACATGACCGAAAAGATCGTTCTCGCGTTATCCGGCGGCGGAGCGAACAACGCAATTCAGGGCATGATCGAGGAGTATACGAGTCCGCTGCGAGATCTTGGACTGTCCGTTGTCGACGTCAAAATGGAATCGGCGGAACTCCAGTACGCGGTCGAGCAGATTGCCGCCGGCAAGGTAGCGTTCGCCCTGACGTGGCTCGGGATCGGCCAGGATATTCCCGTTGTACTGGGGCCGGACCGCGCAAGGAACAACGTCTGGGAAGCCTTTCGCGTACCCCTGCTCAAGCTGCATGGCGACAGTCCAGCGTATTTTGTCGATCGCCACAGCGACGTGCCGCGAACCTCCGTCAATCTCTACGCGGCCTCGGAGTTCGTGCACTTCCGGCGACGGTGGCTACCTCAGGCAAAGGCGCTGACTGCGGTGGTGCCGCCTATGCCGCTTGCGCCGATTGAGCGAAGCAGGATCGATCTGGCAACTCGTCGGAAGGGGAGACTGGTGTTCCTGAAAAACGGGAACTCACCATCACAACTACGCCAGCTATGGCGTGACCGTTTGCCGAAATCAGTAGCCACTCTTCTTGAAAGCATGACCGAAGAGATCGTCCCCATCGGTTTACGGCCTGGACCACTGTATGTCGGCGACCGTATTGCTGATTTTCTCGCCGCGCGTGGCATCCAACCGGAATCGACCGGGAACCTGGTGTTGTTCTTCACCGCCCAGATCGACGATTACCTACGACGCGTCAAGAGCCAGATGATCGCCGAAGCGTTGCTCGATCTGCCCGTCATCATCCAGGGGAACCTCTGGGAACACGTCAATTTCAGCGGTCGACGCGCGAAGCTGCTACCGGGACAGGACTTCGAATCATCACGGCGAATATTCTCGGATGAACTGGGCATTATCGACATGTCCCCTAATCTCGACGGTGGTCCACACGAAAGAGTGATGCGTGGCGCAGGATCATACGCGTGCGTGCTTACCAATCGCCAGGGCTGGCTTACCGCGGCCCTTGGCGAGTTCGAGGAACTGACGTTCGAATTCAACTCGGATTCAATTCGCGCGAAAGCGAATGAAGCGATATCGAATCCGGACAGGTTTGTCGACACGGGTGTTGCCTTTGGTGACCGGTTCCGTGAGATTTACAGCCGACAGGCCTATGCGAACGCCATCGTCGACCTCGCCGAACTGGCAGCACTCCAGTGCAGCGTGGAAAAGCCCGTCATCCAGCCATTTTTCGTCTGGCCGGAATCCTAGGTCGCGTCGTCGAAACCGCCGCGATGTTGCCAGCGCTCTTGGGCATGCATCGGAAATCAGATTCGGAGGCGACGGCGAGGAGGAACGTTTCCAGCGCGCGCACCGGTGCGAGGTCGTCAAATACCAGGTGCCGTGATGTCTCGATGCGCTTGCGAATCCGGTCGCGAAAGTTAGCATCCTGACCGAGCTTGACTGCCAAGTCGATGTATTCCTGGTCGGTCCGGGCAACCAGCTCAGAAAGGCCCAGCCGTGTCAGAATGCCGCTTGCCAATCTGCCGCGCATGAACCGTCCTTCCCGAGCGACGATCGGCACGCCGCATTCGATGCCTTGCATCGCGGTATTGAATCCTGAAAATCCGATCGTATCGAGAAAGACGTCGACCCGTTGCAGCAAGCCGAAGAACGCGGGTCGTTTCAGCCAAGGAATCGATATCGCGTACTCGGAAAAATACATGTCAGCCTGCGCGAACGCCGACTCCATACGTTGCTGCAATTTCTCGGAAAGATTTCCGCGAACATGGCTGAAGAAGATGAACTGGCAGCGTCTCAGCCTGCGGGCGATTTCGACAAACATCCAATCGTGCTCCGGGGCGTACTTGACGGGCGTGCCCGGACAAAGGAACAGCGGCGCGCTGGCATCGATCCCTAGCGCGTCCAGATCGAGGGAAACGGCGTCTACTTTCAGCGGATGGTAGGCGCACCCAAGGTGCGGCAGCGCGACCAGACGCTCGCGGTAATTCTCCTGTGCTGCCGGAGGTTCGAAGTCTTCGGCCGACAGGTAATAGTCGATCGTCGGCAGGCCGGTCGTCTCGGGGTGACCCCATGCGACTACCTGCGTTGGGGCAAGCCGCAGGTTAGCCAGCTTTGCCGTCATCGGATCCATGCCGATCTCGGGGTAAATGATGACATCGAGGTTCTGAGCGACGATGGCATCCACCCATTGACCGAGGTCTCCCGCACCCTGGAGGAAATAAGTCGCCCGGGCCCGCGCGAAGTCGGTCTCTTCGTCCTTCGGCTTGCCGGTGTGAAAGATGTGCAACGAGATACGGTCGCGATCAAGGTGCTCGCACCATCCTTTGACGATCGCCGTCCAAACGGACTGGTCGTGCACGTGGGCGGAAATTATTCCAAGGCTGAGCTTCTCGCCTCGCGGGCGAGCGCCCAACGTGATGTGGTGCTCGTCTTGCCAGAATTTCATCAGCCGCGCGCAGAGATCACCATACTGTGACAGCAGCTCGCGATTATTGAGCTCTTGGTAAGCCAGGAAGAACGGCTGCTGGCTGCCGACCGCTTTGTGCCCGTCCTTGATTCGATCTGCATCGAACCAGATGTCCAGGTCGGATAGCGCGCGGGAAAACGCTGACCTAAACTCTTCCGGGTCGTCATCCGCCTCGTACACCAGCGCCAGCTGGGACATCGCCAGCGCCCAGTGCGCCTCGACGTAATCGGGCTTGAACGATAGTGCAGTCGCGAAGCATTCGAGCGCATCGTCGATCATCCCCTGGTCCTGGAGGATCGAGCCGAGAAAAAAATGCGCCTCGGCCAGATCCGGTTTGAGCGCCAGCGCTTCCTGATATCCGGCGAGTGCCTCCGCCGTTTTGCCCTGGAGTTCGAGGGCCCTCGCGAGCTGGAAATGCGCCTCGGCCAGGTCCGGGTTCAACGTCAGGGCCTGGCGATAGCTGGCGATGGCAGCGTCCGCGTTCCCGCTGCCCTGGAGCGCAATGCCCAGATGATAGTGAGCATCGGCGAAACCCGGCTTGAGCGACAGGACGTTTCTGAACGCGGTCGCGGCTTCGTCGAACCTGCCCTGGGCTTGCAGCACCAGACCGAGATTGTTGTGCGCGGCGATATATTCGGGTCCAAGCGCAGCTGCGCGCGCAAAGCATTCGCGTGCGTGGTCGATTTTGCCAAAGGCACGGTAGGCCAGGCCGAGATTGTTGAACGCGGGAAACGCTGTCGGGTCTCGCGCGACGGCCTTTTCCATCAACGCGACGGCTTCTTCATATTTGCCGTTCTGGTGCGCGATGACCCCGGAAAGGTGCAGGGCATCAAAATGCTGCGGATCGATTGCCAGGATCTGCCGATAGACCTGTTCTGCCTCGGCCAGGCGGCCGGCCTTGTGATCCTGCAGCGCCGCTTCGAACGCTGCGGCGAGTCCAGCGCGGTGCTCGCGCATATGGTCAACCTCGTGCGCCCTGCCGTTTTCGAGCGGGGCCGTCGGACTCGCAGACTCCTGAGAAGCTTCGGCCGGCATAGCTGCCAATCGGGCGAAGTAGCCGCGGACCTGATCGGCATTGTCCAGCTTGGCCTCGAACACCTGGCGATGCGGCGCCGCAGGCATTTCGCCAACCGCGTGCTTGGCGCAAAAACGCTCGGCATAGCGTTGCCACTCGGGATCGAAGGTTCCTCGCGATGCATGGACCAGCAACAGGTCTCCGGCAACGGCGAGACGAAATCCTGCCATTGCCGCGCGATAGCTCCAATCGATGTCGTACAAATGAAATCCATCGAAGGTTTCATCATCGAATCGCATCGCGTCGAATACCAACCGCTTGGCCGCGAGAAACACGCCATCCAGGACGACGACGTCATCGGCGACGCACCGGGGGTCAACGATGTCGACGAACCATTGCTGCTCGCCTGGCGCATGATGCGTAATCCAGCCACGCAGATTGGGGTGGCCGCTCCAGCCCCACGCCGGTCCATCCATCTGCGCCGCGCCCATGATGCCGATTACGTCGAAGCGTTGCAGGTGATACTGCAGCCGCGCGGCAAAATCGACCGACAGGATGTCGACATCGTCGTGCGACAGCACGATCAAATCGCCCGAACTGCGCGCGAGGCCCCGGTTGTACGCCTCTGCGAGCGACCGGGCATCTCGTATGACTATGATTTCGTGCGGCAACCCGGCGTAAAGCCTGCCGTACAGATCGACCGTGCGGGCACGTTTCTCGTCATCGATCGAACAGATGATGATGCTGACGAGCGCCGGCTCAGACGCCTTCGCAATTTGCGGTATCGCAGGATGGTGATCTGCGGTCCGCGCTAGCGATGCCGCAATCGCGACGAATTGTTCTGCTGCGGTAAACAGCATCGGGTTCCGCACCCATGCATCGTGCAACGCTCGCATCGCCACGGACCCATCGACCCGGGGCAGCAGTGCGGTCGTTGTGCCCGGCATCGTCATATCGCTATCGCGCCCTTCATCGATCGCTCTCGCGCTATCTCACGGCCAGTCGAGTGATGATATCTCTCGTGGCGCCCTCCGCGAATCCCTGGCTGTATCCCAGCTCGATCAACTTCCACTTGAACACATTACCCAGTTTCGCTTTCTTGTAAAGGCCGAGTTTATGCTCCTCATGATATCGAACCGCCCGCGCCGCGAGCCCTTCGAGAATGATATTGATCTGGTGCTTGGCGCCGGCGTCCGTCCTTGCTTCCGACGCAGGCGGGAAGCGTCGCGCCAGGTCCGAGGCGAGTCCCGTGGCAAATTCCTCGATTTCCCGCGTGTCCAAGAATTTGAATATCGTCATGTTAGTCGCCATTTCCCAATCGGTCGAATTGCGTGCGTTCGCCGTGCGCTGTGATCCGATCATATCTCGACGCATTGGTCGAGTGCTACGCTGGTGTCGATTTCTTCCGGCAGCGCCAGCAGTGCCAGCGCCTTGCCGCCGGCAAAAATGTCGGTATCGCGGCGATTGAAGTTCGCCGG
>Ga0068855_100006611_pt1 | contig 14084 bp, 6 predicted proteins | sample KBSCornC52_FD_66592 | JGI IMG/M metagenome (GOLD analysis project Ga0068855, IMG submission 66592) | Corn rhizosphere microbial communities from Kellogg Biological Station, Michigan, USA - KBS Corn C5-2 | ecosystem: Host-associated > Plants > Roots > Rhizosphere > Soil ... | reverse complement strand
GAGCATTCGCGCGGCGACGCTCGAAGGCAGCCGCGATGCAATCCGGTTTGAGATTGCCGGCTCAGGGTCGGCCTCCGCGGAGATCATTTCTCTCAAGGTTGGCGATGCATGGATGCTCAAGCAGGCCAAAGAGGAGATGGACGCCGCTGCAAAGGCAGCCCAGGCCGAAGCCCGGTCGAAGTCAAAGACACCGGTCAAGAAAGATGCGACGATCTCCACCAGCGCCACTGCGAAGCCGGCCCAGCGCGCAAAAGCGCCAACGGAACCCGCGCAGCCACCTCCGCCGAGGACCGCGAGCCTGTTCGACATGCCTACCGCCTCGCCAGCTCCGGCCGCTTCCACGGCAACGCCCGTCAAAGCAGAGCCGGCCGAACAAGAGGACGAAGAGGAAATCCTCACCGAGATCAAAGAGGACGAGACCGACGACGACGGGGTTCTCGACGAGGCAGCCTGGCCGACTTCCCATCACGACTTAACCATGCAATTGGCTATCCAGGCGCCATTTGGGCGGTTCGTTTGAGTTCCACCTTTGTCGAACCATTTGCTGCCTGGATAGACAAACCGGCGAGGATTGAGGAGAGATACCGAGAGTAGTCGTCCACGTTGATGTCCTTCGGCAATTCTCCGCTCTTTCGCGCCTGTAGCAAGCGTCCCTTCATTGCGGCTTCATTCTGTTTACGTATTTCCGTCTTGAAATCTCTCACCGGGGCAGCGTCCACGCTGCAGCCCATCGCTCCTGCCATGGTCACACAGGTCGGCGGATGGCGGGGCGTGGTGAGCTGAGCGCGCTGCCAGCTCTCCTTTCCACAACCCCGACGCACGCTGGGTCCTTAGACCTTCGCAGCACTACTCGGGCAAAGCGATCTGGCCATTTACATTGAAGTGGCCGCTAACCTCGGGCGCCCCAGTATTGGGTTGCCCTCCACCTATGCTGATCGTATATTGCCCTCCGGCGATCATCGGTTGACCGGCTGCGCTCACCATGCCGAGATCGCGATTCTTCAACTCGAAATGGATCTGCCTGCTCTCGCCGGGGTCAAGGTGAACCCGTTGAAATCCTCGCAGAGCCATACGCGGTGCGCCGTCGATCGGCGGGAATTTCAGGTAAAGCTGGACCACTTCATCTCCCGCGACCTTGCCGGTATTTGTTACGGTAACGGCGGCCTTGACGGGATCACCGGCAGCGACTGGAGACTCGGGCACGCTAAGACCACTGTAGGCAAAGGTTGTGTAGCTGAGCCCGTAACCAAAGGGATAGAGTGGCTTGCCGGTGAAATACCGGTAGGTGCGATTCTCCATAGAGTAGTCTTCGAACTTAGGCAGCTGATTTACATCCTTGTAGAAGGTCACAGGTAGCCTGCCCGCAGGGTTGTTCTTTCCGCTCAGAGTATCGGCAATCGCTGTCCCGCCTTCTTCCCCGGAGTACCACGCTTCGAGTATCGCGTTGGTATGTTTCTCGGCCCAATTCACCGCCAGTGCGCTGCCATTCATCAGCACAACGACGAGCGGCTTGCGTGTGGCGGCAACGGATTGCAACAGAGCTTGTTCCGGCTCCGGCAGATCGATGCTGGTGCGATCCCCGCCGAGAAATCCCGGCTCGCTGACCGGCATCTCTTCACCCTCCAGTTGGCTGGTGATACCGACGACGGCAATCACGACATCGGCATGTCTGGCCGCTTCCACGGCCTGCGGCGAGGGAGCGTTATCGACGCGCGCCCAGATCAGCTGCACTGCGGGCGAGTTGCCGCCACGGTCGCCGTAGAGTATGTCGAGCGCGACTTTCTGCCCCTTCTCAAGATGGACACGCCCCAGCTTTGCCTGGACGCCGTGAGTCTCGTATTCCATCGCCACTGTTTTTCCATCGACCTGCACTCTGACAAATCCGTCGGCGCGGATGCCGAGCAAGTAGTCGCCGGAATTGGCCGGTGTCAGAAAACCGGTCCAATGCGCACCGATGTTCTTCTTTCCTGCCGCCTCAGATGGAAGACTGTTCTTGCTCAGTGCAACGTTTGGATCGATCCGGCTCGCCAGGGAAGCAGGCTTTGCGCCCGGCGCGAATTCCACGCCCTCCCAGTTGGAATACTCCGCTTTGAGGCCGGGCTTGCCATCGGGAGTCGTTAGTAAATCATCCGGCACCGCAGTTCCTTGATCGCGCAGGAACTGCGTTCCTGGAACAAAGGTGATCTTCGCGTTTGGATACGCTGCCTTGAGTCCTTCGAGGAAGGAAACCGTGTGTGTTGGAGTGCCGGCGTAGTTGCCAAGCAGGACCTGCGTCTGGTCGGCGAGAGGACCGACGACGGCAATGCTTCTGACCTCTGGCTTCAGAGGGAGTGTGCCGTCGTTCTTCAACAGCACCATGGATTCGTCGGCAAGCTTGCGGGCCAGAGCGCGATGTGCAGGGCTGCCGAGTTCCTTCTCGTCGATCTTCGTGTACGGAACCATGTCGGGTGGGTCGAACATGCCCAGCGCCATCCGGGCCGTGAAAAGGCGCACTAGAGCCGTGTTCATGGCGCTTTCGCGAAGGTAACCCTGCTGCACTGCTTCGATGAAGGGTTTGTAGTCGCGGCCATCCTTTGGAGGAGCGCCAGCGCCGTAGCATTCGTTGTCCATACCGCGAATGAGCGAGATTGCGGAAGACTCGGCCTGGGTAGGACGATAACGGTGTCCAGTAAAGATGTCCTGGACGGCGTCGCAGTCGGAGACGACGTAGCCTTGAAAGCCCCATTTGCCGCGTAGCTGATCCTGCAACAGAAATTGATTCGCGCACGCGGGCTCGCCATTGATGGCATTGTAGGCGCACATTACCGATCCCGCGTGGCCCTGGACGACTGCGGCGCGGAATGCCGGCAGGTATGTATCCATTTCGTCATGTTTGCTCACATCCACGTCGGCGAAGTGCCGCGTCGGCTCGGGCCCGCTGTGCACGTCGAAGTGCTTCGGCGTAGCAATGGCGCGATAGTACTTCGAATTGTCGCCCTGCAGGCCGGTCACAAATGCGACGCCCATCTGACCGGTGAGGAAGGGGTCTTCGCCATAGGTCTCCTGGCCGCGCCCCCAGCGCGGATCGCGGAAGATGTTCAGATTGGGAGCCCAGAAATCGAGACCCCCCATGATGCCCACGTGTTTCGCACGGAGATCCTGTACATATTTGATTCGTCCTTCGATGCCGATATCGGTGGCCATGGCATAGATTCCGGGTACATCGAAGGTTGCGCCGAGGCCGATCGGTTCAGGAAATTCTGTCACGTCTGAATTGATCACGCCATGAAGCGCCTCGCTCCACCAGTTGTACGCGGGGACATTGAGCCGGGGAATCGCACGGGCGCCGTTGACCAATTGCGAGGCCTTCTCATCGAGCGTCATGCGGCTCACCAGATCCTTAGCGCGCACTTCCGGCGGCAGATTCGTATTCAGATAGGCCGGGGGTGCGTTCTCCTGTGCTGTTGCTGCCGACTCGGCAACAGCGGGGACCAGCATTCCAATGCAAGCGACAAAAGCGATTACGACTCGCACTACATTTTCCTTCATGGTAATCTCCAGGTTTAAAAATCAATCGTCACGAACACGGCGCAGCCCACTTTATTGGCAATTTGTCGAGAAGCACAGATTCTTGCTAAAGAACGGCATCACATGGTTTTGAAATCGATCAGAGACGGCACTGGTGTGCGTTCCATGATAGATTTCGAAGCTGTTCTTGATGCCATAGCTATCGAGGATTTCGTGAAGCTTCTTCGTATCGAAGCGCAGGCCGTCCTGATCGCCGACGTCCATTGAGATCGCCTTGTACTGCCTCAGATTGCCGATGTATTGATCGACGAAGGCAAGTGGCGCGTTGGCGGCCCATTTGGCCAGTATGTCAGGTTGCGGTATCCCGTTTTTCATCGGCATATCGAAGTACAGCGGAGGATTCTTGGGATCGGGCGACCACGCAGCCGCGGTCGCAAGTTGGGCACGCGAAAAGAATGGCAAATTTGCCGTGTCGGCAGGAGACTTGAGTGCCGCCACCGCGTCTTCGAACTGTTTCTCGCTGTCCTCAAACTTTTTGTTGGCCGCAGCGTTGGGTGGTTCAGCCGGCCGTGGCGACATGCAGCAGGGGCTCATGATGTATAAGCTGCCAAAGACATCCGGATACTTCATCCCGATGCGACTTGCGCCATAACCTCCCATGGAGTGTCCAACCAGCCCACGGCTCAGGCGATTGGGGATGGTCCGATAGTGTGCATCAATATAGGAAACTACATCGCGAGCGATGAATTTCTCAAAGTCGCCTGTCGTGACGGAGTTCGAATACATTGACCCGCCGTACGCCGTCTTTGAATCGGGCAGTACCACGATCATCTCCTTCGACCCCTGGGCGAAGGCGCCTTCTATGGTCTGTGGGACATGAATCTCATGGGTCCACTGCTCCGCTCCGATGGAATAGCCGTGAAGCGCGTAGACCACGGGGTAGCGGCGGTTTTTGTCGGCGTTGTAGCTGGGCGGTAGAAATACAATCACCTCACGATCGACCGCCTCGCCTTCCAGATTGCCTTCAAGAGCAGCACTGTGAACCTTGATATGTTCGACCGCTACCGGCTTCGCCCCGGGGACCACGGCAGGCACTTCGGTCTGCACCTGTGCTGTCAGTGGAAGCACCATAGTTAAAGAAAGCAAAAGCATCGGTACAGGAAATCTTTTTTTCATCTATATACTCCTTGGAATATCAAGGTTTTTATTAGAGCCATTCTGCGCAACTGCAAATCCTTCTTGCAGCCGCGCATCTTTTCAAAACTGTTTCGAGGCACTCGGCTGTTCTCGCAAAGATCTATCGACGTTCTACTCCGTCACGGGGAAACGATAGATGTTCACGCTGATCGGCGCGACTGTGATCGTTTTAGGATCGTTGCCCATCGACATAGCTTTGATCTCGACCTGTGGCGCCTGACCTGCACGATTGGCTGCGTCGAGCTCCTTTCCCGTCAGTCGCCACTGTGTCGCATTGCCTGATAACCGTTCGCCGGTGATGTTCAGATCGAAGTTCTGCTCGGACGCAGTTGCATTTACAACCGACACAGTTAGAAATTTGCGGTCTGGCGAGAGCGCCGCGAACATATCGAGCGGATAAGTCGGGCTGCCTGAGTTTGTCTGCGGCTGATCACCGCCGATGGGATACTTCGGTGCTGGCTGAGGCGAATTCCCTGAAAGCGCAACGGGCACCGAACCCGGTACGAAGTGGTCGCCGTAGAGTTTGAACATGAGACCGGTGGTGCTGAGGGTCGCAGCTGTGGGGGTGTAATCCAGTGAGGAGACGCCCATCGTATGCGCCGACATTTGCAGAAAGTCTGTATGTCGAAGCATTTCATTAAAAATCATTCCGTAGGCAAGAGCCAGCCTGAGATTCGCGCCTCGCCCAAAGCCGCCGCCGAAGTAGGCATACTCATCGATAGACAGGAATGTCTTCTTTTGGAGCATTGCCGGGAACCTCTGCTGATATCTCTCCCATTCCTGTGCTTTGAGGTGCACGATGTTGGCGGGATAGCGCGCATATTCGAGCGGTGTCTGGTCGACTTTTTCATAACCCGCGTCGGTGGGCGCATCAAGCGGCAGGTTCTTTGCCTTCTGGACATCGAAGTGTCTGCCACGCTGGGCATACCAGTGCTGAGTAATGCCGTCGAAGTTCCCCCAACTGTGCTCCAGCAATCCTCCGGTCCAGTCTTCCGGTGTGCCTTCAACCGCCTTCATGTTGTCGACATCCTTCGCCCGCATCTCGCCGGTTAGGTCCATCGGCTCAGGCATATTTCCCGATGCGAGCAAAGTGATGGACGGATCAACTTTACGCATCGCCTTCGCGAATTCATTGTGCTTAAGGACGTAGTACTTCAGGTCGGTCCGGCCGAGCTGCCAAGTACCGTAAGGCTCATTGCCGATGTCCCAGAACTTGATGTGATACGGCGCAGGGTGGCCGTTCCGCGCACGCTCTGCACCAAGACGTGTGTGGATGGAGCCATTCATGTATTCGACCTCTTCGGCTGCGGAATGTGCATCCCCGAATCCGGCGTTGACCGTGACGTAGGGCTCGGTGCCGATGAGTTTGCAAAGCGTCATAAACTCGTCCATGCCCACGTCATTGGGCTGCATCGCATTCCAGGCGTAGTCAAACATGGGCGCTCGCTTGTCGCGGTCGCCCAGACCGTCATACCAACTCCAGTCCGAGAGAAAGTTGCCGCCGGGAAGACGCCAGAAGCCCGAGTGAAGCTCGCGCAGCAAAGCGATGGTATCCGGCCGAAAGCCTTCAACATTATCGGCCGGCATTAAAGAGACGGTGCCAATGTGGAAGCTTCCATTGCCCCTTCCGGTGATTTCAAGCGTGGCATCGCTCGCGTCAACCGAAGCCGAAAAGTCGAACGGGAACTTCTTGTATGTCTTTGTGAGTCCTGCAATGGTAACGATCTGCCTGTCGTTCTCGCCTTCACCCCAAATCAAGGCAACTTTGACCTTGCTGCCGACAGTGCCACGTAAATAGACATGACCTGTATACGTTTTCCCGTTAATCAAAGCGAGGCCAGACTGTCGAATTCCATGCGGGGTGGTAGAGCTTAGCTCGATCTTTGGGCTCTGGTCGCCGACGAAGGGCTGATCTTTGTCCATCGTGACCGCTTCGTCCGGGCCGACGGAGCGCCACTTGCGAAGCTGTGCGCCCCGGGCGCCCGTTGCTTGAGGGGCAGGGCGATCGTCGTTCTTCGATGTGATGGGGAAATAGAACTTCCGATCATCCAGCATTTCGGACCACAAGCTGCGATAGATCAATGAGCCAATGTGCTCGATAAACATCCCATACTCATATTTCGAGATCGAGGTCGCAGTTTGCCGGGCATCGATGGTCACCACTAAGTGCTTCTGGCGACTGGAAACGCTCCGTTGGGCTGCCGCCAGGCTCGCGCATCCGAACCACAGGGCCGCTAGAGTGAGCCACCGACGCTTGAATCGAAGGAAATCGTTGTTCTCTTTCCTGCCCTGCTTGAGTGTCAAAGTCATGTACTTGCCTCCGTGCTCTCTTATGAATCGCGATGTGGCATTCCTCAACGAACTCGTGAAGAATGACGGGAAACAGGGTTCCCTGAGTTCGATAAAGCAGTCTTCTCCCTTACGATGGCCTCGGCTGCATTTGCTTCCAGAACCCAACTACTGGCCGCTGACACGGTGGTTTCGTCTTCATACCAGAGCATTCCGAAGTCCGTAATGCATTCCGGGAAATCCGGCTTGATCACAATGTATCCGGGGATCATGGCTCCCGGGATATACGAGTTATCGCCGCGATTGTTGGAATAGGTATGCAGCTTCGAGGCTGTGCCGATGCCAGCGATATACGACACGCTCGAAACCGGGTGCATGCCGAGCAGGTAGTTGGCTGCGCGCAGGGTATACTCCGGGCCGACGAGATCGGGAAATGCCTCGTGCAGGAAGTACATCTCGGCGCCGAAGTCGGCCACTTGTTCCGCGCCGCCCCAATCGCCGCGCGTGGGTGGCACGCCAAAGGGAGTCGCGTCGAGCTGGCGGTTCAGCTGCGGCAGTTGAGCCTGGAGCGCTGCTTTGAAGCGTGTCTTGTAGCTGGCGTCCAGATAGGGCAGCGCGCGCACCGCCGTCCATCCGCGGAAGCCCATGTGAGCGATCATGGCGGGGAACAATTCCTCGACTCGCTGCTTGTACGGCTCGGCACCGTCGGTGGCAATCATAAGTTCGAGTGCGGCCGACCAGTCCGCCGAACCCATGCCAGGAAACATTCGCGGTGGGTTCGGCGCAGGGTGCGTCTTCTCGTCGTTCCACAGCTTGATGGCCGTATCGAGGCACTCCTTCGCCAGCGGATCGTTCCAGCCTCGGAGCACGCGGGAGGCGGCGGCCAGCGACGCCGCTGCGCCATATTGGTTGAACGTCGTGTAGCGGGTCCATGCCCAGCGGTCGTCCGGCTTCCCGGAGAAGTTGCCCCGAATCTCATCGGGCGAGAGCTTTGGGTCATACAGGCGGTTGTCCGTTTGCGAAGCGGCATCGCCAACAAAGGTGTATTGCGAGAGCCACGCCGACTGGATCCCGGTGAATGGGTGCCCGACAGCCCGGATCTGCGCGAGTTGCTGCAGTACCCCATGCTCCACCTGCTGCACGATGTCGGGAACCCCGTCAGGGCGATGCATCTCGACGAAGCGTGCCTTCTCGTTGACGGCGAGCTGATCCCACTTCATACCGAAGGTGCTCCACGCCAGCGAAAGGTTCTGAATGGTCGCGTACTGACCGTAATCGTCGTTATCGAAATCGCCGGCGTCGAACCATCCGCCGACGTTCAGGCCGGGGATGTGCTCGCCCGGCTTGTACGGCGAATACGTGTTCGGCCCCATATCGTAGCCGTCAAAGTGCAGCGTATTGGGCGGCGCCTGACGCGCATCATCGAGATGCGCCACGCCGTGCCACATATGGTAGCCATCCTGCACGGAGACGTGATCCATTTGCACGGCGAGAAAGCCGTCGAGCGTTGTCTGCCAAGTCTTGTCGTAGACGTTCTCGGCGATGGGAAAGACATTGCTTCGCCGTCCGCCATACTCGATGGCATAGAGGCCAGGATCTTTCACCGAAGAGAAATCAAACTTCGAGTAGACATAGCGCAGCCAGGGCGTGGGCTTCGAGATCGGTCCCTTAAATATTTCCTGAAAGGAGCCGTCATCTGAAAGCCGTAGCAGTTTCGCCGTTCCGGGCGCGTCGAAGCTGGGGTCGAGTTCAAGAATGGCGATCTTCTGAAAATTCGCCGCATATCCGGCCTGGCTGTGCGCGATCATCGGCGGCCGGGTCCAGTTCCGGATGTAATTGGGCCGGAGGTGCCACACGAGGGCGTCCTTCGTTTTGCCCGCGGGGATAAGCGTGCGAAGCACGAACCATCCGTTCTGCGCCTTATCGCGACCGTCAAAGAGCTGAAGCGGGCCGGAGTCCGAAGTGACGGAGATGCGGTTGAGCGGATCGTTCGCGGCCAGAGTGATTGACTGCCCGGAGGCAAAGGGCAACGGCTCGGTGTATCCCTCTGCTTTGTGCCATTGCTCGACGTACCACACCCGCTTCGGATCGTCGGGCCTGGGCGGAGCGGTGGTCATCTTGTCTTCGGGATAACGCGGCATGACGCCGAAGACCTTGTTGTCTATCGTGTACGCCTTATCCATGTAGATGGAGGGCAGGAACTCGAGATTGTAGCCGGCGCGTCCGATCAGACTCTTCGGCAGCGGCTGATCGAGGTTCACGCTCACGCGGATCCCGCCGGGCTCGGCGGCAACCACGACATGATATGTCAAGTGGTAATCGGGATACGACAGATCGGCCGTGAGATGATCGTGTTCCTGATCGGGCTGATGGGCTTTGATGGTTGGAATAGCGTCCCACTGCTCCGGCGTGGCGAGCAGGCGCAGGCTGCCGTTCGTAGCCACGCGATGGCCGTGCAGGATGATTTGCATGCCCGCGTCTTTCTGGTCGAAGAAAACGGGGCTGAAGGTGCTGTCATAAAGCATGACACTGACGCCTCGCGCATCGAGATAGCCGTTGGACGTAACCTTCATTTGGAGGGTTGGGTCCGCTGCGGAAGCCGGAAGGGTTCGGAACAGTGGAATGAGCGAGAACACTACCAGAACTGTTCGCAGTCGAAAATGCATCGGGGGCTCCCCTCTTACGTTGGTCAAGTCGATGTGGCATGCGCGTTTTGCAAAATGTTCCGTGCGCTCCTACTACCGGCACACAAAGCTGCTGGCATCCTGAGTGTCCCCGTGTCCGCTGTACTGCGCGTGTTTGGGATAGGCACAAAGCGGGCGGCTTCTTTCCCGAAATGCCTTCCCGGTGGCAATCACCGAATCCGGTGCGGTTCCTTTCTCAACCCAATCCACCACAGCGTCCAGCATGTCGAGACGGGCCGCCTCCGCAGTGGCTCATGCCGGGAACGAAGAAGAACCGGCTCCACGTGGCGACCTGTTCGGCTCCGCCATTGGCTGCGGCGAGCGACTGATAGTACTCAAACGTGTCGAGCGGCGAGAACCACGGATCGCTGTCGCCATGGAAGAAGATCAGCTTCCCACCGTTCCCCGAAAAGGTGGAAAGATTCGTCGCGGCAGGTTCGACCAGCGGTTCGGAGGCGTGGAGAGCTGCCTCGTCCACATCAAGGGTGGTCGCCGTTGTGACGGATCCGAAGAGTCCGCGAGAATGCGGATTCAGCAGTCCCGGCAATGGACCGGAAGCTGCGATCCCCGCGTTGTACAGGAATCCCGGATACACCTGCGTGCCGTAAGCGTTCTTCGGACCGGCGAAGGCCTTCCTGATCGCGGCGGCTTTCTCCGGCGCCAGGCAGCCTTCGCGCTGTCCGGGCTTAGAGGCGATCTCCTCCGGATCGAAATGGCAGCCGAGGGGATCGAAGATCATTCCGTCCGCCGCCCCATCGAGCGCGTCGCACTTCTTCATCAGTGCATCGATCACAAGCTTGCGATCCTCGTCCGTAAAAAGCTTTTCGATCTCCGGCTTACCCGAAGCGTCCTTCGGAGCCGCCGCCACGAGGAAGCGTTTACCACTGGAACTAAAGGCATTTAGTTAGTCCAAAAGCAGCCAAATATTACTCGCATGCTGCATCAGTTGGCAAGCCATTCCTCAGTGGATTTCCCACCTGTAGTTCGAGGCACGCCTGTGCGCTATCCCATCGTGCATATCCTGGGTGTGCCGCGTCTGACGCACCTACAGCTCATCGGACCCATCACTAATATCTTGATCATTTACGGCGATCCCCGTGGATGAAGGCAAGTGTTGGATCACCTGCTTTGACGTCGCGAGTGGGAGCTTCCAGCAATTTAAGCTGGGGCAAGTAGCATTCTTCCCGTAGGATAGGAGGCGCTGGCGTGCGGAGAAAAATGCAGATTTCGTGGCTGTTGGGCGGGCGGGAGAGTGTTGTTCGCGGGCTTTCGAGAGGGCGGCATTTCGTCCGGATGTCTCTGGAGCTCGGGCTGAGTTCTTTGCTTCTGGCATGGGGGCTGGGAGGAGCGGCAATGGCCCAGGGTGGTCCGCTGGTGCTTCAGCGCGATGGGCGCGTGATTTCGCTGGTTCCCTATGCTCCGAACATTGTGCGGGTGACGATAAGCGCCAGCGCGGCTGCGGCGACAAGCGATCCGGGATATGGGTTTGTTGCCAAGCCTTCCGCGGAAGGATGGACCCACGAGCGCGATGCGGAAGGCTACGACGTCTTCCGATCGGCCCGCATGGTGGTTCGCGTCTCGCCGGAGAACCTGCCGAACGATAAGCTGCCGAAACCCATGCCGCTCGATGCTCTGAACAGCCAGTTGCGCGATATCTACTTCGGCGGCGGAGGCGGTCATCGTCCGCACAACGACTCCCTCGTGGTGACAACTGCCGAAGGCAAGACACTGCTGCACATGCGCGGCTGGACCATGGCGCCCGAACGCCCGGAAGTCGCCCAGTTAGACTCCGGCGCCAAGGGCTATCGCGTTGCGGCTGTGTTCGACTCGCGCGCCGACGAGCATTACTACGGATTGGGGCAGCAGCAGAAGGGCTGGATGGACCTGAGGGATCACGAGATCCGTTGCTGGCATGACTATGGCGCGATCGGAGGCGAGGACGTCTGTGTTCCCTTCATGGTTTCGACACGGGACTACGGGCTGGTCTGGGACAATCCTTCAAAAACGACGGTGGACCTTGGCTTCAATGGGCAGAATGTGTGGTCGTCTGAGGTCGGAGACCGCGTGTCGTACTTCGTCATCGCGGGCGAAACCAGCGACGAGATCTACGAGGGCTACCGGCTGCTGACCGGCGTCTCGCACCTGCTGCCTCGGGCAGTCTACGGCTACATCCAGAGCAAGGCGATCTACCCGACGCAACAGCAGGCTCTGGATGTGGCGAAGGAGTATCGGGAGAAGAAGCTGCCGCTGGACGTGATCGTCGTGGACTTCCTAAACATGACGAAGCAGGGCGAACTGGACCTGGATCCCAAGCGCTGGCCGGATCCAGCCGCGATGAATCGTGAGCTGCATGCCATGGATGTCAATACGCTCTTGAGCGTGTGGCCGCACTTTTCGCAGGGTACCCAGTTCTACAACATACTGCTCAGTAAAGGCTGGCTGGTGCACACGCCCGACGGAAAGCCTGATCCGGGAGGCTTCAAGGATGTGATCGGACCGAATATCGACACCACGAATCCCGAGGCGGCCAGGTGGTTCTGGGAAAAGATTCGCGACCGCTATGTGAAGCCGTACGGGTTTGATTACATCTGGCTGGACGAAACGGAGCCGGATATCGATCCGGCGAAGGACGTGTTCTTCATCGGTTCAGGAACGCGCTTTTACAATGCGTATCCGCTCTTTCATACAGCGTCGGTGTACGACGGGTTCCGGCGAGACTTTGGTAACAGTCGGAGAGTGATGATTTTGGCGCGTGCGGCGTACCTGGGGGCGCAGCGCAACGGCACGGTCTTCTGGTCGAGCGATATCGTTTCGACGTGGGACATGCTAAAGCGCTCGATTCCGGCGGGCCTGAACTTTACCGCGAGCGGAATGCCGTACTGGGACACGGATATTGCAGGGTTCTTCTCGCCCTCGCTTCCGGCGGGCTACCACGCGGAACATAAGCCATTGATCGATGGATCGGATGTACGCGGCACGATCGGGAACTATGAAGACTATCCCGAGCTGTTTGTGCGGTGGTTTGAATGGGGCGCGTTTCAGCCCGTGATGCGCGCGCATGGAGAGCGAAATCACAACGAAGTGTGGTCGTACGGCAAGCAGGCGGAGCCAATCTTGGCGAAGTATCTGAAGCTGCGCTACCAGCTTCTGCCGTACACCTATTCGGTTGCGTATCGCAGCTACCAGACGGGCGCTCCTTATATGCGGGCGCTCTTTATGGATTTCCCCGAAGACCCCAAGGCCGCGAATATTCCGGACGAGTATATGTTCGGTCCGGCTTTCCTCGTAGCCCCGGTAACGGAACAGGGCGCGACGCACCGGACGGTATATCTGCCGGCGGGGTGTGACTGGTACAACTACTGGACCAATGAGCGGCTACATGGCGGACAGACAATTGTGGCGGATGCTCCGATCGATACGCTGCCGCTTTTTGTAAAGGCTGGAAGTATTGTGCCCCTTGGATCGGAGGTCCAGAGCGCACAGCAGCCGCAGACGGTCGCGTCCGTACGGGTGTATCCGGGAGCGGACGGAAAGTTCACGCTTTTTCAGGACGACGGCAACACTTACGAGTACGAGAAGAGCGGCGGCAAGCTCACGGATCTGACTTGGGATGACGCTGCGCATCAGCTGAAACACGAAGGTGCACCGGCGTGGAGCGGATCGGATCGGTCAGTAGTAACGGTCGTGAACAAGTAGACCCAATCAGGCTCGTATCCGCAAACAAGAAAGACATCCCACGGTGAACTCGATTTGTAGATGATTGAATAATCGCCAATTCGCTCGTGGCCTCCAGGCTGCGGGACGGAATGTTGTTCTAGCTTGTGCATGTTAGCGGTGTGGAGGCTATATGCGCAGAAGGAACAGGAAAGCGCCTTACTGTAAGATCGTTCTGCGGCTGCCGGATCTGGATCAAGCGAAGTCTGCTGTGTTGAACAGCCTGAGCTCGCCATGTTCGAGGCGAAACTACAAATTCGCGATGGAGCAGTTCATCAGGTACGCCGCGGCCGTCGACCACCACCACGCACTTCGTACCTTTCCCGCGACGGGTCTTGCCAACTCCGAGGCCTTTTTTTCGCGGCCACGAAAGTCGCGTCCAGAAAGGCCTCCTCCCAGCCCAGCAACCTGCGTTCGTCCATCTGCGTCAGCGGCTTCCGCCACGCCCGCAGCCAGATGCCTTGTTCTTCCCACAGCTTCAATCGTCGCCAGCAGGTTTAGAGGGGATTCTGTGGGTCCTGCGCACTGGAGCCCGGTGGCGCGATCTGCCGGAGGAGGATCCGGACGGCTCGACAGGTGATGCGAAGCGCATCAAGATCCCGACTCGGGATGAGGAACTTCCTGAACGCCATCATCACCTGACACTCTCGGTTTCGCGCATTATCGTATTCGCTTCTCCAGGATTATTGCACG
>Ga0068855_100006607_pt1 | contig 14090 bp, 13 predicted proteins | sample KBSCornC52_FD_66592 | JGI IMG/M metagenome (GOLD analysis project Ga0068855, IMG submission 66592) | Corn rhizosphere microbial communities from Kellogg Biological Station, Michigan, USA - KBS Corn C5-2 | ecosystem: Host-associated > Plants > Roots > Rhizosphere > Soil ... | reverse complement strand
CTTCTGCCGCTGTAGTTCCTGAACAACCTGAACAGCCGGCTTTACAACCAGTTACAGTAAATGAAGTTATTGAACCACCAAAAGCACACACTTTACCATCTTCAGCTGTTCATCCTGCAACTGCTGCACGGCCATCTGTACAACGTAAGTCTGCAACTACTTTCGAAGAATTTATCGGGAAAAATGTAGCCAGCAAAGTGGGTATTCTGGTTACTATCATTGGCATTTTTATAGGTGCCAAATATGCTATTGAACATGATATGGTAAGCCCTGTGGTACGTGTGATTGCCGGGTATGTTTGCGGTGCAGCTTTAATTGGTGTAGCTATCAGGCTGAAAAGCAAATATGAAGCTTATAGCAGTGTGCTAATGGGTGGCGGCCTGGCAGTTTTGTATTTCATAACATATATAGCATATAGTTTTTATGCTTTAATGCCGCAGTTGACCGCTTTTGTGATAATGCTGGTGTTTACTGCTGCAACCGTATATGCTGCTTTGTTATATAACCGGGTTATTATTGCGCATCTGGCACAGGTGGGCGCCTATGCTATTCCTTTTTTATTAAGTGATAACTCCGGCAGGTATGCGGTATTTTTTTCCTACATCGCCATCATTAATGCCGGTATACTGGTGGTTTCATTGCGCAAATACTGGAAGTCGTTATTCTATGCCGCTTTTGTGCTTACGTGGGCCATTTATTTGTCGTGGTATTTTTTCAGCTATCGATATCCGGAACATGAATACCTCGCATGGTCATACCTGAGTATTTTCTTCCTGTTGTTTTATGTTACTTTTCTGGCCTATAAGATCATTAAGAAAGAAAGATATGAACTGTACGATGTGTTTATTCTTTTAAGTAATGCTTTTGTTTTTTATGGCATCGGATATGATCTGATACAAAATAAACCTTCCGGTAATTTCTCAGGCACTTTCACTTTGATCAATGCAGCTATTCATTTTATTGTAAGCCAGATAATTCATCGCTTGAAACTGGCCGACCGGTCACTGTATTATCTGATCCTGGGTCTGGTGATCGTGTTTTGTACTATTGCCGTTCCGGTGCAGTTCGATGGCAACTGGGTAACGCTGTTATGGACCGCTGAAGCTGTACTGGTGTTTGTGATTGGCCGCACAAGGCATACAAGCGCTTATGAAAAGCTGGGCGCCGGACTTTTTATACTTAGTTTTATCAGCCTCGTGCAGGACTGGCTGAATCACGCTAACCAGTTTACTTTTTCCGATGGGGTGCGAGTGCACCCGTTTATGAATATCATCTTTGTCAGTGGTTTACTGGTAGCCTGTGCTCAAGGTACGGTGATCTTTTTCAACAGAAATAAAAAGTATCAGTCTGATTTACCGGCAACAAGCCTTTACCGCAGTTTTTATGATTATGCATTGCCTGTTTTATTTCTTATTACAAGTTATGGCCTCTTCCATATTGAGATAAACGGTTATTTCAGACAGGTGGAAACATCTGTGCGGTCGTATCAGGCATCATTTGGCGTATGGGGAACAACCGTAACCGCATTTGATTTTATTGTACTGCTGCTTTATACAATGGTGTTCAATTCGATCCTCATGGTCATTAACCGTCGCTGGATCCAAAATAAACTGCTGGGGATCTTTTCACTGATCTGTACCGGCTTGCTGATGTTTATTTTGGTGGTGCAGGGGTTAGAAGTTTTGAATAATCTGGCGGTATATTACTATCACGAAGGTGGTGTGCATTTTGGTGTTCTTAATTTGCTAATCAGGTATATTGTTGTAGCCATAACTGCGTTGTTGCTTTATATAGGTTCGCAAACGATGAATGATTTTATTCAGGATCGCCTCTGGTTCAAATCGTGGTCGCTGATGATGCATGCCGTGGCGCTTGGTTTTTTAAGTGCCGAATATTTGTGCTGGACAACTGTTGCCGGTTCGGGTAATCAGTATAAACTTGGATTGAGCATTGTTTGGGGTATCTATGCGTTGTTCCTGGTGGTGCAGGGCATTCGTACAAAGCAAAAATATTTACGACTGGGGGCTATTGTACTATTTCTGGCTACGCTTATTAAATTGTTCTTCTACGATCTGGCCGGCTCAGGCACCATTACCAAAACCATATCGTTCATTTCGCTTGGTGTAATACTGTTGCTGGTATCTTATCTGTACAACAGGTATAAGGATGTGTTGTTTGGGAATGAACAAGGAGAGTAGGGGACTAAAACTTAATTGAAATTTCCAAACGGCCACCAAGCCCGTCTTTTATAATTCGTTGCAAAGTAGAAAAGCGTATGTCTTTCAGATCTTTTTCCAGCTTGGAAATATAAGATTTGTTGGTGCCGGAAAGTTCTGCAACCTGTTCCTGAGTTAGCCCTTTTTTTTGCCGTGCTTCCTGAAGAAGGACACCGAGTTTAAACTTTTCATAACCAGCTTCGAATTTGTCTCTTTTTTTGGTTCCAGGTGCACCATATTGTTCGGTTATGAATTCTTCAAGGCTGGTGAGATTTTTGTTTTTCTTCATAATACTCTTTTTTAATTTTTTCTGCCCGTTCAATTTCTCCCGGTGGCGTTTTTTGAGTTTTCTTCTGGAACGCATTTCCCACAACAACGAGATTATTATCATCGAAAAAACAGAATATTCTAAAAATGTTGCTACCTGACTGAACCCTTATTTCATATATACCATTGGCACTTTCAATATGTTTGAAATAGATCTCTGGTATCCGTTCCAAATCTTCTACAATTCTTAAAGTCCAAAGAATTTTTCTTTGAACTTTTAAAGTTTGCAGGGCGTAAAATTCTTCGAAATAGTTTTTGTAGAAAAAGAGCTCCCGTTTTTTACTTTCCATAACAAAGGTATAATAAGTAGTCCGATTGGACAACTTATTTTTTTAAAGATTAACAATAGTGATTTGGGGATAATCACTTTATTTCTTTCTGTCACTAAGCTGTAACGGGGAATTTTGTAAAAGAGAAAGATAGAAAATCTTTTAACAATCCAAAAAAACTGTTTATAACATCAACGCGTATTCTAAATGAAAAATCCCATCCGCATAACGGATGGGATCCTTTTAAAAAATATGTTCCACTATTATGGGAATATTCCTAATTCAGCATAACTGGTTCCCACTTTATTGATCGCTACAACGTAGGCTGCTGTACGCATATCGGGTATTTGCGGATTCTTTTTCCAAACCTCCATGATTTCGCGGGTTGCGGTGATCATGGTTTCTTCCAAACCGCTGCGCACGAGGTCTACTTCTTCGGGACCATGCATGATCAGTTCTTTTTCTTTGCCATTTACTTTTTTGCCGGTAAGTCCTTCAATTTGTCCAAGTATGTGGCTGTTCAAATTTTCAGTAAAGCGTTTTTCCATACGGCCATAACGTACGTGGCTAAGATTTTTCAGCCATTCAAAATACGATACGGTTACGCCACCGGCATTGAGGTACATATCGGGTACAACCAGGATGCCTCTCTTTATAAATATTTCGTCGGCTTCGGGTGTAAGCGGACCATTCGCTGCTTCGCCAATGATCCTGGCTTTTACATTTGGCGCGTTTTTGCCATTGATTACATTTTCCAGTGCAGCAGGAATTAATACATCGCAATCCATTTCCAGTGCATCGGTATTTTTTGTAAAGTTGGTGCTGCCGGGGAAATTCAAAATAGTGCCTTTGGTTTTGCGGTGTTCCACTACTTTGTCAACATCCAGTCCGTTCATATTATAAATAGCACCTTCCCATTCGCTTAAGCCAACGATCTTAGCTCCGTGTTCCTGGAAGAATTTGGCAGTGTGATAGCCCACATTACCAAGGCCCTGAACTACTACGCGTTTACCTTCAACACCAACGGGCAGACCTGCTTTTTCCATTACATCCGGCATGGAAAGCACTTCGCGTAAACCATAGAAAACACCCAGACCCGTTGCTTCACGGCGGCCGCGAACACCACCCTGTGTTACAGGTTTACCGGTTACACAACCCAGCGCATCAATTTCGCCGGGGCGCATACTGGCATACGTGTCTACGATCCATGCCATTTCGCGCTCGCCGGTACCATAGTCGGGAGCTGGTACATCGATGCCGGGGCCGATAAAATTCTTTTTAATCAATTCAGAAGTATAGCGCCTGGTGATTTTTTCCAGTTCATAAGGCGTATACTTTTTGGGGTCGATGGTAATACCACCTTTAGCGCCGGCAAATGGTACATTTACAATGGCGCATTTGTAAGTCATAAGGGCTGCAAGAGCCATTACTTCATCGAGGTTAACAGAAAGGGCAAAACGAATACCGCCTTTACAGGGCAGTTTGTGATGAGAGTGCTGTACACGGTACGCTTTAATTACTTCTATTTTGTCGCCAATCTTAACCGGAAAATGCATGCGGTATACGGCATTGCATTGTTTGATCTGTTCCAGGATACCGGGATCCCAGGTGGTGAATTGCGCGGCTTTATCAAAACTCTTTTCCACCGCGCCAAAAAAACTGTACTCTGACATGACTAAGCTGTTTTTGTTTTATAAGTGAGCAGTATATATAGCAAGCTAGTAGTAAGCGGTTGGTGACCAGCGGGAGGTCAATGGCACTCTTCCGTATGCTACTATCCGTTAAGAGCTTTAGCTTTGTTTCTCCAGCCTGGTAATTTTTCTATCAAGCCGGATTACGTACAGGAACAGGCCAACAAGAATAGTTACGGCAACAGCGAGCACTACATAAATCTTATTTCCGGCAGCCAGACCGGTAGGCTTTGGGGCATTGGTCAAACTGTCCTGGGCGTTTGCCACTAACCGGACAAATAATACAATCAGGGTTACAATTAGTTGCTTCATACTTAAAATTAAACGGTGTGTTTTTTCTCTTCCAGTATTCGCACACGCAGTCGAAGGGTCGTGATCCAGGTGGCTAATAAAACCCAGCCTGTTACAGCGGGCCAGAAAACTGTTTCCATAGTAGCGTCGAGACTGCTGCCACCAAGACCGGGATTGCCTTCTGTTCCTTTGCCGCCGGGATGCAGTGATTCTGTAAGCCGCGGCAGGATCATGATCATGGGTATATAAATGAAATATGCAAATATGTTATATACGGCAGCTACGCGGCCTCTTTTATCCATATCCGTCATAGAATTACGAAGCACAAAATAGGCTACGTAAATAAGCAAGGCAATAGCTGCTCCTATTTGTTTGGGATCATTGCTCCAGGCTGCTCCCCAGGTATAATTGGCCCAAATGGCTCCGGTAAGCAAACCAAGGCAACCCAAAACAGTACCTGTGCGGGCAAATTCAGTAGCATAAAAATCGTACTTCACATCCGGTTTGCGCAAATACATAATAGAGTAGGCGAGCGATACAGTAATTAATACCAACTGGCTGAACCACATGGGAACATGAAAGAAAAAATTGCGCATGCTTTCGTACAGATTACTGTCTTCGTAAGCTGTTTTGTGCGGAAGAGGAATTAACAAACCTGCAATAAAAGTATAGAGCAGTAAAATGATGCTCAGTATTTTCCACCAGTACCGGCGCATAGAGTCCTTGTAGTTTATTGAGTGATTATTGGTACCTGCAAACAAACTGAATCCCAATAACCTGTAATAGGTGGGGCAAAATTAGGGGAAAGCACGGAATGAGCAATAGGCAATCCTTCGACTGGTGTAAGGGCGTGCAAACAAAAAAACTCTTTTTCTCCTTTGCTTTTATACTTGAGGGCCTAATCTTTCCAAAGGAACGGGAACAGTATGATTGCCAGCACAATTACCAGTATGTCAAGGGTTACCAGCAGCAGAATGATCTGAAGCAGACCGCCCTGAATTACATCGGCAAAGGCCGTGTTCGACATACGCATGAGCAACAATACCTGGGGAATGATCAAAGGAAAACCTAAAATTGCCATCAGGGCAGCACCCTGTCTTGCCCGGGCGGCAATGGCTGCCAGAAAGGTAAAAACCAGGCTTAAACTGCAGCCGCCAAGACAAACAAAGCCTATAAACCGCAATGGATTTTGCAGAGGGTTGCCCATCAGCAATTGAAATAACAGCAGACTTACGATGCTCATGAGGATCATCAGCACTGCATTGAACAGTAATTTTGAGAGAATGAAATCGCGCGCGCCGGCAATGGTATAGAAGTATAACATACGGCCCTGGCTTTCCTGCAGGAAGCTTTTGGCTACCGCATTCACGCATATAAATAACTGTATCATCCAAAAAAGTCCGTTCCATACTTTTTCTTCGGGCTGACCCATAGCCAGGTACAAAACAAATATCGTAGAAGCCACATACAGTAAAATACCGTAAAACGTGTATTGCTGCCTGATCTCCAGCAGCAGATCTTTTTTAATAAGCGCGAGTATGTGATTCAATGGTTTGATATGTTAAAATTCAGGTGCGAAATTACTGTCTACTGCTCATAATAACACTTTCTGCATCGTGGTTCATATACGTCCTTTTCTCCCAGTAATACCTGTGTGCTGCTGGCAGTTTTACGATAGGAGTAATTGGCAATATGGCCGCATTTTACGCAAATAGCATGCAGTTTTGTAATAAAATCGGCTTTTGATAACAGAAATGGAATCTGACCAAATGGTTTGCCGCTATAATCCATATCGAGCCCTGCTACAATAACGCGAATGCCTTTCAATGCCAGCTGATCACATACGTCGGGTAACTGGTCATCAAAAAACTGAGCTTCATCAATACCGATCACGTCTGCCTCACCATGCAATAATAATATGGTTTGGGAGTTATCTATAGGTGTAGACATAATGGCTTTTTCGTCGTGTGACACAATGTTTTGAGCATCGTACCGCACATCTATCTTAGGCTTAAAGATTTCTACCCGCAGGTTGGCGATCTTTGCCCGTTTTAGTCTCCGGATCAATTCTTCGGTCTTTCCGGAAAACATAGACCCGCAAATTACTTCAATACTGCCCCGGCGTTCGCCTGATATATTAGGTTCTATAAACATCTTAACGGAAATAGGTACAATAATTGTTAACTTTATCAATTAACTCTAACCATAAAAAAGTACCCGCTTATTATGGAACGTTTAGCACAACTTATTGGCAAATTAAATGAACAATTTGCACAAAATGCCGATCCGTTTCAACTATTAGTTACTACCCAATTAATTGAAACAGAATTGGTACAGATGTCAACGTCCACTCACCGACCTGTTAGTACTTCAAAAATATCAGTGGTGATGCCGGCGAATGGCCATGCTATTCAACGGCAGATGGTGGAGGAATTAAATACACAAACAGAAACGCAGACCGTAGTAAACGGCACTGTGGAAAAAAATAATAATGGCCACCATCATCAGGAAACTGCTCAGCCCGCGCAGAACGGCTGGAAGTTTGATCCCCTGAAGGAAATTCCCACACTCGCTCATCAGCAGGTAGTTAAAGAGCTAAACGAAGTAATGGCCAAACAGGAACCTTCACTTAATGATAAGTTAAAAGAAGAAGTGAAAGAAGTGGCTCATGTACTGAACGATGCGCCGGTTCGCGACCTGCGCCGCGCTATTGGTATTAATGACCGGTTTGTATTTATCAGTGAACTGTTCCGTAACGATGAAGTAATGTACGAACGCAGTATAAAAACCATCAATAGCTTTCGCATTCTACCCGAAGCACAGTACTGGATTGAAAGAGAACTGAAAGTAAAACTGGGCTGGGATGAAAATAAAGAAAGCACCCGCCATTTCTATCAACTTGTTAAAAGACGGTTTTCCTGAATGAACTGAATAATACTTTCGGTTGCTCCTTTATTACTGTATACATAATTTCTGGCTGCCTCACAGGCAGATGTATAAGCGCCGGCATCTGCCAATAATGTGTTAAAAGTTTGTTCCGCTTCCAGCGCTGTATTAATAACCAGGCCACCGCCATCCTGCACAAGTTCCACCGCTTCAATATATTTATCGTATACCGGTCCGAATACTACCGGCCGGCCATAAACTGCAGCCTCCAGTACATTATGCACCCCATCATCGCCAAAGCCTCCACCTATATAAGTAATAGTCGCATACTTATATAGTTTGGATAACATGCCGATATTGTCGATTATTAAAGTGTTTGCTGTTCCGATAGCGATCGGGAGTGCGTTATTGCCGCTGGTTGCTCCCGTGCTCTGTGCCTTGTATTGCGAATACCGGATCGCGTTCTTAAACAACTTCTCCACTTCCTGCAAATGCGCTTCATTTATTTCGTGGGGGGCAATGATAACTTTTACTTCCGGGTGCGTATTGGCATAATGGTCAAGTTCTTCTTCATCTTCAGGCCAGGTGCTTCCGGCAACAATTACGGGGGCATTGCCGCAAAACTGTTCAATGACCGGTATTGGTTCAAACTGCTCTGCTATCTGTACCACACGATCGAAGCGGGTATCGCCGCCAATAGTAACATTATTTGAAAAACCAATTGTTCCCAGTAGCTGTTTCGACCTTTCGGTTTGCACAAACAAATGGCTAAAGCTTTCCAGCATGTACCGGTGCAGGCGCCCGTACCATTTAAAAAAAGGCTGGTCTTTCCTGAAAATGCCCGATACTAATATGCACGGGATATGCTTTTTTTTCAGTTCGGTAAGATAATAGAACCAGTATTCGTACTTTATCCAGATCACCAGACTGGGCTGAACCAACGCCAAAAACTTACGGGCAGCCGCTTTTGAGTCCATAGGCAGATAGAGTACATGATCGGCCCCGGAATAGTTCTTTCGTACTTCATAGCCACTGGGTGAAAAAAATGTAACTACGATCTGCATGGCCGGGTGTTGTTGCCTGAGGGCTTCCAGAACCGGCCGGCCCTGCTCAAACTCCCCCAGCGACGAACAATGCATCCATACCAGGGGCGGCTGACTGTCCGCTTCCTCCCGGTGACGATCCGGACGGCCTCTGACTTCGGCAATTCTGGCCCAGATATCCTTCCTTCCATTCAACCATAAACGGGCCTTGGGGTTCCACAGAGCAGTGATTTTTATGCCAATCGAATATAAAAGCAGGAAAATATTATAAATGAACAGGTGCACGGTAATTATTTGGTTCAAAAAAACAAATGTCGTTGTAAAAGTCAAAATAGTCAAAATGTTGATATTGCTGTCTTTTTTCAGGATGCCGTACCTTCGTTTATGCTTGATAAACCATTTTTTTGCAGTAGGTTTGCTCCCGTTTTTGACTAAAACAAGTTGATATGCAGTCGATACAAATGGTTGATTTAAAGCAGCAGTACGAAAAAATTAAGACCGAGGTAGATGCAGCCATACAGGAGGTGATCAACAACACCGCTTTCATCCATGGTAAGGCTGTTCAGGATTTTGCCACAGGCCTTGCCGGTTACCTTAATGTAAAACATGTTATACCCTGTGCCAATGGAACCGATGCCCTGCAAATCGCTTTAATGGCCCTTGATCTTCAACCTGGTGATGAAGTGATAACTCCTTCCTTTACTTTTATTGCCACTACCGAAGTAATAGCCCTGTTAAAGCTGCAACCCGTATTTGTAGATGTTGATCCAAAAACATTTTGTATCGACCCTGTGGCCATTGAAAAAGCCATTACTCCAAAAACAAAAGCAATAGTACCGGTTCATTTATATGGTCAGGCTGCCAATATGGAAGCTATCATGGAAGTGGCCCGTCGCCATAATTTGCCGGTTATTGAAGATAATGCACAAGCCATTGGCGGTGACGTTTTTTTCAGTAACGGCACTTCAAAGAAAACAGGTGCCATTGGAACCATCGGTACCACTTCTTTCTTTCCTTCAAAAAATCTGGGCTGCTTTGGCGATGGCGGCGCTATTTTTACCAATGACGATGAACTGGCTGTGGCGCTGAGAATGATCGCCAATCACGGACAGGCAAAAAGATATTACCACGACCGGGTTGGCTGTAACAGCCGGCTCGATTCAATACAGGCTGCTGTATTAAACGTTAAGCTGAAATACCTGGATGACTATATCGCCGCAAGGCGCAGTGCTGCTGATTTTTATGACCAGGCATTTGCCGGTAATGCCAGGATCGCTGTTCCTTACAGAGCACATTATAGTAATCATGTATTTCATCAATATACTTTGCAGCTCGAAGGTGTAAACCGCGATGAACTGAATCAGTTCTTAGCTGGTCATGGTATTCCTTCGATGATCTATTATCCGGTCCCTGCGCATCGCCAGAAAATGTTTGATGCGTTTGGCGGATCGAAATACGAGTTAAAGACTACCGACTGGTTAACTGAACGCGTGCTATCATTACCAATGCATACCGAATTGAACAAAGAACAGCTTAGCTTTATTACCGGTAAAGTATTGGAGTTTATTAATAATCAATAATCTTATCTAATTAGTTAAGGCCAAAAACATCCTCAATATGAAAATTGCTGTAGTAGGCACAGGCTATGTAGGATTAGTAACCGGAACTTGTTTTGCCGAAACAGGTAACGATGTTACTTGTGTGGACATAGATAAATCTAAAGTAGAAAAACTATCTGCCGGACAAATTACCATTTACGAACCAGGTTTGGAGAAGTTATTTCTTCGTAACCTTAAAGAAGAAAGGCTACGGTTTACTACCAGTTTGTATGAAGGCATCAAAGATGCCTCGATCATTTTTCTTGCATTGCCTACTCCGCCCGGAGAAGATGGAAGTGCAGACTTGAAATACATTCTGGGCGTTGCTAAAGATCTGGGCGAAATAATGACTGATTATAAAGTGATAGTCGATAAAAGCACCGTTCCCGTAGGCACTGCCGAAAAGGTATATGCAACAATTGCCAAAACATATGTGGGTGATTTTGATGTGGTATCCAACCCTGAATTTTTACGTGAAGGGGTGGCCGTAGAAGATTTTATGAAGCCGGACCGTGTAGTAATAGGCGCCGCTTCTGAAAGAGCACGTAAAGTAATGGGTGAGTTGTACGCACCTTTTGTGCGTTCAGGAAATCCTGTTATATATATGGACGTTCGCTCAGCCGAATTAACCAAATATGCCGCCAATTCATTTCTGGCTACCAAAATTTCATTCATGAATGAAGTAGCGCAGCTGTGCGAACGGCTGGACGCTGATGTTGATATGGTGCGTCGCGGTATCGGCAGTGATGACCGCATCGGTAAACGGTTTTTGTTTCCCGGTATAGGATACGGCGGAAGCTGCTTCCCCAAAGATGTGCAGGCATTGGTAAAATCGTCTGATGAAGCCGGATATAGCTTTAAAATATTGAATGCAGTAATGGATGTAAATGAAAGACAGAAACTGCATTTGGTTCCCAAGATCAAAAAGTTTTTTAACAATAATCTGAAGGGAAAGCGCTTTGCTTTATGGGGACTGGCATTTAAGCCGAATACCGATGATATTCGCGAGGCCCCGGCTTTATATATTATTGATGAATTGTTGAAGGAAGGCGCACAGGTTAGTGCTTTTGATCCCGAAGCGATTAATAACGTTCGCACATTACTGGGTGATAAAATTGAATACTCCGAAAATCAATATGATTGTTTGCAGGATGCCGACGCACTGATCATTGCTACTGAGTGGAATGAGTTCCGCACGCCGAATTTCCTGAAAATTGTAACGGCGCTTAAGAACAAAGTGATCTTCGACGGCAGAAACCTGTTCGAAACAAATGCAATTAAAGAATTAGGATTTTACTACGAAAGTGTGGGTCGGGCTACCGCTGTTCCGGCTACAGGCGTACAACAAAAATAAAACCTCATCCCCATGAGCAAAAAAAGAGTGCTGATAACCGGTGCCGCTGGTTTTTTAGGTTCACATTTATGTGACCGGTTCATTAAAGAAGGTTTTCATGTTATAGGCATGGATAATCTTATTACCGGCGACCTGCGCAATATTGAACATTTATTTAAGCTGGAGCATTTTGAGTTTTACCATCACGACGTATCGAAGTTTATTCATGTGCCTGGCGAATTACACTATATTCTGCATTTTGCATCTCCGGCAAGCCCCATTGATTATTTAAAAATACCAATTCAAACACTTAAAGTGGGATCATTGGGTACGCATAACTGTCTGGGTTTGGCAAAAGCTAAAAACGCGCGCATTCTGGTAGCCTCCACTTCTGAAATTTACGGCGATCCTTTGGTGCATCCGCAAAATGAAGAATACTGGGGTAATGTGAATCCGGTAGGGCCCAGAGGCGTGTACGACGAAGCCAAACGTTTTCAGGAAGCCATGACCATGGCGTATCATTCTTTCCATGGTGTTGAAACCCGTATCGTTCGTATTTTTAATACTTATGGTCCCAGAATGCGGTTGAACGACGGTCGTGCCCTGCCTGCATTTATCGGACAGGCATTGCGGGGAGAAGATCTGACCGTGTTTGGTGATGGTTCCCAAACAAGAAGTTTTTGTTTTGTTGATGATCTGATCGAAGGTATTTACCGGTTATTATTGAGTGATTATCATTTACCCGTAAACATAGGCAACCCCGATGAAATTTCACTGCAGGAGTTTGCCGAAGAGATCATTGCCCTTACGGGTACTACACAAAAAATTGTACACAAACCCCTGCCGGTAGATGATCCTAAACAAAGGCAGCCTGATATAACGCGTGCGAAAGAAATTCTGAACTGGTCGCCAAAAGTGAGCCGTAAAGAAGGTTTGAAAGTTACTTATGAATACTTCAGATCATTGCCCAAAGAGGAATGGTTTAAACAACCGAAAGAGTTTGTTGGGAAGAAGTAGTCAGTGGCGTATTCCGGAAAAGATCAGACCTCAAAAAAAGTAATTATGAGCTACTCAAAAAAAATAATGGTTACCGGCGGCGCCGGCTTTATTGGTTCGCATGTAGTGCGTTTATTTGTAAATAAATACCCCGATTATCTGATTGTAAATGCAGATGCATTGACATATGCCGGTAATCTGGAAAACCTGAAAGACGTTGAAACTGCAGCCAACTACCGGTTCGAAAGAGCCGATATAACCGATGCAGAACGAATTGAGGAGTTATTTGAAAAATATGCGTTTGATGGTGTTATACATCTGGCTGCAGAAAGCCATGTTGACCGCTCCATTTCTGACCCCCTGGCTTTTGTAAAAACTAATGTATTGGGTACTGCCACATTACTGAATGTAAGCCGCAAGCATTGGTCAAAAGCCAATAACAACATGGCAGGCAAACTGTTTTACCATGTGTCAACGGATGAAGTATACGGATCGCTTGGCGACGAAGGGTTTTTTACAGAAGAAACCGCATATGATCCCCGTTCACCATATTCTGCATCCAAAGCTTCTTCCGATCATCTGGTAATGGCCTGGCACCATACATATGGTTTGCCTGTGATAATAAGCAACTGTTCAAATAACTACGGCTCCTATCACTTTCCCGAAAAGCTTATCCCTTTAATGATCAATAACATTAAGAACAATAAGCCGCTGCCTGTATATGGTAAAGGTGAGAATGTACGCGACTGGTTGTTTGTAGAAGATCATGCAAGGGCTATTGATGTCATCTTCCATAAAGGAAAAACAGGCGGCAAATACAATATTGGCGGTTTTAACGAGTGGAAAAATATTGATCTGGTACATCTGCTGTGTAAAATAATGGATGAAAAGCTTGGACGACCCATGGGTACTTCAGCCAAATTAATTACCTATGTAAAAGATCGTCCGGGTCACGACCTTCGATATGCTATAGATGCCACCAAACTGAATAATGAGCTGGGCTGGAAGCCTTCACTTCAGTTTGAAGAAGGACTGGAAAAAACAGTTGTTTGGTACCTGCAAAATGAAGAGTGGATTAAGCATGTGACTTCTGGCGATTACCAGCATTATTACGAAGAGATGTACACAAAACGGTAATTTGCTAATATGCTGATTTGAAAATTTGAAAATGTTATATGCGGCGAATTGGCTGCTTCATTTTCAAATTTTCATATTTTCAATTTTCAAATTTTTTTAATGCCTTTCATCGAAACAGGAATTCCGGGACTATTGGTATTTGAACCCGCGGTATATGGTGACAGCAGAGGTTTTTTTTACGAAGCCTATAATGAAAAGATCTTTGGCGGAGCCGGCATAGAAACCCGGTTTGTACAGGATAATCAGTCCCGTTCAGTTTATGGAGTAATCAGGGGATTACATTACCAGGTTCCTCCCTATGCC
>Ga0068855_100006605_pt1 | contig 14098 bp, 5 predicted proteins | sample KBSCornC52_FD_66592 | JGI IMG/M metagenome (GOLD analysis project Ga0068855, IMG submission 66592) | Corn rhizosphere microbial communities from Kellogg Biological Station, Michigan, USA - KBS Corn C5-2 | ecosystem: Host-associated > Plants > Roots > Rhizosphere > Soil ... | reverse complement strand
GCCGCGAGCAGCCGCGCGTTGTCCGGTAGCTCGGTCAAGAATTGCCGCGCATAGGGCGTGCCAACCAAGCCGTGCAAACGGCGCACGAGCGACGGCATGCCGCGCGCGATAGCTTGGCGTGCCGCCTCTTCCTCGCCGATCGCGACGTACGCCGCGTGCAGCGCGAGATAGACCGCGGACTCATTGAGCAGGCTGGGCGCGCCCTGATCGAGGAGCTTGGCGGCTTCGCGTGCGAGCTCCACCGCAGCGGGGGCGTTGCCGCAGCGGCGTTCCGCCTCCGCCCACAGCCCGAGCGCGACTGGCAGCACGTCGCGATGACCGGTCGTGCGATAGGCCTGCGCTGCCAGCCGCAGCAAACCGAGCGCGCGCCGCCACTCGCGCTCGGCGCTCGCGCGAAGCAGCTCACTGCCGCGATAAAAGAGCATGCCCAGGTTGGCGCGGTCCGGCGCAGCCCAGACGCCGCTCGCGGCTGCGTCGGCGTCGGCGCGCACCTCGGCCAGGTTTGCTTCGAGCTGTTTGTCGTTGCCGAAGGTCGCGGCCCAGCCGAGCAAATTCATTTGCGCGTGGCGCACCGCGCCCAAGCTGCCGATAGCGTCGGCCAGCGCCAAGCCGGTTTCGAGCGTCGAACGCGCTTCTTGGCGCGCGCCGATGGTGGTGAGCGCAAAGCCGAGGTTCGTCATCAGCATGGCTTCGCGCTCTTTCAAGCCCGCGCTGCGCGCGGCATGCGCGGCGTTGCGGCGTGCCTCGAGCGCGGCGGCCAGCGCGCCTTGGGTCTGGCGCACGATGGCCTGCGTTTGGTAGGCGTCCACCGCGGCGGCGCTCGTGCTCTGCTGCTGCGCGAGCTTCAGCAGTCGCTTGATCTCGGCCTCCGCTTCGGCAAAATGGCCGGCAAAGGCTTGGCGTGAGGCGAGCACGGCGGAGCAGCGCGCTTCTTCGTCCTGCAGGCCGAGCACGGCGGCTTGATCGCGCGCCTCGGCCAGGCGCTCGCTGATGCGCTCGCCGGAGCCGCGCGCGTCGTCGTAGCGGGCTCGAGCGCCGCGGGCGCGCACCGCGCTCGCCTCGTCGTACACGTTGTCTTCCATCGAAAAAATCGCAGAATCACGATCGGCCGCGCGCGGGTCGAGCCGGCTCCAGGCTTCGTCCAGATACGAGGCGCGCAGAAAGCCCGCAGGTTTGTCTTCCGCGAACATCAACGCGCGCTCGGCCATGGTCATGGCGTCGGCCAGCGCGTTGGTGGCGAGCGCACGCTGCGCGGCGCGCGCCCAGTGCTCGGCGGCGCGCGCGTGCTGCCCGCCGAGATCGTACTGTCCGGCGACCGTGGCCGAATCTTCACCCATCGAGCTCAGCCAAGACGCGGCCAGCGCGTGCAGCTCTTTGCGCTCGTCATCGCCGAGCGAGGCATAGGCGACCTCACGCACCAATGCGTGCTTGAAGACCCACTCGCGCGTGCCGGTGAAGCGCGACACGTTTTGCTCCATCAAGATTTCGGACGCGACGAGCCCCTTCATCACGCTTTCGGCGCGCGGCATGCCCAGCGCTTCGAGCGCCGAATCCCAACAGGTCAGACCGAACACGCTGAGCCGGCCGACCGCGTCGCGACACTCCTCATCGAGCGCATCCAAGCTGACTTGGATGGCGGCCTCGATCGTGGGCGCGTGAGCGGTGTCGCGGCCAGAGGCGCTGAGCCGCGCCAGCTCCTCGGCGAACAGCGGCAAGCCTGCCGCCTGCTCTGCAATGCGATCGACGATGTCTTCCGGCACGGCTTCGCCCACGACCGCACGCGCGATCGCCCGCGACGCCCGCTTGGAAATCGGTCGCAGTTCGAGCCGTACGTGGTCGCGACCCGCGAAGCGATTGGCCTGATCCGACCAAAATTCCGGCCGCACGAGCGCCATCACCACCAGCGCACGGCCGGTGGCACGGCCCAGCATGTGATCGAGCCAGCCGATGCTCTCCGGATCCGCCCACTGCAGATCTTCCATCAAGATCGCGGTTTGCTCGTTGGCTGCGACATGGAGCACGAGGTCGGTCATTGCCAACCACAAAACGTCGCGCGAGCCGCGCGGGTCGAGTCCTTCGGGCAGGGGCTCGTTGGCCAGCAAGCGCGCGAGCAACTCGCGATTTTTGGCCGTGAGCTCGTCACGCGTGGAGGGGCCGAGGCGCGTGATGATCGCCTTGGCCGCCTCGGCGCTGGTCGCGCCTTTGGGCAAGCTGATGATGCTGCGCAGCACGTCTGCCGCGGCGCCGAGCGCGTGGCCCTGCGCGTACGCTTCACTGCGTTGCAAGACGATGTGCGGCGCTTCGGCTTGCGCGGAAATGCGCGCCATGACCTCACGTCGTAAGCGACTCTTGCCGATGCCGGGTGGCCCGGCGATCGATACCAGCACGGGCGTCGTGTCGAGCCGCGAGCGTTCGAACGCGCTCAGCACCTGCGCGAGCTCCGGATCGCGGCCGACGAACGGCGCCCCGCCCGCGCTCCGCCTGCCGTGCACGGGCTCGCCCACCACCGACGAGCCGTCGTCACGGGTGCGGAACTCGTAGCGGCCGCGGCCGAGCTCGCTGGTCGTGGCATCGGCCAAGACCACGCCCGCCTCGGCGTCGCGGGCGAGCGAGGAGGCGCGGTCGACCACCTCGCCGACGGGTTGCATTTCGCCCGTGTCGTAGGCCCAGTTCAGGCGCGCGCGGCCGCTGGCGACGCCGACGCGCGCGCCGGCTCGCGCAAGTCGTCGTCCAAGCTCGAGTCCGACCGAGGCTTCATTGCCGACCGCCCGGCGCGCGCCGAGGTGCGCGACGATCGAATCCTGCCCGAGCGGCACGGCGTCTGCGCCACGCTGTCGCAGCTGTTCGAGCGCGCGCTCACGCGTGGACGGCGTCGCAAAGCGGATGGCGACGATGGACGTGACGAGGCGCGATGCGCTCGAACCGAGCCGCGATGAGCGCGCCGGCTCTTGGTTGTCCATCCAGCTCAGACGCTCGGAGTCGCGGCTTGCGTCTTGCAACATGCCGAGCACCTCCGCCATGTCGCTTGGGCGCGACGCGGGATCGGTGTGCAGCATTGCGCTCACCAAGTTGTCGAGTACGCGCGGCGTGTCGCGGCGCAATTCGCTGAGCCGTGGTGGCGCGGTCGTCACGAGGCGTGCGAGGGTCGCGATCACGGTCGGGCCGACGTGCGGTGGTCGGCCCGCGATCAGCTCGAACAGCGTCGCGCCGAGCGAGTAAATGTCGCACCGTGCGTCGATCGGTGCATCACCCCGCGCCTGCTCGGGGGCCATGTACGCTGGCGTGCCCACCACGTCGCCCGTGCGCGTGATGCGAATGTCGCTCTTGGCGGCCACGCCGAAATCGACCAGCTTGACGAGCCAGGGGCCGAGAAAGCCGTCACCGCCGGGCGATTTACACAAGAACAGATTGCCCGGCTTGATGTCGCGGTGAATCACGCCCGCGTGATGCGCGGCGCCAAGCGCTTCCGCGACTTTGATCGTCAGCTCGACGGACTGCGGAATCGTGAGCGGCTCGCGCTTTTGACGGGCGGCCAAATCTTCGCCCTCGAGCCACTCCATGGCCACGAATGGGCGGCCGCTTTCGTCGAGCACGCCGAAGCCGAGCGTCTTGACGATTCCGGGGTGGTCCAGGTTTTCGAGCAGTTGCCCTTCACGCGTGAAGCGCGCCTCCTCGTCCGGCGCGACGCCCGCGTCCGCCGCGATCACCTTCAGCGCAACCGTCTGTTGGCTCTTCAGATCGTAGGCGCGGTACACGATCCCCGCGCCGCCACGGCCGACCTCACGCTCCACGACGAAGCGGTCGCCTAGCCTTCTGCGTTCGGTGATCGGCCCTGTATCCACGGTCGATCGGGGAGCTTAGCATAGCGGCTTCGGCGCGTATCCCGGCCCACGATAGCCGCAGCCGCCGTGTTGATCCGTGGAAGAGGGCGCTCGCGCGCGGCCCCGGGTGAGGGCTCGGGCGCGGGAGGGGTCCCAGAGGGGGCTTCGGGCAACGTAGAGCCGGGGCCGCGCTCGCGCGCGCCCAGGGATCATCGGCGAACTGGGCCAGCCGGGCGAATGCCGACTTGCTTTCGGATCTTCTTCAAGAAGGTCTGCGTGCATAGACCATGGCTGGCCTCGTGTTCGATGATCTCGCGTGTGAGTCGAGTCTTGATGTCAGTCGCACAGCTGGTGCTATCGCGGATCTCGGTCGCCAACTTCGAGCCCTCGGTCGTGGACGGCCAAAGTTGCTTTTCGACAGCCGCGACCAGACCATTCGAACCGCGGTGGTGCGCGGGCTTGGTCTTGGTCACGTCATGAAAACCGGTGTCTGCCGAACGGTGACCCGATCCGTGACAACCCGGACAGGTCGTGGTGAGGCCGAAGGTATTGCCGATTCTGCCGTCCCCTCCGCAGACTCCGCAGTTTTCAGACGCCAAAGAGGACGCTCGATTTCTGAGCGCCGTGTGTCCGCTTGATCATGGACTTGAGCTTACCCCACCCGGCGCGCCGGAGATAACGATGGGGCGTCGCGCGCCGACAACGCGCAAGTTTGTCGGGCTCAGACCCCAGAGCAGGGTGGCAGGGGGGACTCGCTCGAGCGCGTGAAACGGGTGGTCCAGGCCAGCATGGCCGTCCGCTCAGCGTCCGCGCGGCAGCCGCCGCGGCCGTGGGCGGCGGGAAAAGAGCGGCGGCGGGGGCGTGAGCTCGAGCTCGCGCTCGAACGGTTTTGGCGCTGCCGGCGCAAAGCCCGTGGCGATGAGATCGTCGGCGCGCACGACTTGTCCCGTGGCGTGGCGTGCGGCCGAGAGCAGGCGTGCCCGAAACTCGAGCTCGTTGCCGGGCCAATCGTGCTCGGCCAGTAGCCGCATCGCGGCCGGCTCGATGCCGAGCGGCTCGCCCCGCTCGGAGAGCCCCACGCGCGACAACGCGTCGAGCGCGAGCGCTTGCAAGTCTTCTGCCCGCTCACTCAAACTCGGGAGGACGACCTCGGACTCGCTCAGCCAGCGCCCGAGCTCTTTGCTGATGCGCTGTTCTTCCAGCAGCCGCGCGAGCGGAACCCGCAGCGTCACGAACAGCGCCGGTTTTGCCACCGACGAAACGAGTGGCGTCGATGCGCGGCGCGAGAACGATTGCGCGATCAAATCCTGAATCTCGAGCGGCAGCACCGCGACATCCAAAATCGTGAGCGTGCCGCCGTCGGCGAGCACGAGCGGCGAGCGCTGCGGGTCGTTCCAGATCTCGAGCGCGTGCTCGACCGAGTTCGTACCGTCGACGACCACGAACGCGCCGCCCGAGCGGCCGCTCTCGAGGTGCGCGTGCGCGGCCCAGCCGATCGCTTCCACACCGGGCGGAGCGAGCAACGACACGGGCGCGCCTTGCCGACCGAGGCGTTCCAGGCGCTCCAGGACTTGGCGCGCGGCGGGGCTGTACGCCGTCGTGCGCACGCTGCGGGCGAGCCGCTCGGCGAGTTCGACGTGCCGGCCCGAAGCCGCGAAAATGATGTGCTCGAGTCGCTTGCATTCGTCGTCGACGCGATCAGCGCGGGCAACGGCCTTGAGCTCACGCTCGCGCGAGCGGGCGAGCGCGGAAGAGACGGCCAAGAGCGCGCTGATGCGATCGGCGAGCACGCGCACCGCGCGCGCTTCTTCGAGCGTCATGGCCGTGTTGCGCGTGCCAGCGGGCAGCAAGATGAAGCCGATTGGGCCGTCCTCGTCGACCACGAGCGTGGCCGAGAATGCGCGGCGATCTTCGAACCAGGCGATCAGCGGCCGCACTTCGGGGCGCCGCACCGCGAGCGCCTGCAGCGCTTCGGCACGCAGGGTTCGCTCGGGCTCCTCGAGCGCCAGATCGTACAAGCGCTCGGGCGCTTCGGCGGGCTCGACGTGCAGATAGCCCGCAATATCGACCGAGAGCATCTCCTGTGGGCTGTTGCGGAAGATTGCCGGCCGTGCGTCGGGCGTGGTCGCGGTTTTTCCGAGCGCTTCGAGTGCCGCGCGCAGCGCGGAATCGGGCTCGGGCTGCAAGGCGCCGCGGCTGGCCGCTTCGATCGCGTCGAGCCAGCGCGATTGCTCCGGCCCGAGCGGTTTGGCGACGGCCCGCGCGATCAAGCCCACGAGCATGCACAGCGTCGTGGCAGAAAGCAGAATCGCGCCGGCATGTTCCGGCACCGCTCGCACGCCAGCGCCCGCGCCGAGGATGATCGGCGTACCGAGGATCAGGATCGCCAGAATGCCGCGCAGGCCGCTGGAAACGGTGGTCGGCTCGGGCGTCGTGGCGGCCCAGGTCATGGCCAATGCCGCGACCCAAACCGCAACCGGCAAAATGCGATCGGGCGGAGCCACGTCCAGCAAGCTTGCTGGAATGGCCACCGAGAAGGCGGTGATCGCGAGCGAGAGCGCGCCGCCCGCGCGATCCCCGACGCCGAGCTCCAGCCGGCGCAAGGTTCGCAAGCGAAAGCTCGCCGCGACGAACACGAGCAGCGAGCCCACCGCGGCGCTCGTCGAAGCGTAGTCGATGGTCAGTGGATCGAGCCGCACGCGCTCCGCTGGGAACAACGCAAACCCGAGCGGAATCGCCGTCGCGACCGCCCATAGGAACCCCGCGAACGTCGCCGCGTCGAGCGAGAGCGCGGCCTTGGGCGGCGTGAGCAATCCGCCGCGCGGCGCGATGCGCGCGATCGCGACCAACGCCGCAACCGCGGCGGTGCCGGCGCCGAGGTTCGCCGCGGCATCCAGCGCGGGTCGCCCCGCGGGCCCAGTACGCGCGGCGGCCCAGAGCAGGCTGCCCCAGGCGACGGCGCGCAGCGCGCTGCGCGCGGTCTCCGACACCTCGTCCTTGCCGGCGGGCACGGCCGTGCGCCGCCAGGCTTCCGCCAAAATTGCGGGCAGGCCGAGCAGGGCCAGCCACGGCAGGGGGCTGCCCGCCAAATGGGCCGCACCCACGCACACGTATGCGAGCGCGGCGGCACACAGCCAAAACGAGCGGGATCGCCCAGTCACCGCGCGACTTTAGCTCGGCTGCCGCGGGCGGGCCCAACCCCGAGCGTGCTTTTGCGCCCAGCGCTGGCTTGCCCGCGTGGCGCCATGGGCTTCGCCTGCGCCGCGCTGAGCCCACGCCCCCAACAAAAATCCGGGAGTTTTCTTGATGGTCACGCGCCACGTTCCAGGCCGGCCCAGCCTTCGGCGTCGTGGCAAGTTACTGAAGTTAAAGGGATTTCTAGAGATGTACAGGCAGAATGTCGAGACTCTGCTAGCGGTTGAGGCTTCTCTCGTTGCGCTGGGGGGAGGGCAAGGTTATCCGCCCTCGGCGGCGCAGCTGCGCCAAGGTCACGATGAAAAAGAATTACGTCCTCGACACGAATGTTCTGATCCACGATCCGCACGCCTTTCTGAAGTTCGAGGACAACGACGTGATTCTCCCGATCTACGTGATCGAGGAGATCGACCAGTTCAAGCGCGACGCCAACGAGCGCGGCCGGAACGCGCGCACCGTGTCGCGCTTGCTCGATGCGCAGCGCGCCAAAGGCCCGCTGTCGAAGGGCGTCGATTTGCCGGACGGTGGCACGCTGCGGGTGCACGTGCCGGTGCGGCGCTTGGAGCTCAAGATCGCGCTCAACCCGAACACGGGCGATCACGCGATCTTGCAGACCGCGCTCGAATTCCGCGACGAGTCACCGGACAAGCCGACCATCTTCGTGACCATGGACGTGAACCTGCGCATTCGCGCGGATGCGCTCGGGCTCACGACTCAGACCTACGAAAACCAAGCCGTCGATCTCGATCGAGTCGAGACCGGCATCATCGAGCTCGATGTGACCGCCGCGGAGCTCGACAAATTCTTCGAGGCGGGCGCGCTCAAGCCCGCCGACGCGGACAAGATCAACCCGAACGCCTGCGTCGTGCTCCGCGACGACAGCGCGCGGCCGCGCACGGCGCTCGGCCGCTTCCACCACGAGCCGCGCGAAGTGCGCACGCTGAAGACACCGCGCGACGGGCTGATGGGCATCCGCCCACGCAACAAAGAGCAGGCGTTTGCGCTCGACTTGCTGCTCGACGACAACGTGAAGCTGATTACCCTCGTGGGCAAAGCCGGTACGGGCAAGACGCTGCTCGCGCTGGCCGCCGGGCTCCGCCGCGTGGTCGACGACGGCGCCTACGCGCGGCTGCTGGTCAGCCGCCCGGTGATGCCGCTCGGGCGCGACATCGGCTTTTTGCCCGGTGACGTCGACCAAAAGCTGAATCCGTGGATGCAGCCAATCTACGACAACTTGGAGTTCTTGTTGGTCGCCGGGGGCAGCAAGCGCCGCGGCGTGCGCGGCTTCGAGGAGCTGTTCGACGCGGGCCAACTGCAAGTCGAGCCGCTCACCTACATTCGCGGCCGCAGCTTGCCGCATCAGTACGTGATCGTCGATGAAGCGCAAAATCTGACGCCGCACGAAGTAAAGACCGTGATCACGCGCTGCGGTGAGGGGACGAAAATCATCCTCACTGGCGATCCGTTCCAGATCGACAATCCGTACGTCGATAGCGCGACCAACGGCTTGTCCGTCACGGCCGATCGCTTGCGCGGCGAGCCGATCGTCGGGCACATCTTGCTCTCCAAAGGCGAACGCAGCGAGCTCGCGAACATCGCGGCCAACAAGCTTTGAACCATGTCCGTCACCCCGCTGCCGCGCGGTGTGCTCGAGCTCGATCGTAGTCCGCCGTTTCGCAACGCAGAGCAGCTGCTGGCCCGTGCGGAGGCCGAAATTGCGCTGCTCGATCGCGTTCAACCGCTCAACATCGCGGCCGAGCGCGAGGCGTTGATCGCCGCTTTTGGCGCCGGTAAGCCGCGCGCGCCACGCTTCGAATACCGCCCGCGCCCCGAGCTCGGCAGGCTTCGGGCCGAGCTGATTTCGGCGGTCCGCAGCCTGGAGGTGGCCGGGCCGCTCGGCGCGTTGTACGCGGGGCGCGCGCGCGAGCTCGAGCTCGAGGCCTGCATCGCCGAGCACATCGATACTGCGGCTTTCGCCGAGCACGCGGCGCGCCGCTATCCGCGCGAAGAGTCGCCCGACGCGGACACCGCCGACGCTTGGGCCGCGCGCTGGATCCGCGTCAGCGAGCGGCGTTCGCTGACCTTGCACCGCAGTGACGACCGCGGCGACCCGCTGAGCCTGGCTTCGATGCTCGAGCGCGCGACCGTGGGCCTGCCCGTGCGCGTCGAGGTTCGGCCGAACCAGGCCGCTGCCGCGGCGGTCGGTGAAGGGTTCATCGGTGTGCGGCCAGGGCTCTGGCATACCGAGCGCGAGGTCTCGCGCATCGTGCTGCACGAGGTCGAAGGCCATGCCCGCCCGCGCGTCACCGCTCAGCGCGAAGCGCTCGGATTATTTCGAGTGGGAGTCGCGCACGGCAGTGATGACGAAGAAGGTCGAGCTTTGTTGCTCGAGCGCCGAGCGCGCGTGCTCGAAGGCGAGCGCCAACGTGAGCTTGCACGGCGCCACCTCGCCGCACAGAGCGCGCGCGCCGGAGTGTCGTTCGTCGGCACGGTGACGGAGCTGCTCGGCCTGGGCCAGGACATCGCGAGCGCGGTGGAAGCGGCGTGTCGCGCCCATCGTGGTGGCGGATTAGCTAGGGAATCCGTGTACTTAGTTGCGTTATCCCGAGTGGAGCGCGCGTTTGAGCGAAAGCCCGAGCTCGAGCGCTGGTTCGAGCGTGGCAGGATGAGCGTGACCGCGGCGCGCGTGGCCGAAGCGAGCTTCGAGACGGACAGCGCCGAGCTCGGCGCTCGCTACTGACTCTTCAGCGAAATGCCGGCCCAGGCAACGCCGCCGCGATTGTCGTGCACGAGCGCCCAGACGCGCGAGATCTTTGCGTCTTTGGGGGCGTAAAATTCGGTGCCGTAGTTGTCGTTCCAACCGGCGGTGGCGTCATTGAGCAAGCGGACCGGGGATTTGAAGCCGCCCCCGTCCGTATAGTAGTCGATCCACATTTGCTCGCCGGAGCCGTGTCCGGTCTGCTTGACCGAGACCGCATCTTGTTCTTGGTTCGCCGGATCCGAGCGATCGACCAGAGGACGGATGCCGTAGCCGTGGCAGCTGCTCTTGCCATCATCGGCACAGGTCGCGATGCAGCGCGGATCGGGCGGCGTCGTCGTGCAATCGATGCCGTTGGCCGGGTCGGCGGGATCGAGCGCAGGCGCCTCGGCCTTCATTTGGCAATCCGCGCCCAGGCAAATCGCCGAGTCGGGCAGTTTTTGGCCGTTGAACTCGAAGCCGGAAATCACCGGATTTTCGTTGCCAAACTCTTGGTACGAGTAGACCGCGGTGTAGCCGGCGACGAAGTCGTCCGAGCCGAGCGCTTTACCCGAGCTGTCTAGACAAGCGACGGGCAGCGCGCCTGAGCCCACCGACGGATCGGGCGTGAGCGTGCCGGCGCAAGCGGCGAAAAAGACGTACGCGACGCCGTAGGCCGTATTGCGCCGATCGGTGGGTGGTGGGCGACTGGAAATGATGTCGTCGCGCATCTTGAACGACGTGCTGTCGCCCGAGCCGAACATCCCGCCGAAGATCGAAGGATCGTCGAAACAGCCGTAGTAGAGGTCGCCGGCCGGGTCGAAACAGGGCGGCGTCCATTTGAGATCGATCGGTCTGCCGTCGGCCTTGGGCGACGCATCCTCCCACAACATTTGCAGAGTGACGGTCTCGCCGGGCTTGGCGTACGGCTTGTCTTTCTGCACGCCCAAGACGCGCAGCGAATGGAGCTGATCGGGCGGATCGAAATCCGGACCACAGCCGCTGAGGAGCAGCCCCAACCCAAGAAATGCGGCCGGCCGTAGCAAGCGCGCCGCCCCGCTGAAGCTCGACGAGCGCATCAGAACTCCCCTCTCAGCCCGAGGCTGGGGATGATCGGAATGCCGGTTTGATAGGACTGCTTGCTGTAGTTGTAGTTGTAGCTCAGACCTTCGACCGCGGCGTTGTTGTACACGTTCTGAATGTCGAGATAGGTGGAGAAGCGCCAGGTCCGAAATTGCCAGCGCTTGTCGACGCGCATGTCCAGCTGATGAAAGAGCGGCAGGCGCTTGCTGAAGGCTTGGGCCTGAAGCGGGCTGTACGCGCCCGAGTCGGCGGCGTAGAGCGCCGGCAGCGCGGGTGAGCCCAAGACCGGCGTATCCAAGCTGCCGGACACGACGCGGAAGCGCGCGCCGAATTCCCAGCCGCGGCCGAGCCGATAGCTGCCGAGCATGATCAGGTTGTGCGTCTGATCGTACTGAAACAGATACTCCGGGCTGCTCGGGCTGTCGCGCCGCACGCTACGCGACAGCGTGTAGGCAATCCAGCCGAAGAAGCGCTTGCCGGGCTTGTACTTGAGCAGCGCTTCGAGCCCAATCACCGAGCCCGTGCCGATGTTGTTGTAAGTGAATGCGCCCGATGCATTGGGCGAACGCGAGACCTGGTTGGTGAGCGCCTTGTAAAAGCCCTCCAAGCTCAGCTCGACGTGCTCGGAGAACTCTTGCTCGACGCCCAGCGAGTAGTGAACCGACTTGTTCGAGTACAGGCCGGGCGTGCCGAACACCGGGTTGGTTTCCTGGAATTGCGGCGGCTGATAGAAGAGCCCGGCTCCGCCCTTGAGCGTCGTGCGCAGGCGTTGTTGATCGGGGCGCTCCGGATCCGTGCCCTTGATCAGATCGTAACGCGCGACGGCGCGGGGCGCGGCGTCCGCGTGGCCCGAATCACGCGCATAGTCGACGCGTACGCCCGGGATGATGCGCAGGCGATTGGTCGGCTGGAGCTCGGCCTCGCCGTACCAGGCCGGTCGAAACACGGTGGCCTTCTCGTGCGATTCCTGCGGTGGTCGGCTGGCGAACGGGCCGGGGTCGGGTTCGCCCGGGCGCGGCGGCTGAGGGAAACGAACGGTCACCTCGTAGGGCGCGATGGCGAAATCCAAACCCGCGTTGAATTTGACGCCAGGGGCGACCTTGAAGCCGAACTCGTGCCGCGCGTAGATGTTGTACGCGTCCAGGCTGAACAGGAAATTGCCCACTGAAAAGCCGACGTTGTCTCGGCCGGCGGAGAGCATCGACGTGCTCGAGATCGAGTGCGTCAGATTGGTCTCGTACAGCGCCTGCGCGCGGTAAAACGAGGTGCCGAAGCTGAGCGCGCCGCCGAACGCCGGATCTTGCGCCGCCGGATCGGTGACGATGATCCGGAATTTGTCGTCGGAGCCGAAGAAGCGCAGGCTGAAGCGCGAGGCGGCCGTCTTGTGATCGACGATCGCCTGGTAGTCGTAATAGACCGGAGCCGCGGTCACGCTCGAGCCGGCGCTTTCGAGCACCGGCTTGAGCCAGACGTCGATCCAGCTTCTTCGTCCAGCGACCGCGAACGTCCAATCTTTCGCGGGCAGTGGGCCTTGCAGCATCAAACGCCCGTCGATCAAATCGACCTGGGCCATGCCGTGGAAGCAGCCCTTCTTGTCGGTGGCGACGCCGTAGTCGCCGGTGCATTGCGTGTCAGGGCTGCGTAGCCCGACGTCCACGATGCCGCCGTCGACGCGGCCGTACTTGGCGCTGAAGTTGCCCGGGTAAAAGTCGATCCGGTCGAGCAGCTCCGTCGGCACGACGCTCGACAGGCCGCCAAAGTGGTAAATGAGCGGGACGAGCGTGCCGTCCACGTACACCTGTGTGTCTTGGGGCGATGAGCCGCGGACGATCAAGAGACCGGCGAGCCCCGGCGGGCGGGCCACGCCCGGCAAGCTCTGCAACGAGCGTAGCGCGTCGCCACTCGTGCCCGGGATGCGCTCGATTTCGCGGCGCTCGATCGTGCGCCGAGTCACCTCGCGCGGCGGACGCTCACCCTGGACGGTGATTTCGATGCCGTCCGTGACCGGCGCGAGGCGATAGGTGGCCTCGGTTTCCTCACCCGCCGCGACTTCTTCTTGATTTTCGACGGCCTGAAAGCCGGGCGCCTCGACGTGCACTTTGTAGCGCCCGGCCGGCAAATCCTTGGCTTGCCACTTGCCGGCTTCATCCGTGGTGATGGATTGCGCCGAGCCGCTCGGTAGGGTGAGGGTGACGAGCGCGCCGGCGAGCGGCGAGTTCGTGTCGGCGAGCCGCACGACGCCGGTCAGATTGCCGGTGGTTGGCGCGGGCGGCGGTGCCGCTGCCGGAGCTTGGGGCGTGAGCGTGAAGGCGTAGCGGTAGAGCGTGATCGCTGCGACGGGCTGGCCGTTACGTGTTGCGGGTTTGTATTTGAACTTGAGCGCGGCGCTGATCGCCGCTTCATCGAAGCCGCTGCCCACGGGCTTCGGCACGTCCGCCTTGGTAACGTTGCCTTCTTTGTCGACCGTCAGTTTGAGTACGAGCTCGGCCTGTAGCCCGGCCTTGAGCGCCTCTGGCGGGTAGTCGGCGTGCTCGAAGTGGATCAGCTCCGGCGGCACGATTACCGGCTTGTTCGGCGCATCCTTCGCCGGTTCAGCGGGTTTGACGGCAGCGCCGGAGCTGCCGCCTGGCACGGCCCCAGTATCGGACGCTTGCGCAAAAGCGAGCCCGCTTTGCGAGAGCACCGCCAGCACCACCACAGCAGAGACCCGACACGGAGCGAGAACCATGAAAGACCCGGTTCCTCGCTAATGCACGAGCGCTCCCGTGACAAGGCTTTCTCGCTCGAGCGGTCGCATACGTCAGCGTCACTGGCCTCTGCGGCCGGCTTGGGCCAGCGAGCCGCCAGGGCTTGCGAGCGGCAGCGCGCAGTACTACGGCGGGCACGCCGTGAAAGTCGCCACTTGGAATGTCAACTCGATCCGCGCGCGCCTCGACCACACGCTCGACTGGGTGGAGCGTGCAAAACCGGACGTCTTGTGTATGCAGGAGACCAAGGTCGTCGACGACGATTTCCCGACCGACGAATTCATGCGTCTCGGCTACGGCGTCGCCATGGCCGGGCAACTTTCGTATAACGGAGTTGCGATTCTGTCGCGCTTGCCGATGAAGGACGTGACGATTGGGCTTTTGGGGGAGCCGGAGTCCGCCGACAAGCGAGCGATCGCCGCGAGCATCGCCGGCGTGCGGGTGCTGTCCGTCTACGTGCCGAACGGCAAATCGGTCAGCTCGCCGTCGTTTCCGGAAAAGCTCGCTTGGCTCGG
>Ga0068855_100006604_pt1 | contig 14101 bp, 9 predicted proteins | sample KBSCornC52_FD_66592 | JGI IMG/M metagenome (GOLD analysis project Ga0068855, IMG submission 66592) | Corn rhizosphere microbial communities from Kellogg Biological Station, Michigan, USA - KBS Corn C5-2 | ecosystem: Host-associated > Plants > Roots > Rhizosphere > Soil ... | reverse complement strand
GGAAATGATCACGGCGACAATGAGCGCCATCACTCCCGGCAGCAGGTTCGCGAGCTCATTGAGAACCCGCACCATTGACTGTCGTAATGTTTTTCCGACCTCATCCCACATGTGGTGTCTCCTTTTCCATAGCTACGGATTGAAGCGATCCGGCCATCGCCATCGCGAAATGAGGTACGATTTCGTTGTCTCATAAGCGACGCACAGCCTTTCCAGCCGCTGCTCGATGGCCTCAGGCGTTGCATTTTCCTGTTCGAGCGCGTAGGATGCTACCCATCCGAGGTAAATCGGCGTCAGGGCCCGGAGCATCTGATCCCGGTTGATCGTGCGCAATCTGAAAGAAAGGGCAAAGTCGTAGACGATTCTGGCCCACATCTCGTCGGGCATCCGGAACCCGGCCTCCTGGCGGGCCAGACGCCGCAATTCCACCAGCGTCGAAGGCGGCAGAATCATGCTCCAGACTTCAGGCAGATTGCGCGTCGCGAGGCTGAATAACTCGATGAGCCGCGACACCTGCACGGCGTTTTCCGGACCCGCAACAAACATCGGCTGGCCGAATTCGGGAACAGGCGTGGAACCACGCGTGTGTTGCCATTGCGGCGCGTATCGCTCCACGTCCAGAAACACCGGCGCCAGCACCTGCGCCAGCACCGAACTCAGATTCGTCCAGTCGGGGCGCGAATATGAGCGCTGGCCGAGATGGGTCTGGCAGATCTTCATGTTGCCGATGGCTGCTTCGGCCGCGAGTGAAACAACGGGGTGCATGCGCGTTCTCGAGCCCGAGGATATTCGTTCGATCAGTCTGCTGGAGATCCCGAGATCGGGCCCCAGCGGGTTGCGAATTCTTTTCCCATAGAGCGCGCGCATCAGAGGATAGACGATCGCCCGATTGATGAGCCCCTCGAAAGGATGACGCGCATAGCACGGCGCTACCAGATCGAAGTGCTGGTCGCCGGCCGGGGACAGCAGGAGCGCCGCGCGTTCAGCGCTGACCGTCGAAAGATCGGATGCGATCACCGCACACCCTCGCGCGCCGGATTTCAGGGTCGCCTCGAATACTGCGCGGAAGCTCTCGCCGAGACTTTGCGCGATGGCGGTTGGATCCCACGCCAGCCGCACATCGGAAATCAGCTGCCAGTTGGCATTAGCCGGAACCGGGGCCGCGCCCTCAGCCGGGTAAGGCGAATGAAGCAGCAAGGCCCGGGAGGCGGGCACGGACTCCACGATACGCGCGATCGCCTGCGCCATCTCCGGCCCATCGTGCGAACCCCTGACCAGACCGACCACGACGTCGGCGGCGCCGATTTGTTCACTCTGCGGTTCGTTCATACCTTACGGCGAAAGCGCCAGAATTCCCGCGAGCGGAATGCGTATCCAGTTCGGCCGGTTATTCAGCTCGTACGTCAGTTCATAGACCGCCTTCTCGATCGTGCAGGCATCGAGGAGTCTATGGAAATCCTCATCCGCCACGGGAACGATGCCGCCCCCCGCGGCAGTTTCGCGGTAGGTGTTAAGAAATTCCGCGCTGACCGCCTGTTCCCAGAGTCGCGCCCAGGGCTCCAGCGAAGCCATGTCGTCGGGATGGCGCGTTGTGTAAGCCATGAGAGTTGAATTCGCCGCATAGCTGAACGAACGCAGCATGCCGGCCACATCCTTCAGAGGCGTGTACTTTGCCCGTCTTTGTTCGAGAGGGCGCGCCGGCTCGCCTTCGAAATCGAGAATCACGAAATCGTTCTTGGCGCGCAGAACCTGGCCCAGATGGTAATCGCCATGGATGCGAGTTCGCTTACCGTAGTCGCGTCCCTGCCACGGCAGGGTCAGGCGGTCGCTGATGCGCTTCTGCCTGCCAAGCACAAGGCCCGCCATCTCGATCGAATTGTCCGGCAGGCGAGACAAACCCGCTTTCAAAAGCGTAAACGCCTGGGTGATCTCATCCCGCATTCGTGCGGCCATGGCGTCAATCTCTCCGCCGGTGAGAGCTTCGGGCGCGAAGGCCGGATCGTTAGACGCCGCCAGCGCCAGATGCAGTTCCGCCGTTCGCCGGCCCAGCACGGCGGCCGCATCGATATAGGCGCCGACGTGATCACGCGCCGATTCAGGCGCGGATGGAAATGCAGTGTGGGACGCGGTCTCGAAATATCGTTCGAGTTCATCGGTGGTCCATGTCCACCCGTCGCCTTCGTTCTCCGCGAATCCCTGCACGATCGCGAGATCCGCGCGGCGCCCGCCATTACGAAAGTATTCAATCGAGCCTTCGAAACGAGGAATACGATCGAAGCCGGCCACCTCGGTCAGGTAGCGTCCGATCTCGATATCCGGATTCGGCCCCACCTGCTGCCGCCGGAAAAGTTTCAGGATGAACCGGTCTCCATAAATGACCGAAGAGTTGCTTTGTTCGGCCGAGCCGCGCCGGATCGCGAGCGACGGATCCGTCACTGAAATTTCACCTTGTATCTTTCCGCTGCGCGTCGCGACCTCACTTAAAGCCAGAAGCGCTGCGCAGAACGCATCATCCTGCAGCGCATCGAACAATGCTCCATCCCGAATCAGGAAGGGCGCAAAGTACTCTTCCGCGCCCCCATCGTGATAACTCACTTCCAGGAACATCATCGCCGCGCCCGCGAATTCCGCCCAATCCACTACTCTGACCTTCCGGATCTGGCGGGACTTGCCGCCGAACCATCTCTGCTTCGGCAGGTATTCCGGCAGCGTCAACCTTTCGAGATCGGCAATCACGCCTGCCCAGCCCTGTGACACATTCAGCTCCGCCTCTACCTTTACCCCGAGTTCCTCCGGAGGTTTCGCGGATTCCGGCGTCTCGTGCATCTCCAGCCAGAAGAATCCGTAGGGGCCGAGCGTCAGCCGGTATGGTTCGTTCGAAATCCGCGGAAACTCCACGTAGCCCAGCATCTCGATCGGTGTCAGACCGGCAAACTCCTTCAGGTCCAGATCGACCGGTTGCGCATATCGCGAAAGGTTCATGACGCAGAGAATTCGCTCCCCATCCAGACTGCGCACATAGGCGAGGATCTTGCGATTCGGCGGCGTGAGAAATTCCAGTCTTCCGCGCCCGAACACGCTGAAGAGCTTTCGCAGCGCAATCATATTGCGCATCCAGTTCAGCAGGGATGAAGGGTCGCTTTGTTGCGCCTCCACATTCAGGGCTTCATACCCCCAAACCGGATCCATGATCACCGGGCTATAAAGTCTCGCGGGATTCGCGCGGCTGAAGCCCGCGTTTCGATCCGGGTTCCACTGCATGGGAGTGCGGACACCGTTTCGATCGCCGAGATAGACGTTATCGCCCATGCCGATCTCGTCCCCGTAGTAGATGATGGGCGTCCCGGGCAGCGAAAACAGCAGGCTGTGCAGAAGCTCAATGCGCCGCCGGTTGTTATCCATCAGCGGAGCCAGCCGGCGGCGAATCCCGAGATTGAGTCTGGTACGCGGATCGGCGCTATAGGCAAGATACATATAGTCCCGCTCGTCGCTGGTGACCATTTCGAGCGTGAGCTCGTCGTGATTGCGCAGGAATAACGCCCACTGACAGGTGTCGGGTATCTCCGGCGTCTGCGTCATGATATCGACGATCGGCAGCCGGTCCTCCTGGCGCAATGCCATATAAACGCGCGGCATTACGGGGAAGTGAAATGCCATGTGACATTCATCGCCGTCGCCGAAGTAGGGCCGCACATCGCTGGGCCACTGATTTGCTTCCGCGAGGATAATGCGGTTGGCATAGCCTTCATCCATCGCGGCGCGGATTTTGCGGATGAGGGTATGAGTTTCCGGAAGGTTCTCGCAGCTTGTGTTGTCGCGTTCAACCAGGTACGGGATTGCGTCCAACCGGACGCCGTCCACCCCCATATCCAGCCAGAACCGCATCACTTTCAGTACTTCCTCGAGAACTTGCGGGTTATCGAAATTCAGATCCGGCTGATGCGAAAAAAAACGGTGCCAGAAATACGCCTGCGCCACCGGATCCCACGTCCAGTTCGATTTCTCGGTGTCCGTGAAAATGATCCGTGCGCCCTGGTACTTCTGGTCCGAATCGCTCCAGACGTAATAATCGCGTTCCGGAGAACCCGGGGGCGCATGACGCGCTGCCTGAAACCACGGGTGCTGATCGGAGGTGTGATTGATGACCAGTTCGATCATGACCTGCAGATCCCGCTCATGGGCCGCCGAGAGAAAACTTCGGAAATCGTCCATCGTTCCATAGCTCGGATGGACGTCCATATAATCGGCGATGTCATAGCCGTCATCGCGCAATGGCGAGGGAAAAAACGGCAGAAGCCAGATGCAGGTGACGCCCAGGCTCTGCAGATAATCCAGCCGCTGCATCAGGCCCGGAAAATCTCCGATGCCGTCGGCATTACTGTCGTTAAACGCCTTTACATGCAGCTCGTAGATGATGGCATCCTTGAACCACAACGGATCGGATGTGCTGCCCGGGCGACGGCTCATCGGCTCAATCTCGACTCCGCTTGAAAACCACCGTTGCCAGCGGCGGGACCGTAATGCTTAGTGACCAGGAGCGCCCATGAACCGGCAGCGGACTGGCCTCGACGCCACCCATATTCCCCTGGCCGCTTCCGCCATATAGAGGCGCATCGCCATTCATTACCTCAGCCCAGAAGCCCCCTCCCGGCGCACCGAGCCGGTAGTTGTGGTGTGTCATCGGGGTGAAATTGCAAACGAAAAGAAGCACTTCGCCCTCCATACGCCCTTTGCGCAGAAAGCTGACGACGCTTCGATTGACATCGTTGCAGTCGATCCATTCGAAGCCCGCCGCATCCGCGTCCAGCTCGTACAGGGCCGGCTCTCCGCGCAGGAACGTGTTGAGATCTCTCACCCAACGCTGCAAGCCTTTGTGGCGGGGATCAGAGAGTAAGTGCCAGTCCAGACTCGTGTCGTGATTCCACTCATTCCACTGGCCGAAATCATTGCCCATGAACAAGAGTTTCTTTCCTGGATGCCCGAACATGTACCCGTAAAGCACTCTCAGGCTGGCAAAGCGCTGCCAGTCATCCCCCGGCATTTTCCGGATCATGGACCCTTTGCCATACACAACTTCGTCATGCGAGAACGGCAGGATGAAATTCTCGCTGAATGCGTACATCAGGCTGAACAGAAGCCGATCATGGTGATAACTCCGATAGAACGGATCCTTCGACAGATACTCCAGGATGTCGTGCATCCAGCCCATGTTCCACTTGAAACCGAAGCCAAGGCCGCCGAGCCAGGTGGGCTTCGAGACCATCGGCCAGGTGGTCGATTCTTCCGCGATCATCATGGCGCCGGGGTGTTCGGCGTAGACGCTCTCATTCAATTCCCGGAGGAAGGCGATCGCCTCAATATTCTCTTTGCCCCCATAACGATTTGGAAGCCACTCGCCTGGTTTTTTCGCATAGTCGAGATACAGCATCGACGCGACGGCGTCCGCCCGAATGCCGTCAATGTGATATTTCTCGATCCAGAAAAGCGCGTTACCGATCAGAAAATTTTTGACTTCCGTCCGACCGTAATTAAACAGCAGCGTGTTCCATTCCTGCTGTAACCCCTGGCGGGTATCGGCGTGTTCATAAAGATGCGTGCCATCGAAATATGCCAGCCCATGCTCATCGGACGGGAAATGCGCCGGAACCCAGTCCAGAATCACGCCGATGCCGCGCCGATGCAGGTAATCCACCAGAAACATGAAATCCGCAGGCGTTCCGAAGCGGCTCGTCGGCGCGAAATAGCCTGTGACCTGATAGCCCCAGGAGCCATCGAATGGATGTTCGGCGATCGGAAGAAATTCCACATGGGTATAGCCCATCTCACTGACGTAATCGGCCAGCTTCACCGCAAGTTCCCGCCAGTTCAGCCATCGATTACCTTCCTCCGGCACGCGCATCCACGACCCCGCATGCACTTCATAGATCGAAATCGGCCGCAGCGCGGGCGTACCGGACCGGCTCTCGATCCACTCCGAGTCGCGCCATTCGAATGAATCGAGATTCCAGACGCGCGATGCGGTGCCGGGCCGTGGCTGCGAATAGAACGCGTACGGGTCCGCCTTATCCACCTTGTAGCCGTCGTAACGGGAAACGATCTGGTACTTGTAGCAGGCGCCGCTGTCCAATCCCTTTATAAACGTCTCCCAGACGCCCGCCTGCGGTCTCAGCTGCATGGCCGACGCCCCCGGAGTCCAGCCGTTGAAATCGCCAATTACGGAAACCGATTCCGCATTCGGAGCCCAGACAGCAAAGTGAACCCCGCCTTCGAGGAGATGCGCGCCCAGCTTCTGGTAACTCCGATGGTGCGTGCCCTCCGCCAACAGATGAAGGTCGTAATCGGTGAGGATGGTATCAGAGGAAGTAGTCAAAGTCCCTCTCCGTCCGCGCCCAGCGTCGCACTCGCAGAATGTGTCCCGGCAGGCTGAGCGGGGTCAGCTCGACATACTCCCGCGGTCCGCTCCAAAGAAAGCGGCTGCCGCTCAGGAGATCCTGAACTTCGAACGCCCGGCTGTCGTCGATCCCCATGGCGCTGAGGTCGAGAGTCACCCATCCGGCCTGCGTGTGAGCCCAGTCAAGGTTAACCACGACCACGATGATATTCCCCGGATCGTCGGCCGTCTTGCTGTAACAGATGAGGTTCGGATTATCCGTCTCATGGAACCGGAGGCTGTGGTCGTTCTGAAGTGCGTTGTTTTCCCGCCGAATCCGGTTGACCCGCGCAATGAAATCGCGCAGACTCGAGCCGGAACGGATGTCCCATTGCTTCAGCTCGTACTTTTCGGAATGGAGATATTCTTCGCTGCCCGGGGCGCGTGGCGTGTTCTCCACAAGCTCGAAGGCCGGCCCATAGATTCCATAATTGGCGCCGAGCGTGGCCGCGAGAAGCAGCCGCACCATAAATGCCGGACGTCCTCCGACCTGGAGAGTTTCGGGCAGAATATCCGGCGTGTTCGGCCACAGGTTGGCCCGGAAATAGTCGCGCAGGGGCGCCTGATTCAGATACGTGAAGTAGTCCGTGATCTCGCGTTTCGTATTCCGCCAGGAAAAATATGTATAGGATTGCGAAAAGCCCAGCCGCGCCAGCCGCTCCATCACGTGCGGCCGCGTGAAGGCTTCCGCCAGAAAGATAATGTCCGGGCTCTTTTCTTTAATACTCCCGATAGCCCACTCCCAGAACGGAAATGCTTTCGTGTGGGGGTTGTCCACGCGGAAGATTCGAACACCCTGCTCGATCCAGTATTCAAATACCTCTTTTAACGCTGCCCACAATTCCCGCCACTGGGGCGTTTCGAAATCGAGTGGATAAATGTCCTGATATTTCTTCGGCGGATTTTCCGCATATTGAATGGTTCCATCCGGGCGTTTACGGAACCACTCTGGATGGTCATGCACCCACGGATGGTCCGGGGAACATTGGAATGCTATATCCAGCGCGATCTCCAGTTCAGACGCTCGCGCCCGCGATACAAGCGACTGAAAATCCGCCAGGCTCCCCAGGGCCGGATGGATGGCAGTATGGCCGCCTTCCCGGCTGCCAATTGCCCACGGGCTTCCCGGATCTCCCGGCTCCGCTTGCGGGGTGTTGTTCCGGCCCTTCCGGAATGTTTCCCCGATCGGGTGGATGGGGGGCAGGTAAAGAACGTCGAATCCCATTCCGGCGACATAGGGAACAAGGGCTTCGCAATCCTGGAAAGTCCCGTGCCGGGACGGATCACCCGACGCGGAACGCGGAAACAGCTCATACCAGGTGGAAAAACGCGCTTTCACCGGCTCGGACCAGACTGTCAGTTCCCGCTCGAAACGTGTAGCGAGAGTCAGGTCGGGCCACGCCTGCATCGCGGCGAACAGCTCATCTGAAAGCGCTATGTCGATGTTGCCCTGTCGAACGGCTTCGGACCATTTTTCCAGTTGTTTCGCATCGACGCCAGCGGCGCGCTCAGAGGCTTGACTGATAAAACCAGCCCCGATGATCAGCTCCGGCTCCAGATCCTGCGCTGCCTGAATCCTCTTTTTCAGATCCGCGCGCCAGGTCTTGAAGCGATCAATCCATCCCTCAACCGTGTAAAAATAGCGGCCCGTGCGCAAAACCCGCAAAGTCGCCTGCCACCAATCGTTGCCGATGGGCGCCATAGGGAGGAAGTTCCAGTGTGTTTCGTCCTCGAACCTGTGCAGAACCCGACAGGAAATGGAATCGTGGCCGTCGGCGAAGACCGCAGCCTCAATATTCATCGTGTCCCCGACCGTTCGTTTGGCTGGGAAGCGCCCGCACTCGATCATCGGAGAGACATCCTCGATAATGACGCGTCGCCGCCCTTCTTCAGGTGTCTGCACCGTACTTTCAGTGTGGCAATGTGATTGCCAATCACAAATAGCCGCAATGTGAAGTTCAGTACGGGAGCGTGAGGCCATCAGCCCCCGAGCGTCTGAATCAGACGGATGACAGCCGCCGGATCCGCGAGGCGGAATCGCGCCAGACTGTACCCTCGGCCAACGCGAATAGTAAACGATTCGGCATCCAGCGCGGCGAACATATCCTCGTCGGTCGTATCGTCACCCACGGCGAGCCGGAAGCGAGCGTCCGCGTTCTCGCTGAGCAACTGCGCCGTTAACGCTCCCTTGTTGGCCCAGACAGGGCGGACTTCGACAATTCTTTTTCCCCGTACAGGCCGCGCGTCCGTATCGGAAAGCAGTCCGTCGAGTGTCGCGGTCAGTTCTGACGCGAGCCAGCCTCCGAATTCGGGATCCAAGCGCCCGTAATGCCAGACCACTGAGTATTCCTTTTCCTCGATGAAGCTCCCGGGCGCGCGATCCACATAGTGCTGCAGGATCGAACGGATTCGGGTCTTCCAATCCGGAGGCGGCACGGTAGTGAGCGTTTCCCATTCCGAGTTCCCGGGCCTGCGAATGAGCGCGCCATGTTCCGCGGCCAGCAGGAGCCCCGGCGTCGAGCCGAGCCATTCCGTCAGATCGCGCGACATGCGGCCCGAGATGACTGCCACGACGTTCCGAGGATCCGAACTCAGGCGCGAAAGCGAATCGATCAGCCCGCCTGGCGCTTTCGCTTTCGCGGGATCGTCTGCTATGCGAACCAGCGTTCCATCGTAATCAAAAATCAGCAGACGCTTCTCCGCGCCCCGATAAGCAGATGCCAGCAGCGGCACGTCCAGATCGAGGGGCAGGCGGGTCGCGGCCGTTTCCACTGTTTCGAGCGCCTTGATAAAGCGCTCCGCCCAATCGAACACGTGATTGCGGGCAACGCGTTCGCGCAGCTGAGACATGCGACGCGCGCGTTCCTCCGGCGGCATGTTCAACGCCCGTTCGATGGCGCCCGTGACCTGCTCCTCATCGTAAGGGTTGACGAGCAATGCCTCGCCCATCTCCGCAGCCGCGCCGGCGAACTGGCTGAGGACGAGAACGCCGTCGTCATCAACCTTGCACGCGCAGTATTCCTTCGCGACCAGATTCATGCCATCGCGCAGAGGAGTTACCCACGCCACCTCCGAAACTGCGTACAGGGCGGCAAGATTCGGCCGGTCAATCGAATGCCGAAGGTAGACAATCGGATGCCATCCCGTCGTCCCGAATTCACCATTGATTTCTCCAGCCAGCTCGTTGATCTGGCTGCTCAGATCCTGATATTCGTCAATATCCTCGCGTGACGGGACGGCGACCTGGATCAGCACCGCTTTCTGCCGGAGTTCTGGCCGTGCTTTGAGAAACGCTCGCCAGGCGCGAAATCGTTCGGGTATTCCTTTTGTGTAGTCGAGGCGATCGACTGCGATGAGCACCCGCTGTCCGTCGTACTCTCGATGCAGCTCGCGAATGATTCCCGCAGTCGTCTCATCGCTTTCTACCAGTGAGGTCAGTCCATCCGGCTCGATGCCGATCGGAAGCGCCTGCAGCTTTGTCAGGTGACCGCGATACTCGACGCGATCCAGCGTACTTTCAATTCCAAGAATACGAAGCAGGCATGTCCGGAAGTTCTGCAGGTGATTGTGCGTATGAAAACCGATCAAATCCGCGCCCAGCAGGCCTTCGAGTACTTCGTCGCCATGGGGCAGCAGCGAAAAGACCTCCGAGGGCGGAAAAGGAATATGGAGAAAGAATCCGGCACGCACCCCCGCATCCCGCTCACGCAGCATCGCGGGCGCAAGCATCAGGTGATAGTCGTGAATCCAGATCAGATCCCCTTCACGTTTGCACTCCGCAACGCGATCGGCGAATCGCCTGTTTCCGTTCACGTAGTCACGCCAGGAACCCGGTTCGAAATCCATTCGCGAAGGAAACACATGAAAGAGAGGCCACACTGACCGGTTTGAATAGCCCGTGTAGAAGGCGGGACCTTCGCCCGGCGGAAAATCGACGGCAACAAATGAGAATCCCTGGCTGGCGGAGTCGAGAAGCCGGTCACGTTCTTCGGCAGCCAGGCTGCCATCGTCACCCGCCCAGCCAATCCAGAGCCCGCCGCGCTCTTTGAGAATCGGCTCCATCGCAGTCGCAAGACCGCCCGAACTCGCCCTGGCGTGCCAGCCATCGTCGCCCGGAGTCAGTGTAACGGGGAGGCGATTACTGACTACCAGAAGTCGTTTTGCTTCACTCACAAGAGGGCCGCTTCCAGTTCTGCATCCGAAGGTTCCGAGAGAACTTCGCCGCCGATATCGATTGTGGGTTTTATCTCCTTGCCACCGTTCTGCTCGCGCACCCACCTGGCGGCTCGGGGATTCTGATCGATATCAATGTACCGGAAATCGATCTTCATTTGCTCCAAATGGGCGATCGCTCGTTTCGTGAGAGGACACCAGTCCGCACCGTAGACTGTCACGGTCTTCATGCCGTCCCTGTAGCAATTGCATCGCCGGGGAGTTTCAGCCGGGGGGCCGGTTCGAGCCAAACGAGATAGGCTTCGTACTGCGCGAATCCAGATATCTTCACAGTCGCCAATTCCAGGATTCTGGTAATACTCCCGTGCGGGACCTTGTGACCAGGCCACATGCGCGCTTTCGTTGCTGCACGTTCGCCTGGTGGGAGTGGCTGACGTGTTGCTGGAATGCTTTCCCCGCGTTCCGACGCCAGCGAGGTGCGCATGAACGACGCAGGCAATGATGATCCTGGAGGTCGTGATCAGCCTGAAACCCGATCCGGAGTGTTGCAATTCGAAATCGTATGCTGCGTGTGCAAAGAGAATCGCGTTGTCGTTGACGACGTCGACACGCTGGAGTCTGCGCTCGCAATCGTCGGTCGAGTTTGGGGCTGGACCACCGGCATCGGACCGAATACCGCAGTCTGCAATCCGTGCAGCACGCGCTTGTTCGATGAATTCAGCACGCGACGTTCAGGCCTGAAGGCTTAGCGCCAGCAACTTACTTCGCCGTGGAAATCCATTTACAGCAACTGCTGGAACCTCAGCGCGTCGGCTTTCGACGAAAAATTGTTGAACATCACGTATCTGGCTGCATCAGTCTTCTCAAGCATTCGCCTCAGCAGACGGAGATCGCTGTCTGTGTATCGATACGAATAGGATCCGCGACCATGGAGACGCCAATATCCTGGATCTCCGTATACAGAGCTGGCGTCGAAGGGGTCAACACAATGAATCAGATCGTACTCCTGGCACAACTCCCGGACAATATCCTCCGTCCATGCGTCGCCGCGCGGCTCCCAGGCCAGCCGTAAACCCTGGCGGTCAAGTTCGCGGAAAAACGCCGAAAAGTTGATGAGATTTTGGCTGGTAGGCATGAACGACTTCGGACACTGAAATAAAACAACCTCAGCCTCGAGCGCGCGGGCCACACTTAAGGTCCGCTGCCATGCGGCTTGCACTTGTTGAGTATGACGGAATGAACCGACGGCTTCGCGGTCGCCTGCGGAAATCGGCGTCCGCAAGCGTCGGTACGTTGGGCTGGCGGCCGTATGCGTAATCAGTTGCCAGGCCTTTATGCAGAATTTGAAACCGGACGGCGCGGAACTCCGCCACTTTCGGACGACCTTCAGGGCGGGAGGGTCGTAAAAGGTCGACTGGATTTCGATATAGTTAAAATCCGAAAAGTAAGCTCGTTGCGATCCGTTCCAGCCGCAAAGACCCAGACGCAGTTCCCTCTTGTGCTTCATCCTCTTTGCCTCGGCGCCAACGGCGTGGCCCCGGCTGCACTCTATATACCGACTTTCGTCTGCCAGCATGACCGACAAGCAACCTGAACTCCATTCGATTACTGAGCTGGCGCTGTGAATGCGATTAGCAGTGCGAATGGGGAAAACAGGCGTGCGTCAGGCACAGCTCAGTTCTACTGCCGTCACAGAGCCTGCCGGAAAGCGCCACTTCAACGGGGACTGATCGGGAATGGATCTCTCGACGGGCGCGAACACGTCCGGTTGATCGAGGCTAACGAATTGGCGCAGATTGTCCGGCGCAATTGCCCACGTCCTTCCGCCCGTCACTTTCATGCCCTCCACCGAAAAAGAAGTCTCCACGCTGCCGCGGAACTGGAGATTTGCCACGTGCAGGTAGATCTTGTCACCGCTGCGGCTGGCCGCAATGTCCAAACCCGATGGCTGCGCGGTGACGGCCACACCCTGTGTTCCGTTGTACCGCTTAAACAAGCGCGCGATCGAAGCGACCGGCATCAGGTAACTCTTCCCTGCCGGGACGCCGATCATCACAGCATTGTTGGTCCAGCGGGTGCCCTCAAAGTCCGCGGCTGTCGCAATCTTCACCTGGGCTCCGTGGCGCTGGTAGATATTGAGCGATCTGGCATGATAGACGGAGGAGAGCCACTCGAAGAGAATCGGGTGCGTGTTGCGCGGGCCGAGACTTAGATGGCCCTCGGTAATCGCGATGCCGATCCTGCCATTGTGGGGGCCCATCACGCTTTCGAGTTCCGACACACGCGTCTCCACCGCGTTCGACAGTTCCAGTAATTCCTCCCAGGCCCGTTCCGGCTCCTGCTGATAGACCAGTCCCTTCAAAGCCGAGTTGGGGCGGCGGGGCGATTGGCCCATCATGTGAATGGCGACGAAATCGAGGTATTCGCCAGCGCGATCGATCAGGTCTTTCGCCCAGAGTCCCTCGCCATGACCGCGGTCGCCCCACCCGATCAGCCGGATTGAACTGTCGCGCGCTTTCATGGCGCGGGCGAACTCGATGGTGTGCGCAATCGATTGATCCTTGTTGAAGGTCACGGAACCATAGGAGGTCTCATTTCCCAATTGCCACAGCTTGACATTCAGGGGCTCCGGAGAACCGTTTCGTCTGCGCTCCGCGTTATCCGGATCGTTGACGTAGGAAACCCAGTCAGCGGCTTCTTTGGCATCGCCAGTGCGGTTACCTTGCGGCATCGCGCTGTACCGCTGCTCCCCATCGCTCAGGAAGTTCACGCAATAAAGCGGTTCAGCCTTTACGCGCCGGCAGAAATCGACGAACTCGTGCGTGCCCACGCGGTTGGCTTCTTTGCCACCCCAAACATAGTTCCGGGTCAGCGGCCGGGAAGCGACCGGACCCACGCCTTCCCGCCAGTGTTGGTAACGGCTGTAGAGCCCGCCGAAGCGAATCGCGCCGGGCGCGAGGTCTGCCACCACATCAATGAAATCCTGCCGCCAGGCGTCAGTATCGTAGTTCCACGCCGCTTCCACGGAACCATCGGTTGTACCCAGAGGCTCCATGAACTGCATATAGAGCAACGGTGAGATGTCGAAAAGCGGCCTGGGGTTGACGACAATCGTGTTCGCGTCCGCGCCGCGGGCGGATTGGGCGATTGCCAGAGCAGCGGTCTGTTGCAGGAACTCTCGTCTGCCGAGCATGTTCGTTCATCCCCAACGTACCAAAAGGATTGGCTGAGCGCCTTTCGGATCATTTCGATGGGGTAACATCGCAGAATTCTTCATACGGGAAGTCGGAGCCGAGGCGTTTCAGCTCCGCCATGAAGTACTCATCCATTGCCCGCTGCTGATCGCGGGAGAGCAACTCGGACGAACCTCCCTGATCGCCCTTCCGCATCATTCCAGTCTTTCGATGCCAGGGAATGACGTTCCAGACCTCGAACTTGTGATCGATACTCTTCATGTATTCGAAGGAAGATCGCTCGCAGACGCGGCGAAGAACTTCG
>Ga0068855_100006603_pt1 | contig 14103 bp, 15 predicted proteins | sample KBSCornC52_FD_66592 | JGI IMG/M metagenome (GOLD analysis project Ga0068855, IMG submission 66592) | Corn rhizosphere microbial communities from Kellogg Biological Station, Michigan, USA - KBS Corn C5-2 | ecosystem: Host-associated > Plants > Roots > Rhizosphere > Soil ... | reverse complement strand
CGCCCTCGTCGCGCAGCTCGTCGACGACGTCCTCGATCGTGCCGAGCACGGACCCGAGCGCGACGAGGATCGTCTTGGCGCCTTCGGTGCGGTAGCGGCGCAAGAGGCCGCCCGAGGGGCGGCCGAACGACGTCGCGAACTCGGCCGCGAGCTCCGGCACGAGATCGAGGGCCTGCATCTGCTTCGCGTGCGCGAGGTAGCGCACCTCGGTGAAGGCCTCCGGCCCGACCATCGCCCCGATCGTCACCGGATCGTCCGGGTCGAGCACCTGGCGCGGCTCGTACGCCGGCAGGAAGGCGTCGATCTGCTCCTGTGTGGGGATCTCGAGCGGCTCGACCGCGTGCGTCAGCACGAACCCGTCCATGCAGACCATCACGGGGAGCGAGAGCGCTTCTGCGAGCTTGAAGGCCTGGATGTGGAGGTCGACCGCCGCCTGGTTCGACTCCGCGTAGAGCTGGATCCACCCCGAGTCGCGCTGCGACATCGAGTCGGAGTGGTCGTTCCAGATGTTGATCGGCGCACCGATCGCGCGGTTGGCGAGCGTCATCACGATCGGCAGCCCGAGCCCGGACGCGTTGTAGAGCGCCTCGGCCATGTAGAGAAGCCCCTGGCTCGCGGTCGCCGTGTATGCACGCGCGCCCGCGGCGGAGGCGCCGATCGCCGCGGACATGGCAGCGAACTCGGACTCCACGAGCAGGTACTCGCACGGCGCCAGCTCGCCCGTTCGCACCATGTCGGAGAGCGCCTCGACGATGTGCGTCTGCGGTGAGATCGGGTAGGCGCTCACCACCTCCGGTCGGCAGCGTGCGACCGCCCGGGCGACCGCCTGCGAGCCTTCGAGCTGGTCACGCACGGACGGTCCTCCCTTCGCGGACGGCCTCGGCGGCCGCGAGCGCGGCGGCGACGTTCCCCTCGGCGATCTTGGCCGAGAAACGCCCGCGGATCGCGTTGGCCACCGCCTCCACGGAGACCACGCCGGTCAGCGCCGCGAACCCACCGAGCAGCGCTGCGTTCGGCAGCGGCCTCCCGAGGTGCTCCCGCGCGAGCTCGGTCGCAGCGACCGTCACGACACGCTCGGGGCGAAAGCGGCTCGCCGCAAACTCGTCGAGCCCGAGCTCGTCGAGGCCGCGGCCCGTGTTGATCAGGACGTACGCCTCGGGACCGACCCCGCCGAAGAGGTCGACCTGGTGGAGCAGCGTCGTGTCCTGCACGATCAGCGCGTCGGGCTCGACGATCGGCTCGCGGGAGCGGATCGGTCGTTCGGCGATGCGGCAGAAGGCCGTCACCGGCGCACCTGTCCGCTCCGACCCGAACGTCGGGAACGCGAGCGCGTCCTTGCCCTCCGCGAACGCCGCCACGGAGAGAAGCTCGGCCGCCGTGACGACTCCCTGCCCGCCACGCCCGTGGATGCGAATCTCGAACATGCCGACATCGTCGATCGCCAGCCGCCGGGGGCGCATCAGCGCGACTGCGGTTTCCGCTCCGTAGTTCCCCGCGGCTCGTCGCCGGCCCGGCGACGGAGGTAGACGAACCAGTAGACCGCGCCGACGAGGAGGCCGCCGCCGATCACGTTCCCGATCGTGACGGGCACGAGGTTGTCCGTGAGGAAGCTCCCCCAGCTGAGCGCGCTCGTGTCCGGCACGCCGCTCGTCGACGCCATCCAGGCGTGGTCACGCTCGATCAGCAGCGCGACGGGAATGAAGTACATGTTCGCGACCGAGTGCTCGAAGCCGGTCGCGACGAACGCGGCGATCGGCGGCACGACCGCGAGTACCTTGTCGGCGGTCGTGTGCGCGCCGTACGTCAGCCAGACCGCGAGGCAGACGAGCGCGTTGCAGAGCACACCGAGGGCGATCGCCTGCCCGAAGCCGAGACCGACCTTGTTCACGGCGGTCGTGAGTGCCGTCGTCCCCACGACGCCTCCGCCGAACGTGTACTGCTTGCCGAGCCAGACGAGCACAGCCGTGCCGAACGCGCCGACGAAGTTGCCCGCGTAGACGATCGCCCAGTTGCGCAGCAGCGCCCACGTCCCGATGCGTCCACTCGCCCGGGCCATCACGATCAGGTTGTTCCCGGTGAACAGCTCGGCTCCGGCGACGACCACGAGGATCAGGCCGAGCGTGAAGGCGAGGCCCGCGAGCAGCCTCGTGACGCCGTAGGGCAGGTCGCTGCCGCTCGCGACCGTGGTCGCGAACGCAGCGCCGAGCGCGATGAACGCCCCGGCGAGGACGGCGAGGACGAACAGGTCGACCGCGGACGCGGTCGCCTTGGCGACGCCCACGCTCTCCGCCTTCCGCGCGACCTCCGCCGGCGGCAGGGCGTCGAGCGATGCAGTGGCGAATCCGGATTCCTCCGCCATCGCTCCGAGCGTCCCAGGGACGAGTGCCTGCCTCATCCGGAGGCTCGCGGATCGTCTCTGCGGCTTTTCCGTCGTTCCGCCTCGGCGACCTCTATCGTCCCTCGGGTGGGCGAGTCGCCGCTCGACGCCGAGATCGATCGGCTCTACGGGCTGCCGCTCGCGGAGTTCACGAAGGAGCGGGACGCGCTGGCTCGCCGGCTCCGTGCCGACGGCAAGCGCGACGAGGCGACTGCGATCGCAGACCTTCGCAAGCCCGTGCTCGGCGCCTGGGTGGTCAACCGGCTCGCGCGCGAGCGTCGCGCCGACGTCGAGGCGCTCGTCGAGGCGGCTGCCGGGATTCGCGCGGGCAAGCCGGACGCCGACGAGCGGTTCCGGACGACCACGGACGGTCTAGCCCGCGCGGCGCGGGAGGTGCTCGCGGAGGCTGATCGCCGTCCCTCCGATGCCGTGCTCCGCGATGTCGCCACAACGCTCCGCGCTGCGGCCGCGGCCGATCCGGACGCCCTGCTCGGCGGCCGACTGACCGAGCCGGTCGAGCCGACGGGCTTCGAGGCGATGGCCGGCGCGGCACCCCGGCGCCAGTCGTCACCCGCGGCCAAAGGTGAGCCGAAGAAAAGGAAGAAGAAGCCGCAGCCGGACCGTGCGCGCGTGCAGGCGGCGCGCAAGGCGCTTGCCGACGCACGAGACGAGGCGCGCAGGCTCGCACGATCGGCGGACGCCGCCGATCGCGAGGCGCGTCGCCTTCGCGCCGAGGCGGACGCCGCCGAGCAGAGTGTCGCCGACGCCGAGGCCACGCTCGGGAAGCTGACCAGCGTCTAGCGCTCGAGGCCGAGCACGAACTCGCGCTCGCCGCCCTGCCACGTCACGTGCAGCGAGCCGGCGACGCGCCGCAGGAGCGAGACGACGGCGGCGTTGTCGCCGCAGACGGTGGCGACGAGCTCCGTGATCCCTGCGGCACGCGCGTCGGCGGCGAGCTCGCGGGCGAGCACCGAGCCGATCCCGCGACCCTGATGCTCGTCGGCGACCTCGAAGGCGATCTCTGCCGACCGGCCGTCGCTCACGAGCCGCGCGATCCCGGCGGGCCGCGGGTCTCGCTCGACGTAGGCAACGAGCACGTGGTGCTCGGCGTCCACGCGGGAGAGCGCAGCGAGCTCCGCCTCGCCGAGGCGAGGCTTCGCGCCGCAGAAGCGCCGCTCGCGCGAGCGTGAGCCGAGCCGTGCGAAGAGCGTCGCGACCGTGTCGGTGTCGCCGTCGCGGAGCGGCCTGATCGTGATCCCGTCGACGTAGCGTGCGTGCATATGGGGATGGTCAACGAACGACCGTCCCTGGAACTTCCCCGCACCGGGCCATCTTCTGGACATGGCCCGTTCGGGCCACTACGCTCACGGGTGATGGAGCAGGACCTCCGCTTCACGGAGCTCGACGGGCGCCGGCTCGCGTACGCGAGCGTCGGCGAGGGCCCGCTGCTGCTCTTCGGCGGGCGCTGGGTGTCGCACCTCGAGGAGGACTGGGACAACCCTGCGGCGCGCGGCTTCTTCGAGGGCCTCGCCCGATCGCACCGGGTCGTCCGGTACGACCGGCTCGGCGTCGGGCTCTCCGATCGGGTGCTCGAACGCCCGCCGACCGCCGAGAACGAGGCGGCGCAGCTCGCCGCCGTGCTCGACGCGTGCACGGACGGGCCTGCGACGTTCTTCGCGTGCTCGTGCGCGGGCCTCGCAACCGCCCGTCTCGCGACCGAGATGCCGGAGCGCGTGGAGAAGATCGTCTTCTTCGGCGCCTACGCCTCCCGCGACGACATCCCCGAGGCGACGCGCCGTTCGCTCGTCGACTTCGCGCGCGTGAACTGGTTGCTGGCCACCCAGATGCTCTCCGGCCTCTTCATCCCGCGCGGGGGCGGGGACGAGATCGAGGCGCTCAGCCGCTACCAGCGCCACGCGGCGGATGCCGACGTCGCGGCAGCGTTCCTCGAGCTCGATCTCTCGTCGGACGTGCGCCCCTACCTGCCCGCGGTGACGGCGCCGTCGCTCGTGCTGCACCGCCGCGGCGACCGCACGGTGCCGATCGGCCGCGGACGGGAGCTCGCCTCGCTTCTCCCGAACGCCCGCTTCGTCGCGCTCTCCGGTGACGCGCACCTGCCGTGGCACGACGACCAGCGCGACCTCCAGCGCGCGCTCGCGGGGTTCCTCGACGACGCCGCGGCCGCGGAGCCGAACGGCACCTCGCCGCTCAGCCGCCGCGAGACGGAGGTGCTGCGCCTCGTCGCCGCAGGCCTGTCGAATCGCGAGATCGCCTCCTCCCTCGTCCTCAGCGAGCACACGGTGCACCGCCACGTCGCGAACGTCCTCCGCAAGCTCACGCAGTCCTCGCGGGCCGCGGCCGCCGCGACCGCGACCCGCGCCGGCTACATCTAGGCCCGGCAGCCTGTGGAACCGGTGAGCACGACCGTCGTCCTCTTCACGCGCGACCTCCGCGTCCACGACAACCCTGCCCTTCATGCGGCGGTGGACGGCGCGGCCGAGGTCGTGCCGCTCTTCGTCCTAGACGACGAAATCCTCGCGCGCTTCGGTGCGCCGAACCGGGTCGCCTTCCTGCTCGACGCGCTGGCCGATCTGCGGCACGCGCTGCTCGAGCGAGGTAGTGGCCTCCTCGTCCGCCGTGGAGACGCCGTCGCGGAGGCGATCCGCGTCGCCCGGGAGACGGGGGCGGAGCGCGTCCATCTGAGCGAGGACGTGACCGCGTTCGCCCAGGAGCGACTGCGTCGGCTGGGGCGAGCTGCGAAGGAGCACCGGATCTCCGTGCAGGCCTTCCAGGGCGTCACGGTCGTTCCGCCGGGGGACATCTCACCCGCCGGGTCGATCGCTGCCTACCGGGTCTTCACCCCGTACTGGAAGAGGTGGCACATGACGCCGTGGCGTGCGGTGCTGCCCGCGCCTGCGTCGATCCCGTCGCGGGCGATCCCGGACGACGCACCCCTTCCGGCCCTCCGGAACCTCACGGGTGGCCACAGCGCCGGGAACCTTCCGCCCGGCGGCGAGACGGAGGGCAGGGCGCGACTGGCACGCTGGCTGCGCGACGGCCTCGCGGAGTACGAGAGCCGGCGCGACGACCTCGCGGTCGAGGGCACCTCGGGTCTGTCGCCGTACCTCCACTTCGGATGCGTCTCGCCTCTCGAGGTGGCGGAGCGGTCACGGGAGGCGCCGGCCGGCGAAGCGTTCGTGCGGCAGCTCTGCTGGCGCGACTTCCACCACCAGCTGCTCGCCGCCGAGCCTCGTATCGCGCGCGAGGATCTCCACCCGAGACAGGATCGCTGGCAGGACGATCCGGCGGCACTCGCGCGATGGAAGGAAGGGCGAACCGGCTATCCGCTCGTCGATGCCGGGATGCGGCAGCTTCTCGCCGAAGGGACGATGCCGAACCGCGCACGGTTGGTCACGGCATCGTTCCTCGCGAAGCATCTGTACCTGGACTGGCGTCTCGGGGCCGCGCACTTCGCGGAGCACCTCGTCGACGGTGACGTCGCGAACAACGTCGGGAACTGGCAGTGGGTCGCCGGGACGGGGGCCGACACGCGGCCGAATCGCGTCTTCAACCCGACGCGCCAGGGACGGCGGTTCGATCCGGACGGCGCGTACGTCCGCCGCTGGGTGCCAGAGCTCGAGTCGATCGACGGGGGCGCCGTGCACGAGCCGTGGCTGCAGGGCCTGCTGGCGCCGGGCTACCCGGCGCCCATCGTCGAACACGACGACGCAGTCCGCCGTTTCCTCGAGGCGCGGCGGGCGCCCTAGCGCCTCTAGCCCTCGAGCGCCAGTCGGACTGCCTCGTCGAACGGCGTCGGCTCCACGGGGACGAGCTCCCGGATGCCCATCCTCGTGCGCGACCGTCGGCGTCCGCAGGCTCGCGGGGCACCATGATCCACTGGCGCGACTCGACAGCACCTGCGTCGGTCTCCCGCTCGAGCGTCGACCAGAGGGCCTCGGATCGCTCCATCGTGCGACGCGTCAGCGACGCCCCGCCGCGAGCACCTCGGCGGCAGCGACGACGTCTCCGGCGAGCAGCGTCCCGTGCGCACGGCGGGCAACCCGTCCGTTGGCGGCCGCGCCGGCGAGGTGGAGTGGAGCGTGCAGCGCGACCTCCCGCAGCTGCACGGCGCTCGGGTCGAACGCGCCCGCGACGGTGCCGGAGACGACGACGGCGTCGGGCGACAGCTCGCGTGCGGCTTCGACGAGAGACGCCACTGGCGTGTCCGCACCGAGGTAGCTGACCCGCCAACCATGACCGCGCAACGCGAGACCGAACGCGACGAGAGCGATGTCGTGACGCTCGCCCTCCACGCATGCGAGCAGCACCCGCGGGCCGGAGCCGCGATCCCACCCGCGCGCGAGCGCCGTGAGACGTCCCCGCAGCACGTTGCTCGCAAAGTGCTCCTGGGCGATGGACGTCTCGCCGCTCTCCCACCGTTCGCCGAGCTTGTGGAGGTAGGGGAGCAGGACGTCGCGGAGCACGACGTCGATCGTCAGCGTCGCGAGCAGCCGGTCGAGCGCCTGCTGGGCGCCGGCCTCGTCGAAGCGGTCGAGCGCGGCAGCGAGCTCCGACGCGTCGGCGACGGGTGCGGGCGACCGGCTCGGCTCGGTGACGTCCTCGGAGAGCGCGAGGCGTGCGGCCTCAGCGGCGAAGAGGCCGCGGTCGAGGTTCGCCCGCATCGCCAGCACGCGGGCGACGTCGTCCTCGCCGTAGAGCCGAAAGCCGCCCTGCGTGCGGCTGGGCGTGAGCAGACCGTACCGTCGCTCCCACGCGCGGAGCGACTCCACGGGCACGCCGACCCGGCGCGAGAGCTCGCCGATGCGCAGGAGCTTCTCGTCTGCGGTGCCCGTCGCGAACTCGCTCACGACGTGACCCTACGGTCGAGACCGCCGTTCCGCGCATCGTCTGCGCGCGGCGGAAGCGGTACGAAGACGCTCGTCGTGCGCTGGTAGTCGGCGTAGTCCGCCCGACTGCGGAGCGCCTGCGCCTCGGTGGCCCGGATCCCCGTCACGCGGAAGAAGACGACGAAGAGCGCCTGGAACTGGAAGAAGAGAAAGAAGCTCCGGTCGGCGCGCGCGCTCCACTTCTCGCGCAGAACTCGGTACCGGCCGTCCTCCTCCTTGCCCAGCACGCGGTCGCGGAGGAGGTAGAGGCCGAGGCGCCAGCCCCAGATGGTCGCGAGCCCCGCGGCGAGGACGCGGTGAGCCGCGCTGCCGTTCGCCAGCAGCGCGTAGACCACTGCGAGGACGGCGATCCCTGTCGCCCAGCCGACGTCGACGTGGCTCGCGTCACGGCTCCGAACCTGGATCGCCCAGAGGCACGTCATCGCGGCCGAAGCGAGCAGCGCGCCGAGCCCGAGCAGCGCGAGGAAGGAGCCGGTCATTCCGCGCCTCCGCGACCGATTGGCTCGGCGGGCGGCGCGACGCGCGACGGCTCTACAGTCTCTCGCCGCCGGGTGAGAGACGACGGCCACCACACGCGTTCACCGAGCTCGAACGTCAGCGCCGGGACGAGGACGGAGCGGACGACGAAGGTGTCGAGCAGAACGCCGAACGCGACCGTGATGCCGATCTGCGTGAGGGCGACGAGTGGTAGCACCGCGAGGACAGAAAACGTCCCGGCCAGGACGATCCCGGCGGAGGTGATGACGCCGCCCGTGACGGCGAGGCCGAGGCGCATCGCCTCGCGCGTCGGACGTACGAGGGCCTCCTCCCGCACGCGCGCCATCAGGAAGATGTTGTAGTCGACCCCGAGCGCGACGAGGAAGATGAACGCGAAGAGCGGGTAGCTCGGATCTTCGCCCGGGAAGTCGGCGAAGAGGTCGAAGAGAACGAGGCTGCCGCCCAGCGCCGCCAGGAACGACAGCACGACCGTTGCCATGAGCATCACCGGTGCGGCGAGGGAGCGAAGCAGGAGGACCAGGATCACGAGGACGACTGCGAGGACGAGCGGGATGAGCACCTTCGTGTCTCGCTGCACGGCGGCACGCAGATCGGCCTCCTCCGCGGTCGACCCGCCGACGAGCACGGCCTCCCCGGCTGCGGCCCGCAGCTCCTGACGGAGCGGCTCGATCGAGCGGAAGCCGCTGGTGCCGAACGGGTCCCCGGCCAGGATCACGTCGAAGCGTGTCCCGGGGGCTCCCCGCTCCGGCGACCCGACGCGTGTCACGTCCTCGGCCCGACGTGCGGCCGTCAGGGCCGGCCCGACCTTCGCAGGGTCGGTGACGAGAACGACCGTCGGGGCGCTCTCCCCCGCCGGGAAAGACTGGGCGAGCAGGCGTTGGCCCTGAACCGACTCCACCGATCCCCGGAAGGAATCCGCGGTCGTGAGGTCGTCGTCGAGGCCGAGGGTGCCGAGGGCCAGCACGCAGAGAGCGAGCGTCGTGCCGATCCATGCGGCTCGCCGTCGCTTCTCGAGCGTCCGGCCGAGCCGGTGCCAGAGGCTGCTGGAGGCCGGCTGGTGCGCCTGATCGGCGCGGGGCACGAACGGCCAGAACGCGCGCCGGCCGCCGATCAGCAGCAGGGCGGGGAGCAGGGTCAGCATTGCGACGGCAGCTATCGCGACTCCCATCGCGCCAACCGGGCCGAGACCCGCGGTCGAGTTCACACTGGCCAGTGAGAGGCAGAGCAACGCCGCGATCACGGTCGCGGCCGAGGCGACGATGGCCGGACCGCCCTGACGCAGTGCGACGCGCATCGCGGCGTACCTGTCCTCGACGAGCTGAAGCTCCTCGCGGAAACGGGCGGTCAGGAGCAGTGCATAGTCGGTGCCGGCGCCGAAGACGAGCACGAGCAGGATGCCGCCGGTCTGCCCGTTGATGACCACGCCGGCGTCGGACAGGAGCGTTCCCAGCCCTCGCACGACCGACTCGGCGAGCACGACCGTGAAGAGCGGCAGCATCCAGAAGATCGGGCTTCTGTAGATGAGGACGAGCAGCACGAAGACGAGGCCCGCAGTCACGAGAAGGAGGGTCGAGTTGATCCCCTCGAAGGCCTTCGTCGCGTCGGCGGAGAACCCGGCCGGTCCGGTCACCTTCGCCTCGAGGCCCGGCGGCAGTCCCTTCTCGACCGTGGTGCGCACGTGCTCGACGGCCGACACGAGCAAGTCCGAGTCGCCCTCTGCTCGGATCGGCACGCTGACGACGGCGGCAGTCCCGTCGGGAGACCACGCAACGGGCGAGATGCCCGAGACGCCCTCGATCGACGCGGCCCGGAGTGTGGCGCGCGTCTGCTCGACGGCCGCACGGCCCCGGGCGCCGAGCCCGTCCGGGTTACGGAAGACGGCGACGGCAGGCGTCTGCTCACCGGAAGGGAACCCCTTGGCGGCCTCGAGCACCTTGACCGACTCGGCTCCCCCGGGAAGAAAGGTCGACGGCTCGTTCTGCTGTGACTGCTCGAACCGCCCGGCGAGCGGCCCGAGCGCTGCCGCTCCGAGCAACCAGACGGCCAGCACGGCGAACCTCCGTCTCCTTCCGACGACGAGCCGCGAGAGAATGTTGTCCCTTGAAGCGCTCATATCTCTGTACCAATCCTATACACACCGTACTAGTGTCGAGGTTCAAGGGGTTGCGAACCACGTGGTGTGTGTGCTAAAACTGTACAGAGATGGTTCAAACTCTATACAGGAGGTCATTCATGCGCACTCTCGTCACCTCGTTGGGAGCGACCCTCGTCTTGGCTGTCGCGCTCGTCGCACCCGCTGCCGGCTCGTCCACCACCGCGACGAACAAGGACATCGCCCAGGTGGCCGCGTCCGCGCCGCAGTTCACCACGCTCGTCTCCCTCCTCAAGAAAGCCGGCCTCGTCAGCGCCCTCGAGAAGGGCACCTACACCGTCTTCGCCCCGACGAACGCGGCCTTCGCGAAGCTGCCCAAGTCGACGCTGGCAGCCGTCGGCAAGGACCCCACTCTGCTCAAGAAGGTGCTCACCTACCACGTGATCAAGGGGAAGGCGCCCGCGGCAAAGGTCGTGACGCTGAACGGCAAGTCGGTCAAGACGCTCGAGGGGCAGGGCGTCAAGGTCGCCGTCCGGGGCGGGAAGGTCTATCTCAACGGATCGACCCGGGTCACGAAGACGGACATCAGGGCCTCGAACGGGATCATCCACGTCATCGACCGCGTCCTGATCCCCGCGGGCTGATTCTCACTGGAGCTCGCGGCGCTGGAGACCGGCTCGAGCGGGAGTGCCTCGTGGGAAGGCGCTCCCCGCTCGGCCGGTCGGCGCGGCGACCGGCCGGTCGATCGCGTCAGCGCCCTGCGACCGTTTCCGCCCGGTACGCGGGCAGTACGTGCTCGGCGAGCTGCTCGACCTGGTCCAGCGACGGGATCTGCGGGAAGAGCATCAGCACGTCGACCGCGTCGGCGTACGCGGCCACCTCCTCGGCGATCTTCGTCGCAGGGCCATGGTGGATCAGGTTGCCCGGCTCCGTCCAGAGCTGGCCGTAGTAGCGCAGGACGTGGTGGGCGCCCTCGTCGAGCGCCCCCTGCGGATCGTCGCCCACCGCGACGTACGCGAGGCCGGCGACGGTGATGTCGTGCTTCCCTTCCTTCGCGAACGCCTCGCGGATCCGCGGCGCGGCGTCCTTCATCGCCGCGCTCCCGGCCGTCCCGAAGACGAACCCGTCCGCGACGCGGGCCGCACGAGCGACGGCGCCCGGCGTCATCGCGCCGACCCAGATCGGCGGCGCCGGCTCCTGGACGGGCGCCGGGCCGACGACGCCGTGATCTCGATCCGATGCGCGTGCGTCGCGCCAGATCGCGCGCATGCGGCCGACCTGGGCCTCGAACCGCTCCGAGCGGCCGTGGAACGGCGCATCGAACACCTTGTAGTCGTCCTCGCGGCCGCCCTGCGCGACGCCGAGCGTGAGCCTGCCGCCCGACAGCTGGTCGACGACCGCAGCCTGCTTGGCGACGAGCACCTCGTTCCGCGGGGGCAGCTGGAGGATCGTCGTCGCGAGCCCGATCCGCTCGGTCACGCCGGCGACGCCCGCGAGCGTGACGAGCGGGTCCCACGCGTCGTAGTTCGGCTTGTCGATCGTCGACAGGTAGGCGAAGCCCGCATCCTCGGCCGTGCGCGCCCACTCGAGCATCAAGGCGCGGTCGGTTTCGTGGGCCATCGTGTTGGGCAGTCCGATTCCGAGTCTCATGGGGCTCCTTCGTCGCTTTCCGGTCACGGTACGTGCGCCGTCCGGGCGTCCGTCGCATCGGTGCGGGTAGCGTCAGCCGCGATGTCGGAGATGAAGCGACGGATGCTCGCGGGCGAGCTGTACCTCGCCGACGACCCGGTGATCGCAGCGGAACAGGCGCGCGCCCAGGAGCTCCAGGAGCGCTACAACGCGACCCGCCACGACGAGCAGGTGCTTCGCGACTCGCTCCTACGAGAGCTGCTCGGCGACGTCGGGGAAGGCGTGGTCGTCCGCCCACCGTTCTTCTGCGACTACGGCAGCCACATCTCGATCGGCGCGCGGACGTTCGCCAACTACGACTGCGTCATGCTCGACGTCGCGCCGATCCGGATCGGCGCCGCCTGCCAGCTCGCGCCGCGCGTCCAGCTCCTGACCGCGACACATCCGATCGATCCCGAGCCGCGCCGGATCGGCTGGGAGTCCGCGGAGCCGATCGCGATCGGCGACAACGTCTGGCTCGGCGGCGGCGCGATCGTCTGCCCGGGCGTGACGATCGGCAAGGACACGGTGGTCGGCGCCGGCGCCGTCGTCACGCGTGACCTGCCCGCCGGTGTCGTCGCAGCGGGCGTCCCGGCCCGCGTGCTGCGCGAGATCGACGAGCGGGACCGCGTGGCGATCCAGGACGTATAGCGCTCAGGCCGCCGCGTCGAGGTCGGCGAACGGCGGACCGTCGCTCTCGACCGTCTCGCGGAGATCCGTCAGGACGCGGTCCCAGTCGCTCTTCGAGGCGCCGAAGCACGCGAGCCGCTGCTCGAGGCCCGCATGGCGGAGGAAGAGCGCAGTCTCGCCGAGCCCACGCTCGATGAGTCGGAACTCGAGGGTCGTTCCTTCCCATTCGGGGTGCCCGCTGTGACCGAGGCAGGTCCACTCGACCAGCGCGGGAGGACGCGCGCGCTCGACGCGGAGCTCGATGGTCGCCGGCGAGCCCGGAAAGCCGAGCTCGAAGCGCGTGCCCGGCGCGAGGGAACCGCTCACGATCGGCGTCCACCAGGTCGCGAGCCCGTCGGGCGTCGCGAGGGCCGAGAAGACGCGCGCCGGCGGCGCGGCGAGCGTCAGCTCTGCGGTGTACGCATGCTCGGGCGCCACGCCGTTCGACGCCTCGCCGGTCTTTCCCACGCGGGAGATCCTCCGCCGTCGGCGGTGCGTGTCCCACCGGGCAGCCCGAAACGCGACGGTACGGTTTTCCGCACCTTGTCAGGCAGTCGCCGGGCGGAACGCGGCGGCGGGCCGGGCAGCCCGCGGACGGGCGGGCATGGCGGGTGCGACGTGGTCGCTCGGACAGGTCATGATCTCCGCCTCGGCGCCGTGGAAGTGGAGCACGACGACCGCGCCGTGATCCTCGAGCACGCGAGCGCGGCTCCCGATCTCGTGGATGCGGTCGGCGGCGTGGATCTCCGTGAGGAGGGTCACGGTCTCGCCGGTCACGAAGCGTGGTGCGTCATTGCTCATGGGAATGAAGACGTTCGCCCCGGGGTGATGGTTTCCCTTCCGTACGTTTCCTTTACGACCGATGACTCGCGTTGCGGGACGCGGTCTCATGTGCGTCGGATCGAAACCGGGAGGTAACGGAGATGGGACGCATCGTGGTCACAGAGTTCGTCTCGCTCGACGGCGTCGTCGAGGCGCCGGGCGGGGGCGAGGGGTTCGTGCACGACGGCTGGTCGTTCGAGTTCGACCGCGGCGAGGAGGGCAACCGGTTCAAGCTCGAGGAGACGATGGGCTCCGAGGCGCTGCTGCTCGGCCGGACGACGTACGAGGGCTTCGCCGCAGCGTGGCCCTCACGCGACGGCGAGTTCGCCGAGAAGTTCAACGCGATGCCGAAGTACGTCGTCTCCTCGACGCTCGAAAGCCCGGAGTGGAGCAACACGACCGTCCTCGACGGCGATCTCGCCGAGGAAGTCTCGAAGCTGCGCGAGGCGCACGAGGGCGACGTCGTCGTCCACGGCAGTCCGCAGCTCGTGCAGGGCTTGCTCGAGGCAGACCTCGTCGACGAGCTCCGGTTGATGGTCTTCCCCGTCGTCCTCGGCACCGGCAAGCGGCTCTTCGGCGAGACGAGCGACAAGAAGCCGCTTCGCCTCGTCAGCTCGCAGACCGTCGGCGACGGTGTCTCGATCCTGGTCTATGAGCCGGGGACGGACACGTGACCCGTCAGTGCCCGTTCGCCACCTCGCGCGGGATTCTCCCGGTCAGCTGGTGGCGGCGCCGCGGAGCTCGTGGCCCGGGTGCGCTGCCGCCCGGGTGCGGACGGCGTCGGTGACGATCGAGACGCCGCCGAGGCGCGCGTAGGCCACGACCCGAAGCAGCGGCGCGTCGTCGGGCAGTTCCTCCGGATCGGTGACCAGCGCCTCGACGCCGCCGAGCCTCGCCCGGTCATCGACGACCACTCGCCAGTCGCTCGGGACGGTCACGTTCACGCCGCCCAGGGTCGCCGAGAGCTCGAGATCGGCGCCACTCGGGTCGAGTGTCGCCTCGCGCAGGTCGAGCTCGGCGCCGCCGAGGACGACGCTCACCGAACCGCGCCGTAGCGCACCCGCCTTGCA
>Ga0068855_100006602_pt1 | contig 14103 bp, 28 predicted proteins | sample KBSCornC52_FD_66592 | JGI IMG/M metagenome (GOLD analysis project Ga0068855, IMG submission 66592) | Corn rhizosphere microbial communities from Kellogg Biological Station, Michigan, USA - KBS Corn C5-2 | ecosystem: Host-associated > Plants > Roots > Rhizosphere > Soil ... | reverse complement strand
CCATGGGTGTCTCCTCGGAGGGTGTGGGGGGTGCAGCCGGGGCCGTCGACGGGGCGGGGGGTGACGGGGGCGAGGGGGTAGGCGATGCCCTCGACGGTGTGCAGCTGGTCGGCGGTGGCTCCGGCCGGCTGCTGGGCCGGCTGCTCTTCCGCGGGGCGCTGGTAGGAGTGCCCGAGGTTGAAGGCTTCGTGGCGCTCGATGATCTGGCCGCAATCGGGGGCGGCGCACGGGTCGTAGTACGGGACCCACGGGGTGTCAGGCTTGTGGGTGTGCCGGTAGTTGTGGCTGCCGTCGACGGTGTGGGCCGTGACGCCTTCACCCTTGCCGCACACGTCGCACGGCGGGCTCATGAGCTGTTCGGCGGGTTCCTTCTGGTCGTCGGGAAGTCGACTCCACTCGATCTCTGCGACCGCGGTGACAACCTCGTCCTTGGTCCACTTCTCCGGCGGGTGGATACCGCCCAGGCCTCCCAGTTGGCGGTAGAGCGCGCACAGGGCGCTCTTGCGCATCTGGTGCAGTTGGCGTCCGCGGCGGTGCCAGAATTGCATTCGGGTTTCGGTCACTGGTTCCCCTCTGGTGTGCATTCGTTGTCGCCCCAGTGCACGGTGGCGTGGCGGTAGGTGCGTGCGTCTCGGTGGAGTCCGAGGTGTTTGACGGTGCGCTTGCACAGCGGTCGTTCGCCGTACATGAACTGCCGGTTGCAGTCGATGTGTTGGTCGGTGCTCTGCACGGTCAGTCGTCGTCCTGGTCGGAGGGTGCGCCGTACTCCTCGATCAGGTCACACGTGCACGTGCCGCCCTCGTACTGCACCTTCTCGCATTCGTTGTGGTGGTCGATCCGGGGCATGGTTTCTCCTTACGGGAATTCGATCTCTACGTCGTCGCCCTCGAAGCGGATTCCGGGGGACTCCAGGTCGGGTTGGGTCTCGTCGTAGCCGATTTCGTTGGGGACGTTGTGTTCTTCGCTCAACCCGTATTCGAACGCGAGTGCGGCCGCTTCGGGTCCGTCGTAGGCCCAGGCGCGGATGGTCGAGCGCATCACCCGGGCGATGCCGCTGGGCCCAAACTTGATCGTTCGTTTCGGATTCTGGTTGTAGTAGCCGTTCCAGCGGACGTTGGCCGTGACGTGCACCTGGGTGGGCAGGCCGGCGGCCTTGAGGGCGCGGCGGAGGCTGGGCAGCTTGAGGGTGTTGTTGTAGGAGTTGCCCAGCTTGTCGCGCATGCGGGGGGAGGGTGGCTGCTTGCCGTTGCGCCAGCGTCGCCAGGTCTCGGGGGAGATCCCGGCGGCCCGGGCGGCGCGGGCGGCCGCCTGCCCGGGGCGGTCGCCCTTCTTGGCGTGGTGCTTCTCCAGCTGGTTCATGCGGGCGAGCAGGCCCCGGCGCTGGGTGATGGGGGTGCGCACCTCGGTGTGGCGGTAGCGGGCCCTCAGGGCAGCGTCCAGGGCGCCCGGGAGGTCAGCCACGGGGGTGCTCCTCCGGGGTGTCGCCGGCGATTTTGCCGAACATGGCGTCTACCTCGTCCTGCCAGGCCTGGGAGGTGACGGGGTCGGAGTGCCACAGTGCGACGCTGATCGGGTCGACGAACACGCGGTCAGTCGTCCTGGAGTCGTAGATCTGGCGCAGGTTCCAGGCGCTGATGTTCCCCTCCCGGTCGGTCACGCTGAGGATGGTCCAGCGGGCCCAGTTCTCCAGCCCGTCCGGGTCTGCCGCGCCGCGGGCGCGCGCGGCCATGGCGATAGCGCGCCGGCGGTAGTGGAGCACGGCGAGCAGGGCGAGGATGATGACGGCCCAGCAGCAGGCGGAGGATGTCCAGTAGACGGCGGTCACAGGATCTCCTCCCATGCCTCGACGCTGCCGGGGACGATGCCGTTGCGGGGGGCGGGGGTTTCCTCGACGAGATGGCCGTAGCGCTTGATCTTCATGGCTCCCAGGGCGCGGCCGGAGGCGTCGAAGCGGAACGGCTTGGACTTGGGTGCCCGGTCGAGGGCCTCTTGGAGGTCGTCTCGCAGGATCTGGATTTCGTCGACGTGGCCCATGGAGACGAGGTGCTTGTTGGTGCCGGTGTAGCGCCAGGCCTTGCGCCACATCGAGGCGGCATGGGTGGCGTAGACGGCCTGGGACCAGTCGGGGCGCTGGGTCTTGCACTTGCTGCCGGTGAGCATCATGGACAGGGCGGCGCTGTAGCCCTCCTTGAATGCGTTGTAGCGTACGCACGCCGTGCACGTGCACTTGTCGTCGTCGGAGGGCCGGCCGCCCGGGTGGGCCACCTCGGTCTGGTCGATGCACTGCGTGCGTACGGCGCGCAGCTTCTCGTACCAGGTCTTGAAGCTGATGTGCTTGGTCGAGGTGTAGGAGTCGAGGATTTCGAAGGGGCCGATGTGGCCGGGTTCGGTGAGCTCCAGGAGCAGGATCAGGGTGGGGTGGGCGATCCAGATGCTGTCCTCGGTCTCCAGGCGGGCGGAGTCGCCGAGCGGGGAGACGATGGTGCCGGAGAAGGCCCAGTGCGGGATGGTGATGCGGTAGTAGCCGGGGGCGACGGTGCGGGGGTCCGGGTAGTGGTGGGTGCCGCCGGTGCGGGTCAGCTGGGAGTGTGAGATGGCGGTCTGTCCGAGGGCGGAGAGGTAGGCGCCGTTCGCGTCGAGGGTGACGGTTTCGGTGCCGGGCGCGAAGTCGCGGACGGCGTGCCAGTTCCAGGACGGGATGAGCGGGCTGCTGACCGCGTTCGGCAGGGGCGAGCGCCACAGGGGCTCGCGGCCGTAGCGCAGCGGCGGGGTGGTGCGCTCCATGAGTTTGAGCGCGGGGTACATGCGGGTGTCGGTGGCGGTTTCTTCCTTGAGATCGTTCATGTGTCTGTTCCTTCGGCGGGGGTGAAGGGTGATGAGGCCGGCCCTCGCGCGCCCGCGCGGATGAGCGCGCGGATGGCGGAACTGCGGCTGACACCCAGCTGGTTCATGGTGTGCTCGACGATGCGCAGTTCGTGTTCGGTCAGACCAATGCTGACTTGTGTGGTGCGGTCAGCAGGGTCTTTCTTCGGTCGGCCCATACCCATAACCCTAGTGGAAAAACTCTTTTTTACATAGCCCCGAAAGTGGGAAACCCCCCCCTGCCGACTGACGGGCGGCAGAGGGGGGTTCGGGGGCTGGACCCTGCAAGGGGGGGCGTGCAGTCGATCCGGCCAGCGCCTATGAACCGTACTGCTTGCATGGCCTGTGCACCATACGAACGCAGATATATCCAAGTGATCATTTGCGCCCCCATGGCATCACATAGGCACACGCGGCACGCCCGCCCCTGACGGAACGCCAGGTCAGTGCTGGGGCACCTGCAGGGCGTCCCAGGTCTCCTTGCCCGGAGGCCACTTGAGGGCGGATCCGGTCCACCCCTTGTGATGCGTCTCGTTGTACTGGCGCTGCCACGCCTCATATGAGGCGACGTCACCCGAGCCGATCACGTCCTTGTTGGCCGTCGACTTGTAGCGGCTGCACCCGACGGCGACCAGGCGCGCGTGCATCGACGCGACGACCGGAGAGCGCCGGCCCATGCTGAACCAGGCGGCCCCCGGGAACGGCACGTACTTCGCGCCGTCGCCCAGCAGGACATGAGTGCGCGTCAGGATCGCCGGACGCTGCGCACGGATGTTGACTCCCGGGCAGTCCGGATGGTTGCCCCAGGCCTTCCCGCCCATGCCGTGCCAGCCGAGCCCGCGCCAGGCCGGAGAGTCGGTCGACTGCACGGGGACGTTGTAGGTGCGGCACACCCAGGCGAACAGCTGCGCACAGTTCTCGACCTGAGAGGGGGTCAGCGCGTCCGGCACCTTCCCCTCGTTCTCCACCGAGATCCAGTTGCTGTTGCCGCCGGCCTCCGCCCAGGCGCGGTCAGCGGTGTCGACCAGCTGGCGCAGCGGCCCCTGCTTGGGGTTGAGGAAATGCGCGGAGGCCTGGGAGGCGGGGTCCTTGAACCAGGCCTCCGAACCCTGCTCGGTGCCCTGCTGGATGTGCAGCACGAGTCCGTAGATGCGGCTGTTCATGCCGTTCGGGGTGCGGTTGAGGGTGGGGCCTATCCAGACGGCCTGAGGCATGCGTGCCATCAGTTCTCCTTGGGGTGCTCGGTGTACTCGGTGTTGCGAATGGTGTCGGTGGCCGGCCACCCGCGGCGCGGCGGCGCGGCGGCCTTCTCGGTGAGGCCGAAGTGGTGGCAGAGCATGTCGACGCGGCGGAAGATCTGCACGATGGTCTCTCCGCCGCCGTAGCGGATGCCTGCCTCGCACTGCTGCATGATCCACTCGGGCAGGGGGAGGCCGGCGGCCTGGGAGACGGCTGTCCACCGTGCGTGCTGCTCGGTGGACAGCGGTAGACGCACGGTGGACTCGTCGACAAGGAGACTGATTGCTTCGTTGGCTGTCTTGCCCAGCCTGGTGGCCAGGTCGTGGACAGCGGAGTGGACAGGGGTGGACACCTTGAGGCTCTTGCGACCTGGGGAGTTGTCGTTCATGAGCGGGCACCCTACCCTGCGGTGGACAGCCTGTCCACCGGTTGAATATCGTACAAGTAGACGGGTGGACAGCCTGTCCACCCCTCGGTGGACAGCCGCCCCAACCTGGTAGACAGTCTGTCCACTTGTTGAATTTTTAATATATATGCGGTGGTACGGTGACGGTGGTTCAGGGAACTGGGCGCGGTCCCTCGTGGGGAGGGGCCCGGTACCCGGACGGATCCCCCTTCCTTCCCCCGAAGCTTCGGGAAGGCCTGGGGGATCTCGTCTGTCAGGTGAGCATCGCGATGTACGACAGGGTCGTGGCCGTGGTGTTGTCGCGCAGGATGCGGCAGTTGAACCCGGTCGTCGAGGCGCCCGTGGTCTGCCACTCCAGCTTCGTGGTCGTGCCGGTGCCCGGGCCGTTGCCCGAGGGCGTCACCACCACGACGGGGGTCGAGGTGAAGGTCTTGTTGAACGACACGGCCAGGTTGTTGGTCCACTGACCGGCCACGGTCGGTGTGATCGAGAACGTGCCCGAGTCGATCGAGCCGGCCGTCAGGTGACCCGTCACGCTCGCGTCGTCATTCACCGTCAGGGGAATGGTGACGGTGGTACCGGTGGGGTCCCAGACCTGCATGGCGCCCGCGGTCGTGTGGCGGATCTGCGCATTCGCGTTCGACGACCCGTCGAGGTTCTGGGAGTTGAGCTGCAGGGAGACGATGTCCTCATGGCCCACGATGCCCGGGCCGATCGCCTGGAAGGACAGGAACTCGTTCACCGCGCCGGGGTTGAAGATCTGCTCAACCAGGCCGCCGCTGGAGTGCCCGTGGCCGTTGTTGACGGAGAATGCGATCGCCGCCGCGACTCCGTCGTAGTTGAGGACGATCTGACGTGTGACGTCGGAGCCGATCGACAGACCCTGCGGGTAGGCGTTGCCGTAGGGGTCGGTGCCGGCCGCAGCAGCCAGCGAGAACACCAGATTGCCCGCGCCCGGGGCGGGGCTGTAACCGAAGATCCCGGAGTATCCGGTGATCTCCTCGATGAGGACGATCAGGTTCTGGCCGTCGTTCGACCAGGAGCCGGCCACGACTCACGCCCCCGGCCTGTAGGAGGCCATGACGTTCTGCTCGCCGCTGTAGCCGGGCTCCGAGCGGCCGTAGTCCTCCGTGCCGGGCAGGTTCGAGCGCAGACCGGCCTGCTTGGCGTGCATGTACTGCCAATACATCAGCACCAGCGCGAGCAGACCCCCGCCAAGGATGTGCGGAGCGCGCTTCTGGTCGAGCATCGCGGCGATGACGACGAACAGGAACGCCTGCACACACCCCAGGTTCACCCACTTCATGAGGGTGTCCGACCTGGACTTGGCGTTGATCTCGGTCGTCTGCGGGGAGGAGCAGGCCGCGGCGATGATCTCGTACACGATGCCCGCGGACACCAGGAACGCGACCCCGCCGCCGCCCTTTGCGGCACTGGCCAGATCAGCCATTGGTTCACCTTTCAACAAAACCTCGAGTCAGCGGATGAGGAGCCCCTCGGCGACGGTGGCCACGGCCGCGAGCGCCGCGCACACCGAGACGATGGTGTTGACGGACTGCCGTGGCCAGTTCCGCGACTCCAACGCCCGGATGCGCACCTCGTGATCGCCCGAGTCGGCCAGGAGCTGATCCACCTTGACCTCGATGCGCACCAGGGCGCGCGTGTCGCCGTAGGGGTCGGGGGTCGAGGCGGGCAGCGCGCTCATCGGGCGGCCCACAGCACACCCAGGCAGAAATACATGGCACAGGCGAGAATCAGCCACATGTCCGAATCGGAGAGGGTGAAGACGTGGTAACCCTCCTCCCGTGCCTGCTTCTTCAGCTCATCAAGAATGATCTTCTCTGTCTGCATGTCGCCTCCTACAGCACGCGCTGGCAATAGCTGCCGGTACACGTCATCGACACCCCCGCCGCGGACGGGGTGACGGCGAGCACGAGTTGCTGCGCGCTGGCGTTCGTGATGGTCGCGGACTGCTGGGTGACCGAGGTGGGGAAGAAGTTCAGCGCCAGGTCGCACCAGGACGCCGTGCCGGTCGCCGTCAGCAGTTCGATCTCCGTGCGGTACAGCCAGGCCGCGCCCGTGACCGCGCCGCCCGCGTTCACCGTCGCGGCCCCCAGCTGGATGATCGCCGTACCGGCGATGCCCCCGAGGTAGGTCTCCAGGGTCACCGTCTGGGCGCCGGCCGTGGTGGTGATGGTCCCCCAGGCGCAGAACCGGTACAGCTGGCCCGCGGCGAACCCGCCCGAGGGAATCGTCATGCCGGAGGCGAGCAGGGTCTTGGCCGTGACCCCTGTGACGGTGGCGCCCGCCCCCGTGACCGCGGCGTAGGCGGGCCCGGGCGTCAGAGGCGCGCTGAGGCCGTCGGGGGTGGCGATCCTCAGGCCGGACCCGTCGGGGCTGTACAGCTGCATGTGGCCCGCGGGGGTCGCCTCCGGCGACGGGTTCGCCTTGAATTCGATCCCGCCGTCCTGGCGCACGTTGCCGGTGTTGTCGACCTCCCACACCACAAGGTCAGTCGTGGTGGAGGTGACCTGCTGCGGTGTGGGCACCGTGCCTCCCTAGGCGATGACGGAGTAGCTGACGGAGTAGTTGTGCGCGGTCGTCAGGGCCGCGGACACGTTGACGGTGAAACCGGTCGTCAGGATCGACTGGGAGGACGACGCGACCGCGACCCCGCCGGCTCCGGCCGCGTTGTCGCACACGTTGACGAGAACCGCCTTGGGCACGGCGCCATACGGCTGCTTGAAGAAGATCTGAGCGACCGCGCCCGCGGCCTGGGCGCCGCCGCCCGTGACGGGGTTGAGGGTGAAGGTGCCGGCCGTGTCGTTGGCGGCCTGGCCGGTGCCGAACGTGACCGTGGGGGTGGCGCCCGCGGCCGTGGTCGGGACGATCGTCCCCGCGACCGTGGTCGAGACGGCTCCGGCCGAAAGGTCCGCACCGAGCGTGCCGGAGCTGGAGGCGCCGCGGTGTCCGTAGGCGTCCGTGGTGACAGCAGGCATGGTTACTCCTGGTTACTTCTGAGGGATAAGGATGGTTTCGCCCGCATACAGCAGGTTGGGGCCGCGGCTCTTCAGGGTCTTGATCGTGTTCGCCGGGCGGTTACCGTCCGCCGTGTTGTACTGCCACAGCGATTGCCACGTGGTGTGGTACTTCTTCGCAATCGCGGACAGGGTGTCGCCGTGCTTGACGGTGTACTTCAGCGGCTCTTTCTTCTTCGCCGGAGGCTTCTTGGCCGGAGGCTTCGGCGGGGTCGTGCCCGGGGGGTTGGGCAGCTTGCCCGGAAGCGTCGTTGTCGGCGGAGGCCCGGGCGGGGTCGTGATCGGCGCCGACGGCGTGGTCGGCGCACCGACCCCCGCGGGCATGTTGTTCTCGATGATGAACTGGGGGGCGACCTGCTCGGTCTCGGAGGTGTCCTGCAGGTCTGCCGTGTCCGCCTGCTGCGCGTCCTTCTTGGTGGACTTCGAGTCGCGCCACTTCGCGACCAGCCAGGCCACGACCAGGCCGCCCAGGGCCCACACCCACACGGGCACGGGCCCCCACTTCGAGGTGAGCAGGTTCTTGTTGGCGGTGGGCACGTCAGCCACGGCCCACCTCCGAGTCGGCGACGGACAGCGATCCGTCGTCGGTCTGCAGCGTCATCGGCAGGACGGTGGCGCCGACCGTGTCGGGGTAGTGGTGCACGTAGGCGTTGCCGCGGGAGGTGCCGCACCACCAGGCGTAAGGCCAGTACCCGATCTCCGAGACGACCGGTTCGGGCTGGGTGACGTTGTGGCTCTTGCCCTCGTGCGTCCACAGATACCAGACGGCCGCGGCCAGCAGCACCAGGCCGCCGCCGACATGAATGCGCTTGTCAGCCACGGCGCCTCCTGGAGTGCACTGTGCCGCCCACAGCGGCGGAGGCCTGTCCCACCCGGGCGGTGGTCTGGCTGTAGCTCTGGCCCGCATAGGTCGAGTTGGCCAAGCGCTCCTGCTTCGGCGGCTGCTCCTGGACCAGCATGGCCGTCTTGGCGTTGATCGCCTGCTGCGCGTTGACCAGGGGACGCGCCGCCCAGCCGTGCGGTGGGGAGGGTGGCAGCGCGCGCAGTGTGTCGGGCATTTGCCCCTGGGTGGTCTGCGCCACGTCGTAGGGCATGAGCGCGCGGGTCGGATCCTGGTAGTACGTCCAGGCCGCACCGTCCTGGCTGCCGTTCTTGGGGAAGACGTGCCCGGGCGCGTCGTAGTACTGGGTGACCTGCGTTCCGGACTCGCGCCGGTAGTGCAGCGACAGATCCCGGATGGTCGGCTGGGGCGGCCCGTCGGTCAGCGGATCCTGCACCCCCGAGGGGCGCGTCTGATTCTCCGGCGGTGTCCAGGTGTTGGTGATGTACAGCCACGGGTGCTGGTCGATCTTCTCACCCGGGTCGTTGGCTCCGACCACGGCGGGCCGGTACAGCTCGTCGTAGACGGGCCCGATCGTGATCGGGTGCTGGATCTGCCCGCGGACGTTGGGGTAGTAGCCGGTCGGCGCCGGCACCCCGGACGGGGTCGCGCCCGTACGGCGCCCCACCGTCCGCATGTCGAGCGGCCTGTCGTAGAACTCCTCGGTGTCCACTGCACCTCCCTCATTCGTGGTCGGATTCTTGGAACCTGCGCAGGTCAGGTCACTTCCAGGTGCCGCCGCCGGTCGCGGCCTTGATCAGGCCGGACAGAGCGTTGCCGGTGTTCTTGACCAGCGTCGGGCCCTGGGACCTCGGCCGGACCAGCACGAAGATCATCGCCAGATAGACGATGAGCACGATCACTTCAGTGATGTTCTTCACGATTAGCCTCCTTTCATCCTGAAACGGCGAAATGCACGATTTCTGTCATCGCGTCGCCGAACGCCTTCACGAACGCGGGCGCGAAACTGCCGGGGCGGACCAGCAGCGCCACCAGGGCGAGCAGGAACACGGCCGCGAGCACCTCGGAGATCACGCCCCGGCCCATCACTGCTCTCCGGTGTCGGTGAGCGATTCGCGGCCCTGCGCCTGCTGCTCCGCTTCCCCCACCTGGTCGTTGAGGGAGTTCCACCAACGGGAGGCGAAGTCGTTGGACTCGTTCTTGGCGGAGGCCCCAACCTTCGGCGCCTTCTTGCCGAAGTAGTCGCCGAGCCACTTCACGAGCGCGTGCACATCGGATGAGGTGAGCGCGTACGCGGCCGTGACCAGGGTGCCCATGGCGGTCGCCGCCCGGGCGCTGCTGCCGCCGGCGGAGGACAGCAGCGCGAGCAGGAAGAACAGCAGCGCCAGAGCGGATCCCTTGACCATGGAGCGCGCGGCCGTGGACTTCACCTCGTCCCTCGATGTCAGCGTGCCCAGCACCAGGATCACCGCGCACAGCACGAACTGGGCAGTGAGCACCTTGCGGCTGCCCGACCACGCCCAGGCGACCGCCCGCCGCTTGCCCCCGCCGCCGCCGCCGGACTTCTTCCCGCCCTTGAAGACGGCGTTGCCCTTGCTGTCAGTCTTCTTCTTCGGCGCGGGGCCGGCCCCGTAGCCGGACGGGTCCGGGTTGCCACCCTGGGCGGGCGGTTTCGTCCCACCGTCCTGCCCCTGCCCCTGCTTCTGTTCCTTTTTGTCCTTTTGCTGCTGCTTGACGGCTACAGCAGCCTCGACAGCCGCGACAGTCACGGGCCGCCCCCTCTCATTCCGCGGTGTCGACCGCCGTGCGCAGGGACGCAATCACGTCGGACGGCTTGCCGGACAGCGAGTCCCCCCCAAGGGGATGGAAGGCCACGAACAGCAGGCAGGCACCCAGCCAGAAGAACAGGATGGACAGTGCCAGCAGCATGGGACTCAGGCCTTCTTGCTCTTGAACATGCCGAGCACGGCGGTCGGTGAGATGACCATCGAGATCAGCCACCCCGCGAGCAGGTACAGCCACATCTTCTTGTGCATGACGACTCAGCCTCCGTGGTTGGTCAGGGCCCGAAGCAGGCCGAAGATGAAGATTTCCGCGATGATCAGCACCAGGAGGTAGCGGACGCTGGGTTCCCAGTCGCCTCCCGCGCCGGTAAAGGACATAGCCACAGCGCGCCCCTTACAGGTTGGTGTACTCGTAGTCCAACCCCTGGAGCGGCACGATCTGCTCCGAGAGGATGGTCACCGTGCCGGGCAGGTTGGTGCCCGTGCTGAGCGTCGTGGTCTGCCACTTGAGGTTGGTCGCGCCGCTCGTCTCCAGCCATCCCTGACCCACCAGGTGGCCCGGGTCGAAGAACCGCGGGAACACGTAGACCCCGGTCGGCCTGGCCATGACGCCGCCGCCGTAGAAGTCCCTGAACTGCCCGAACAGGTCGCCCTGGGTGTAGTTGGCGAGGGTGCGGGAGTCGATCGACCACGTGATCGGGTCGGTGAGGTAGTCCTGGCGCGCGTTGTTGGAGTCGCGCACCTCCAGGATCATGAGCCGCATCATGTTCCCCGTGATCGCACGGGCGTCGATGATGTTGTTGGAGTTCGCCCCGTTGAGGGTGAGCGTGGACAGCTGCCGCTGGGTCTGCAAGGCGACACCCCCGGGCACCGGCTGGTTCGGGATGTCCTTGAGGTCACGCCCGTCCGGCTGGGCCCAGGTGTCGATACCGGAGGCGAACGTCACCGTCGGCGCCGTCGTGTTCGTGCCCGAGATCACCGACGTGATGGGGCCGATGTTGCCCTGCACGTTGTAGAGCCGGCGGGAGTCCATATTGGCCAGCGCGCCCGCGGTGTAGCGGAGCTCCGGGGCCAGCTTGAACGTGAACGACGGGTTGATCGACGCCGCGTAGTCGTAGGCCTGGGTCGGGTCGCCCTCCCACGGGCGCCCGAACGCCTGGTACAGCAGGTATTCGTAGCCCGAGTGCGGTTTGAAGAACTGGCTGCCGTCCGGGGTCTCGAAGGCGGTGTTCTGGAAGAGGTTCCAGGGGCCGTCCGCGGCTGCTGTGCCACCGACGGCGCCCGAGGAACGCACCACGCACCGGTAGTCCTTCAGGAAGCCGTTGCTGTTGAGGTTGATCTTAAACGCCTTGTTGGCCGTGGTCAGCTGCCACGACCCGTTGCTGATCTCGTCGTTGTTCGTCTCGAAATACCAGTTGCTCGCCGCCCAGAAGGGATTCGACATGCTCGAACCCTGCTGGGTGGACGCGCCGACACTGGCCGAGCCGACGACGGCTGCTCCAGGCATGTATGACCTCCTAGTACTGGAACGCCATGGCCTTGCCCAGGTGGGACAGGCCGTCGTTCTTGCTGGCGATGAGGTGGTACGAGCCGAGCCGCCACAGCGACCCGATGATGATCACGGCCAGGAAAATGTTCGCTGCGGCCATGAACGAGAAATGGGTGTGCATACCGCCTCCTACGTGCGGGTTTTCAGGTAGCCCGTGCTGCGGGCGGGGGCAGTCGGCGCGGGGGCAAGAGGCTTGTCCACCCAGGAAATGAACTCGGCGCCGTCCAACTTGTGTTGGATGAGGAATTCGTGCCGTTCGCGGTCGAGGGATTCGATGACCGGCACGTAGGAGCGCTTGGAGCCGAACAGCTGCGCGAGACGCTCGTTGTCCTCGTAGTCGTTCATCTTGAACGCGAGTTTCCAGTCGGTTTCCGAGTGCATGTCCCGCTGGATGCCCTGGGTGCGCTGCTTGCCCATCACGCACTCAAGGCCGTGGCTGCGCCCCTCCCTCAGGTACATCTCAAGCGTGGCCTTGAGTTCGGCGCTCAGCTTCTCGACGTAGGACGCCTCGTCGAACACCACGTCCGTGTTCGCCTCCGGCTGCCACAACCGGTCCAGGAGATCTTGGATCTTGGCGGCCTGGTACTGCTTCCGCTTGACGCCGATCTCCTTCGTGCGCGGCCAGAACACCACCTGATCGTGCTTGGCGACGTCCCGCCAGGTGTCCGTGATCGGCCACCCCAGCTTCTTGATCGTGTCGTCCGCCTGCTTGGTCGCGATGTAGACGACGGACGTCGCCCGCCGCCGCACCCGTTCCCGCAGAATGTCGACAAGGAGATACGACTTGCCCGAGCCGGTCGGCCCGAGCACCTCCAGGTGCTCCGGCATGGTTTTTCCCCGCGGCCGGCCCCAGGACGCGATGAAATCCGGGCCCAGCACGGACCAGGGGACACGCTGAATATGGGTCGGGTAGACAGGGGCGCTACCCGAAACGCGGCGCGCTGTAGGCGGTGAGGTCAACGGGCACCTCCCCCGACTCCTGCTGCTGGCCGACGGTGTGCGTGACGTGGTGGGACCACATCATCTGACCGACCGGCATGAGCGCCTGGAACAGCGCCAGGTAGTCCATCCACGGGGCGTTGGCGGAGGTGAAGAAGGCGAGCATCGCCGGGTTGCGGCACACGATCGGCGTGAGCGCCTTGACGATGTCATCGCGCTGCTCCATGAGCGCCCCGCCGCAGTGCGGGTCCCGCAGCCTCAGGCCCCAGGCAGGCAGCGAGTAGAGCATGGTCAGCGCGTCACGTACCTGGTCCTGGTCCGCCTTGGTCGCCCGCCCGCCCGTACCCGCCGCCCGCCCGCTGCGCCGGCCCTTCCTACTGCGCCGCGACGGCTGGGGGTCCGGAGCCAGCTGATCGGTGTCAGCCGGCTCCGGGCCGTCGCCTCCGGTTAGTCCTGAGGGGTCGTCGGGCACGTCGAACGGCTCTTCGCTCTCGGTAGCACCAGTCCGGAGCAGGTCCGCCAATCCAGCCACGTTTCACCTCTGAACTTTTCAACTATAAGTTGTTTAAATCCGGAGCACTCCTTAGCATGAGTCAACCTGGACGATCAGCGCAACTAGGAGCCCGGATGCCCGAACAGCAGATCGCCGCCCGCGGCGGAGCCGTGCGCTGGCGAACCGTCAAGCTCAAGGACGGACGAACCGTCCGGGTCGCCGTCGTCAAGAAGGCCGGCCCCCGCGGCGGACACACCGTCGCCGGCCCCGCCCACCCGAAGAAGGGGAACTAGCCCATGGCCACCAAGGCAGAGATTCAGGCCCAGATCGACGCGCTCAGTGCGGAGCTGGAGGGTGCCGAGTCGGACGACGAGGTGTGGGTCGAGGAGAACGGCCGCCGCGTCCAGTTCAAGGGATCCAAGGCCACCGGCATCCTCAACAAGTTCAAGGACCTCTGGGAGGAGCCGGCCGCCCCGGGCGAAGGAGAAGGGGAGGGCGAGGGCGACGGAGAGACGAAGGATCCGAAGCCTGGCGGGGGCGGATACTTCAGCAAGCGCAAGAGTTGACGTGCGGTGCCCGACTCCCCGTCAACCGAGGTCAAGTCAGCGGAGAAAAACCGCCTCCAGGATCTGATCTCCTACGCGACGAAATTCCTCGGGATCCGCTACGTCTACGGCGGCACCACGCCAAAATCAGGGTTCGACTGCTCCGGCTACGTCCGGTACGTCTTCAAGAAGTTCGGAATCGACCTGCCGCGCACCAGCCAGGATCAGGCGAGATCCGGTGTGGCCGTCGACCACAAGGATCTTTCCCCCGGGGACCTGGTGTTTTCCGACTGGGGTGAGGGCGCCAACTCCCACGTTGCCATATATGCGGGCAAGGGGAAGATCATCGAGGCTCCTCGTACCGGTCTGACCGTACGCGTGGCGGACCTCAACTCCGGCTATCTCGC
>Ga0068855_100006600_pt1 | contig 14106 bp, 16 predicted proteins | sample KBSCornC52_FD_66592 | JGI IMG/M metagenome (GOLD analysis project Ga0068855, IMG submission 66592) | Corn rhizosphere microbial communities from Kellogg Biological Station, Michigan, USA - KBS Corn C5-2 | ecosystem: Host-associated > Plants > Roots > Rhizosphere > Soil ... | reverse complement strand
TCTGCCCATTCTGAATTACCGACACGAGTACGGCATTGACTGGATTGTTATAATTGATTTTTTTTTCGACCAATAGAAAGTTTTTAGAAGGCAAAAATAATTCATCCTGCTTTGTTTGAGGAAAAATAAGAGTTGATTCCGGAAGCTAAAGGTTATCAAGGTTTGAATAAAAAATAAACGCTGCTTTTAATCTGAAGTGAACTCCCGAATGTAAGAAACTTTAAGAAAGAGTTATTAATAACCAGCGATTTAATTTTAAAAACAACATTAGAAAAGCGGACTGATACTTTGTACCCAAAATCAACTCGGCAGCCACCTCCGTCAACGCAAAAATTATATTGCAAAACCCCCGCAGGGTCAGAATATCTGCTCATCGCCAAGACTCACATCGGGCCTAATTTTAAATACTGAAACTGTGGACAAACAGCAGATTTCCTATAGCCTGGGCGAAGGAATGATTTTAGTGACTTTCATTAGACTTGAGGCAGAAAAAAATCACCTTTTGCATTTACCTTCAGCATTGAACCGGGATTTGGTCAGATTACCAGGATTACTCTTTCATCCTTTAATCCATGAAATCTTAAGACAAGAGATGATAAAATCAATTCACCGGCTTTCTTTTAAATTTGACCATCAATTGCCATCATGATTCATCAGTTGAAATTGACCAGGTCCTTAAATATCAGCTGACCCCAGCTAGTTCCGTGTGCCTGCACAAGCAATCCTCCTTCAGAAAGCCCGCCAAGCTGGATGGGTGAAAAACCGAGATTTTCTGCCAGCGCACCTGTCTCGGCTGCTGCACCTTCATCGTCGCTTGCCAGGAACACAACTCTCCTGCCACCATTTACGAAAGGATCTCGCCCAAGCACGGCAGCGGCTAAATGGTTGAAGCCCTTAACCAGGCTTGCACCAGTGAAAGCCTGCGCGACGACCCTGGCAGAAGGCTGTCCTCCCAACTTTTCAGGGGAAACGCCGTAGGCATTGGTCACGTCGACGATGATCTTCCCCTGCCAGTCGGGCAGGGCCTTCGCTACATCCCGGTGCGAATCGAAACGGACCGCTAAAAAGATGATGTCCGCCATGACAGCTTCCGCCAGTGTTTTGGGAATGATTGTGGGGCCGATTGCGGCTGCGCCGGAGGCAAAACTTTCAGGGTCTCGTGTAGTTGCAATGGATACTTCGATGCCTTTGCGGGCAAATGCCCTGGCCAGAGCCTGGCCGATATTGCCAAAGCCAATAATTGCGTAAGTTGTTACTTTGTTTTTTAAATTACTCATTGTTTTTATTTTCAAAAGCTTTTATTAATGTGATTTCTTGAATTGGGATTTATGGAGCAGGCGACAAATAGGTTAGGCCACCATCAACAAGGAGTTCAGCGCCAAGCATAAATGATGAATCATCCGAAGCCAGGAAAACTGCCGTTTTGCCGATGTCAGATGGTTGCCCGATTCGGCCTATAGGCATTGCATCTGAATAGTATTTTTTTACAGCTTCCAATTGGTCGGCAGGAACAAACTTGTCAAATACGGGTGTATCCGTTGTACCCGGTGATATTACATTTGCTCTGATTTTTCTGTCTAACAGGTCGTTTGAAAATCCTTTTGCAAAATGGATCACCGCAGCTTTTGCAGCACCATAAAGAGTAAAAGATGGATAGGCGCGGTGCCCTGCATTTGAGCCGATAAGTATAATAGACCCGCCATCATTCATATAGGGCAGCGCTTTATGAATCGTGAGGTACACACTTTTCAGGTTTAAATCCATTGTTTTGTCATAGAGTTCTTCGCCAATATCTGCCACAGAACCAAATACGGCCGAATCCTTCTTATTCTTTCATCTTGCAAATCCTGGTTCCGGCGAATTATTTACAGTAAACAGATAAACAGATACAATTTTTATTTTAAGGGATCGGAAACAAGGAATGCTCAATTGAGTAACGGACAGGGAGATAGGAAGGCCTGCACCTGTTTGAGATTTTCAACGTAATGAATTAAAATTGGCAAATTCCATACTTTGCAGAAATACAAAGAAACAGGCGACTTCCGAAACTGAAAACCGGTTTATAAAGCACCCTTTTCAAATTATTTTTGGTCTTCACCAAAATAAAAAATATGAGACCAAAAACTTCCAAAACAATCAAAACAAAAAGCCCGCCTCCAGATTACCAGGAATTATGTTATAATCCACTCAAAGTAATACCTATCTGGTATAATTTCAGATCGGGGCCCGCGCCATCTTTCAAAAATTTATTCAATTGGTAAGAGCCAAATATTGAAAAAATTCCATAACCAATTCTAGCTGTCGCCATAAAATGAGTGCTGTTGAAAAAGCGCTTACTGTTTTCTTTTTCAACATAAGCGTTAAGCGTGGTGCCATCTTTATCCTGTAAAGATTTTCCTTTTGTATGAGCATTTACAAGAGTTCCTATTTTTAAACCAACTGCTGCTTTTACACTTTTGTTTGGATTATTGGGTTTTGAAGTATATCTGAATTCCAGGGGAATTTCAAGGAAGCTAGTTGCCAGTTTATATTTCTTAAAATGATTGGCAGAGTCAAGAGCGTTAAAAGGCAATAAACCCGGGGCAGCTTTTACATCAATATCCATTTTTTTAAAAACAATATTGCTGGTGCTAATTCCCAAACCAATACCGAGACTGAGTTTCGGAGAAGTCTTAAAAGGTTTATTCAACATTACATATGCGTTGAAACCACGGGAGAAACCACTTTGGTGGCTGCTGATACTATCCGGCATTCCTGCCCAATGATCAGATGAAAGCTGAAGCATAAAATGATCACCGGAACGATTGGCAAAACTGAGCTTGTTGCTACTTGTATTTGAAGGTCCGGCATCCTGCGAAAAAGCCATAGAAACAAACAAACAACTGATAACTACAAAAACAATTTTCTTCATAAATATAATTAAGTTGGCAAATGTATTTGTTACAGGGTTAAAGAAAGGTTAAATACAAATGAATATTCAATGCCAATAGTATTAAATTTGCAGCCAATTATGACAGAATCAAATATCAATGTCAAGATCCAGCTTGACCCGCAAAAAATTCCTGTAAATATCACCTGGAATGCAACAGACAGCAGCGCTGATACACCACAAGCTGCTAAGGCAATGTTCCTTGCTTTTTGGGATGGAATCGAAAAAACGGCGATGCGAATAGATCTTTGGACAAAAGACATGATGACTGATGAAATGGCAGATTTTTACTACCAGCTTTTGGTAACAATGGGCGACACATTTCAGCGGGCTACAAAACATGCAGATCTTGCCCAGGACATTAAAAAGTTTGCGAACGAATTTCACCGGAAATTTATGGATAAAGAAAATGCATCCCAATAAAATCGAACTAACCTGATTATTCATCAATTAATTTATAATTTATGTCTTTAGAACAAAAAGTAATGTCAGATTTAAAAACTGCCATGCTTGCAAAAGATGAAAAATCTTTGCGTGCTCTGCGTGCTATAAAAGCCGCCATCATAAACGCAAAAACAGCTGAAGGAGCCGGGGGAGAAATAAAAGATGATGATGAAATAAAACTTCTGCAAAAATTAGTAAAACAAAGAAAGGATTCTTTGGAAATATATGAGAAGCAAAATCGTGGAGATCTTGCTGCCAAAGAAAAAGAAGAGATTGAAGTGATCGAAAAATTTTTACCAAAACAATTGGAGGAGGCAGAATTAAAATCGGTCATTTCGCAAATTATTGATGAAACAGGTGCTTCCGGTCCGGCTGATATGGGAAAAGTGATGGGAATGGCCAACAAACAACTGGCGGGAAAAGCTGATGGAAAAACAATTGCCCGAATTGTAAAGGAAATTCTTGCTGCAAAGTAAATACCAGATGAAAAATGACGCTTAAGATAAAAGAGCCATCATGATCATAGATGTTGCCTTCATTATAATCATCATCATTGCTGTTTTTAAAGGTCTTAGCAAAGGGTTTATCGTTGGCATTTTTTCATTTATTTCTTTCATAATTGGGCTGGCGGCGGCTTTGAAACTTTCAACAGTTGTGGCACTTTATTTTGAAAGTTCAGCAGGAGTACTTGCAAAATGGCTGCCGGTAATTTCATTTGCGGTTGTTTTTATCATCGTCGTTTTGCTGGTTAGTATTGGCGCAAGAATTATTAGAAAAACAATCCATATTGCCATGTTGGGCTGGTTGGATAAACTGGGAGGAGTGTTGCTTTATATCATTATTTACACCCTAATTTTTAGCGTAATTTTATTTTTTGCTGAAAAAACATCTCTTATAAAAACTGAAACTGTTTCTGCATCTTTTGTGCATGATTTTGTAGCTCCATGGGGGCCGGAAATCATTAATAATCTTGGAAAAATCATTCCTGTTTTTAAAGATTTATTTTCACAACTTCAATCTTTTTTTGAAAATTTAGGTCATAAAATCGCTGCATCATAATTGCTGCAAAATATTATTTCACTGATTTTTTCATCAGAAACATTTATTTTAGCAATAATTAACAGGCATAAAAAATTGCTACTTACTACCACATGGAATATCAATTAATACAAGAAGGAAAATTTAAATTTATTGAAGAAGGAGAGGGAGAACCGTTGCTGTTGCTGCATGGATTGTTCGGAGCGCTAAGTAATTTTACACACCTTGTTGAACATTTTAGAAAATCATATAAAGTAGTTGTTCCTCTGTTGCCACTTTTTGATTTAGACCTTTTGCATACGACTGTTGGCGGATTGCAAAAGTTTGTAAAAAGATTTATTGAATTTCGAAACTATGATCAGATTCATTTGCTTGGAAATTCCCTGGGTGGGCATGTGGCACTCGTTTATGTTTTAAAAAATCCGGAAAGGGTGAAATCGCTGATCCTAACCGGCAGTTCAGGCTTGTTTGAAAATGGAATGGGCGACAGTTATCCAAAACGCGGTGATAAAGAATACATCCGTAAAAAAACACAACTCACGTTTTATGACCCGGCAATGGCAACAGATGAATTGGTTGATGAATGTTTTGAGATCACCAATAACAGGCTGAAGGTTATTAAAATTATTTCACTGGCAAAATCTGCGATCAGAAATAATCTTGGCGATGAATTGAATCAGATTAAACAACCCACCTGCCTTATCTGGGGAAATAATGATACAATCACTCCGCCTTTTGTAGCAAAGGAATTTAATAAACTTATTCCCAGCAGCGAGTTACATTTTATCGATAAATGTGGCCATGCACCAATGATGGAAGTGCCGGAGGAATTCAACAAGATCCTTAGCACCTTTCTTTCAAAATTAAAAGTACCTGCTGCAACGATTATTTAATTTTTGTTGTCTTTGTTAATTAAAAGAGCCCTTGCAGCAAACCAAAAAAATAAGAAATGACAACTCTGCAGCTATCTGACAATATTTATCCTTCATTGCATTTGCAGGATACCGTAGCGACAGCGTTACAATTAATGAATGATTTCAAAACCACTCATCTGCCAGTAGTTTCTGACGAAAAATATTTAGGATTGATCAGTGATGAAGACCTTGTGGATGAAGAAAATAAAGATCAAAAACTGGAAGTTTTTCAAACTAATCTTATTTCTGCGGCTGTCAATTCCACCCTTCATTTTTTAAAAGCTGCAACGATTTATGATCTTTATCAAACAAATGTAATTCCTGTGATCAATGAAAAGGATGAGTTGCTGGGCACAATTTCATCCGGCGCATTGATCACTGCACTTGGAAACCTGAGCGGTTCTTCTGAATTTGGTGCATTGATCGTTTTGGAAATGGAACGCAGCCGTTTTACCATTTCAGAACTCAATAGTATTGTTGAAAGTGATGGTGCTACAATACTTCATCTCAACGTTTGTCCACATGTATTGCCTGACCATATGCAAGTGACAATACAAATAAACAAGAAAGAAGTTTCTACAATTATCGCCACTTTTGAAAGATATGAATACTCTGTTTCTTTTTATTCAGGTGAAGAATTATTTGAAAACGAAATCAGCATGAACTACAATAATCTGATGAATTACCTTCAAATTTGAATTTGAAAATTTGCTGATCAAGCCCTCCAAAATCGTTTTCTGCTTCCACAATAATTATTAAGTTACCATGAACTATAAAAAGATAGTCAGCTAATTTAATTCAAAAGGAATTATTTTTACATGCTATCATATTCCTTTGCACTTAAAAAAAATCAACGGGAAAAGTTATGCGCATAGCCATCTATAGTCGTGGTTTAGAGTCAGAACAATTGGAAGGGTTAAAAGTTTTACTAAAAGAATTTTCTAATTATAATATTGAGCCGGTTATTTACCAGGATTTTTTTAATCAATTTTATTCTTCAATTCATATTACCGATAAATATTCCACTTTTAATTGTTCAGAAGACCTGGACGAAATTGATTTTATAATTAGTTTAGGTGGTGATGGAACTTTACTTGACGCCATCACTTTTGTTGGAGATAAGGGAATTCCGGTTCTGGGAATCAATTATGGAAGGCTTGGGTTTTTAGCAAGTATCCGGCGTGATGAAATTCATTCTGCTTTGGAAGCGTTGGTAAAACGTACTTTTAAATTGGATAAAAGGTCTTTGGTGCACCTTGATGCAAACATGCCTTTATTTAAAGGATTAAGCTACGCGTTGAATGAATTTACGATTCACAAAAAAGACACCTCGCCAATGATTAAAATTCACACTTATCTCAACGGCGAATTTTTAAATACTTACTGGGCGGATGGTTTGATCGTAGCAACTCCTACCGGTTCCACCGGATATTCTTTAAGTTGTAACGGCCCGGTTGTTTTCCCGGATTCTGCCAGTTTTGTTATCACTCCTGTTTCACCACATAATTTAAATATCAGGCCATTAGTTATTCCGGACGATTCTATTATTTCTTTCGAAGTAGAAGGCCGAACCGACGGCTTTTTATGTACATTGGACAGTCGCCGGGAAATTGTAACCAAAGAAGTTTTATTGGCAATTCGTAAAGAAGTTTTCGGCATTAACCTTGTTAGATTAAATGAAAACAATTTTCTTCAAACTCTTAGAAGTAAACTGTCGTGGGGACTGGATAAAAGGAATTGATAATTTTTAACTTTATGAGTAATTAAATCTTACTTATTTCGTTGTTTTACTTATTTTGCTCTGCAATTATGAAAAAACTTATCTCGTTTTTGATTTTATCGCTTGCTTTTGTAATACAAAGCCAGGCCCAGATGAATGAATATGTTCAGGAAGGTGAGTTTGGAATTACTGTTGGAGCAGGACATTACTTTGGAGATCTGAACAACCGGGGTAAAATTAACCGTCCGAAAATAGCACTAGGCGCTTTTGTTAGAAAACAATTTGGAAACTACACATCGGTTCGTCTTTCAGGCCATTATGCGCTTCTCGGATACAGCGATATTTATAGTGATAATGAATACCAGGTAAGAAGAAATTTAAGTTTTAATACAAATATTTTTGAAATTGCCTTGCAGGGTGATTTCAATTTTTTCAAATTTATTCCTACAGATCCCAATCATTCATTTACCCCATATGCCACCTTAGGCGTTGGTTTCTTCAGTTATGATCCTTATGCTTTTTATCAAAATCAAAAAGTGTATTTACGCCCGTTAAATACGGAAGGCGAAACTTTTTATAAAGGAAGAAAAGCCTATGGGAGCATGGCAATGTGTTTTCCAATAGGTTTTGGTTTAAAGTATGCCGTCAATGATAAGATCAATCTTTCTTTTGAAGTTACTCATCGTTTCACAACCACTGATTACATTGATGACGTAAGCAAAACTTATATTGGTGCTGATAAATTTCCTTCCCCAAATGGAGGAAAATCAATAGCGGCCATTATGCAGGACCGATCTATTGAGATTGGGCCCGCAATTGGAACAGAAGGGCGCCAAAGAGGTTTTAGCAAACAAAATGATCAATATATTATTGCCGAATTTGGCGTTTCATTCAATATTACCTCCTATCGTTGCCCAACAGCAAAACCATAAAAAATTAGCGAATTCTGTTCAACTATTTTCTTACTTTTGTTTCGGTCAGGCTGCTGAATGCCTGACTTCCTTTTTTTACGATTACCATGAATTTAAAAGAAAAATTAATCGCCGAAAAACTTCCCCGGCATATTGCCATTATAATGGATGGCAATGGACGTTGGGCGAAGGAAAAAGGCAAAGACCGGTTGTTTGGTCATTACAGCGGTGTCGAAAGCGTTCGGAATATTGTAGAAGGCTGTGCGGAATTAGAAATTAAATTTCTAACACTTTATGCTTTTAGTACTGAAAACTGGGATCGGCCAAAAGACGAGGTAACAGGTTTGATGGAATTATTGGTAAAAACCATCCGGACAGAAGTTGCCACGCTCAATAAAAATAATATCAGGCTGCATGTGATAGGAAATATCGATATGCTGCCACCGAATGCACGTCGCGAACTGAACGAGGCTTGCGAAGAAACAAAACACAACACGGGCCTCAATCTTATAATGGCACTGAGTTACAGCAGCCGTTGGGAAATTATACATGCAGTAAAAAAGATTGCAGATGAAATAAATAGTGGCAAAATCGAAGCTGATCAAATTACTGACGAAGTGTTTAAACAACATTTATGTACTGCTGATTTTCCTGATCCCGAATTGATGATCCGTACAAGCGGAGAATACAGGATCAGTAATTTTTTATTGTATCAGCTGGCTTATTCAGAATTATATTTTACTGACACACTTTGGCCGGATTTCAGGAAAGAAAACTTGTATGAAGCTCTTCTTGATTATCAAAACCGTGAAAGAAGATTTGGCAAAACAAGTGAACAACTGTAGCAACCTTTACGGTTACTTATTTTACTGTTACCCATTTTATGATTGTATAAACGATTTCCATACCCGTGCAAGGGTAAAGCTGGCCTACTGATTTAACAAAAACTTTTAATAATTGAAATTAACTTGCCGCCCTATTAAAATCGATTTAATGCGTAAGATCTACAAGATCCTCCTCTTGATAGCTGTCACTTTTACTGCCCGAACTATTGTTTCCGCTCAGATTGTGAAGGATTCTGTATCTCCGGTTTCTAAAACAGATACTGTTCCAAAAGTGTCTTTTAAAGCTGATAGTATTCCCCCCCCTGTTGCCCAGGCAGATACAACCCCTTCATCTGTAAATGTGGAACTACAAAATATTTTCAACTCAAAAAACCCGAAAAAATATACTCTGTCTCACATCACCGTTACGGGAACTACATTCGATCCGAATTTAATCATTTCTATTTCCGGTCTTGCTGTTGGAGATAAAATTACCATTCCCGGAAGTGATGCTTTTGCTAATGCAATTACGAATTTATGGAAACAAAATCTGGTGTCTGATGTGGAAATTTATCTTACACAATTAGTTGGTGATGATCTTTCAATTGAAATTCATATTACTGACAGACCTGTTTTATCCAACTTTAAATTTAAAGGGATTTCAAAAACAGAAGCGGACGATATCACCAAGAAACTCGACCTCCAAAAAGGGCGTTTAACAAGGGTTACAGAAGGTTTTAAAGTTTCCTCAATTTCCACGATAAAAAAGTTTTTTATTGATAAAGGATACAGAAATGTGGATGTGGCTATCAGCGAAGTAAAAGATACAAAAGCCACAAACGCAGTTAATATTCTTTTTACAATCAATAAAAACGGTAAGGTCAGGATCAATAATATTTATTTTGCCGGAAATGACAAGATCCCTGATTTGAAATTGAAAAAACAAATGAAGGGAACCAAAGAAAAAAGCAGGTTCACACTCTTCCCTTCACCAGATGTAAATGTGTATGATTCCACCAAAAAGAACCATCTTTCCTTTAGTCAATATTTAAATGAGAACGGGTATTTATTTCCTACAAAAACAAAAGAGCTTTTAGATCCTTATGTAAGATTTAAAATGCTTACTTCGGCCAAATTCAATGAAAAGAAATACCTGGAAGACAAAAATAAAATTCTCGATTATTATAATTCCCGCGGTTTCCGGGATGCCACAATCCTTGCTGATACAACTTATAATGCTGATGGCGATCTGGATGTTGCTATCAAACTGTCTGAAGGCCACCGGTATTATTTTGGAAACATCACCTGGAAAGGAAACACAAAATATTCCGATTCTTTGCTCAGCGTGATTTTAGGAATTAAAAAAGGCGATGTTTATAATGCGGAAACATTGAACAAAAAACTTGGTGTTACGCCTTCGGCTGAAGGAGGTGATATCTCCAGTTTATACCAGGATGACGGCTATTTATTTTTTCAGGTTACACCAGTAGAAACTGCAGTCTATAATGATACCATCGATCACGAAATTCAAATCCGTGAAGGGCCACAGGCAACGATTGGAAAAGTAGCGATCAGCGGAAATGATAAAACAAAAGAGTATGTGATCCGCCGTGAATTAAGAACTATTCCAGGTGAAAAATTCAGTCGTGAAAAGATCATCAGAACGCAACGTGAATTATCACAATTAGGATACTTTGATGCTGAAAAAATTTCTCCCGGCATTGATCCTCATCCCGAAAGTGGAACTGTAGATATTACCTGGAATTTAGTTGAAAAATCTTCCGATCAGCTTGAACTTTCTGCTGGCTTTGGCGGAGGAATCGGATTAACCGGAACTCTCGGCGTTACTTTCAATAACTTTTCCATCTATAATATTTTTAAGAAAAAAGCCTGGGATCCTCTGCCAGTTGGCGATGGACAAAAATTAAGCCTTAGAGCCCAAAGTAATGGAAAACAATTCCGTTCTTATAATTTCTCCTTCACTGAACCATGGCTTGGCGGCAAAAAAAGAAATCCATTCACTATCGGATATTATGATACGAAATATGCAAATGCTTATGATCCCAGAACCGGATATTATAATGGCGCTTATGCAGATTCTTCTTACATTAAAAATACAGGGATCAGTGTATCACTTGGAAAACAGTTGAAATGGCCAGATGATTACTTCTCTTTGGTTTACCAGTTAAATTATCAGCGTTATAAATTGAAGAATTACAATATTTTCCCTGGATTATTAAACGGAATTTCAAATAACATCAGTTTTAAAATTACTCTTGCAAGAAGTTCTGCAGGTCCAAACCCAATCTTCCCAACAAGCGGTTCTAACTTTATTTTGAGCACAGAGTTAACGCCACCCTATTCTTTATTTAGAAACGGCGCTACATTGACACCGGCGGATCAATACAAATGGGTAGAATTTCATAAAGAACGTTTTACTGCCCAATGGTATGTACCAATTGGCCAGGGACGTGGCGAGAATAAAGACAAACAGTTTATTTTCTATGCTGCCGCGAAATATGGATTTCTTGGAAGATATGACAAGAGCGCACCAACTTCACCATTTGGACGCTTTCAATTGGGTGATGCCGGCTTGAGTAATAATTACGGGCTTCTTGGTTACGATATTATTGCTCACAGAGGATACCCGGTTTATGATAATTCCGATCCGAAAATTAACCCGGATCTGAGCCAGGCAACAAACTTTTTTACTATCTTCAATAAATATACATTGGAAATGAGGTATCCATTCAGCACCAGTGCAAGCAGCACCATTTACGGACTTGCATTTTTTGAAGCTGCAAACGGATGGTACAGTTTTAAGGATTATAATCCTTTCAAACTGCGTCGTTCAGTGGGTGTTGGAATGAGGTTCTTCCTGCCAATGTTTGGTCTGCTGGGCTTTGATTATGGAATTGGTCTTGACAGAATTAATTCCACAACAGGCTTAAAAGGTGCCGCTAAATTTACCTTTATGCTTGGCCAGGAACCTGAATAATTTTTAAATATTTATTTTATGAAGAAATTAATCGTCCTTTTATTTTCATGCTTTCTTCTTGCAGGCAATAGTTTTGCACAGCGATATGCAGTAATTGATTCAAAATATATTTTAGATAAATTACCGGAATATAAAGATGCACAGCAAAAATTAGATCAGTTTAGCCAGATGTGGCAACAGGAAATTGATCAGAAATCTGCAGAACTGAATAAATTATACAAAGATTATGATGCTGAAAAAGTGATGCTGAGTGATGAATTGAAGAAGAAAAGAGAAGATGAAATTTTTAACAAAGAAAAAGAAGTGAGAGACCTGCAAAGAAAAAGATTTGGCTATCAGGGTGACCTTTTCAAAAAGCGTGAAGAACTGATAAAGCCGATTCAGGACAAGGTTTATAACGCAATTCAAAAATTAGCTGTAGCAAAACTATATGATTTTATTTTGGATAAAAGTGAAGGAATTACCGTTATATTTGCCGACCCAAAACTGGATAAGAGCGATGATGTTTTGAAAGAATTGGGTGTTAAATAATTGTCAAACACATAAACAGGTGCAGCCTAAAAGATACTTTTGAACACTTTATAAAAAACAAACCTAAAAACAAAAATGAAACAATTTCTCACGATCCTTCTTATTTCCGCAGGAATATTCGGATTTTCAACAACGACAAACGCACAAAAAATTGGCTACATAAGCGCTGATGAAATCATACAATTAATGCCTGAAGCAGCAACTGTACAGTCTCAACTGGATCAGTACCAGCAATCATTGTATCAAAATGCGCAGGACAAACAAAATGCCTTCAACGAATCACTACAAAAATTTGTAAAAGATTCATCTACAATGAGCCCAAGCCTTAAGGAAGTGAAAAGAGGTGAACTTCAAAAGCAAAGTCAGGAACTGGCAGGCGAACAACAAAGGATTCAAAACGAATTTGAACAAAAAAGACAGGAACTTTCAATTCCGATACAAAAGAAATTACAAACTGCAATCGAAGCTGTAGCAAAAGAAAATGGCTACACTTATGTGATGCCAAGGGAAGCGCTTATTGTTATGCCGCCGTCAAATGATATAGGACCACTGGTTATCAAAAAACTTGGTTTGAAAGAACCGGCGTCAACAACTGCTCCGGCAAAGAAATAATCATCAAAAATTATTTTTTTCAGCGCCACTCCTTAATCCGGGTGGCTTCTTTATTTTTGGTAAATGAATAAAGCTCCAATTGGCGTTTTTGATTCCGGCTATGGCGGACTTACTATCTTAAAAGAAATTAGAAATCTGCTGCCTCAATATGATTTTATTTATCTGGGAGATAATGCCCGGACTCCTTATGGAACCAGGTCTTTTGAAACCGTTTATGAATACACATTGCAATCGGTGAAATGGCTGTTTTCAAAAGGTTGCCCCTTAATTGTACTTGCCTGCAACACCGCATCCGCAAAAGCTTTAAGAACCATCCAACAAAAATATCTTCCTGAATTTGGTAAAGAAAAAAGAGTTCTTGGAGTGATAAGGCCAACAGCTGAAATTATTGGAAATTATTCTGACTCAAAAACTATTGGAATTTTAGGAACAAAAGGAACCGTAAATTCAGAATCATACTTAATTGAAATTGAAAAGTTTTTCCCGGAGTTAATTGTTCATCAACATGCCTGCCCGATGTGGGTTCCTTTGGTAGAAAATAATGAATACAATTCTGAAGGAGCCGGTTATTTTATCAAAAAAGACATAGATAAGCTGTTAGAAAAGTCTCCTGGAATTGATACGATTTTGCTGGCCTGCACACATTATCCATTGCTTTTAGACAAAATAAAAAACCATTTGCCGGAAAGAATCAAAGTAATTTCACAAGGAATGATCGTTGCAAAAAGCTTACAGGATTATTTGTACAGGCATCCCGAAATCGAAAGAAAATGCAGTAAAAATGGTCACTTGCAATTTTACACAACTGACTCTGCTTCTGATTTTGATAAACATTCAGAAATATTTTTTGGAGAAAAAGTACACTCCAAACATGTAGATTTGTGATTCATCCAATTCGTGTTGGTCAAAATCTTCAAATCCTGTTAATTCTGCAATTGATTGGAAAGAATTTAATTACTGACAAAAAAAATTAAAAATGTTTTCTTACTTTTGCTGCCCTTTCACAAACAGCAGGGATGGTGCCCGGCTGAGAAGATGGAAACAATTTTTATAAAAGGAAAAACATAAAACAATGCCAGGAAAAAAACGTACTTACCAGCCGCATAAGCGCCGCCGTAAAAGTGTACATGGTTTCAGAGAGCGCATGTCAACCGCAAATGGCCGTAAAGTTTTGGCAAGCCGTAG
>Ga0068855_100006599_pt1 | contig 14109 bp, 2 predicted proteins | sample KBSCornC52_FD_66592 | JGI IMG/M metagenome (GOLD analysis project Ga0068855, IMG submission 66592) | Corn rhizosphere microbial communities from Kellogg Biological Station, Michigan, USA - KBS Corn C5-2 | ecosystem: Host-associated > Plants > Roots > Rhizosphere > Soil ... | reverse complement strand
CCGGTTGAGCCGATCTGGCCGCCCGTACCGAACGCGGCGTTGGCATTATAGGCCGTTAAATCAACCGGCGCAGGGCTGCCGCTTGATCCGGCATGCATAAACACCGCCCTTGAGGCGCCGTTGCCGTTTGTCCAGCTTGCGGTTGTTGTGGTGGTTGTGGTGCTTGAAAAAGCTACGTTAGTGGCTTGTGTAGCGGGGGCTATTAACGTTATATAAGCCCAGGCAGCGCCCTGGTTGGAATTGTCGGCAGGGGCCCCAACTATCGCCGTATTGCCATCGGCGCTCAGGGATACGGAAGCGCCCTGTTGGGCAGGGCCGGTATTGCCCGTGCCTACTACTTTTGAGCCTTGCTGCGCCCAGGTTCCGCCGCTACGGGTGTAAATCCAGGCCGCGCCCTGGAAGGAATTGTCCTGATACCCGCCTACCATGGCTGTATTGCCATCGGCGCTAAGGGATACGGAATAGCCCTGAAGGGCAACGCCGGTATTGCCTGTGCCCGTTAATTTTGCACCCTGCTGCGCCCAGGTTCCGCCGCTGCGAGTGTAAACCCAGGCGGCGCCCTGGCTGGAATTGTCGGTATACCCGCCTACCATGGCCGTATTGCCGTCGGCGCTAAGGGACACGGACCAGCCCTGAAAGGAAGTGCCGGTGTTGCCTGTGCCCACTAATTTTGAGCCTTGCTGCACCCAGGTTCCGCCGCTGCGGGTGTAAACCCAAGCCGCGCCCTGGAAGGAATTATCACGATATCCGCCCGCAATGGCCGTATTGCCATCGGCGCTAAGGGATACGGAAATGCCCTGGTTGGCAGCGCCCGTATTGCCTGTGCCCGTTAATTTTGAGCCCTGCTGTGTCCAGGCTCCGCCGCTGCGGGTATAAACCCAGGCGGCGCCCTGGCTGGAATTGTCGGTATACCCGCCTACCATGGCCGTATTGCCATCGGCGCTAAGGGACACGGACCAGCCTTGCCGGGCAGTGCCGGTATTGCCTGTGCCCACCAATTTTGCGCCCTGCTGCGTCCAGGTCCCGCCGCTGCGGGTATAAACCCAGGCGGCGCCCTGGTTGGAATTGTCAGCGTACCCGCCTACAATGGCCGTATTGCCATCGGCGCTAAGGGATACGGAATTGCCCTGATTGGCAGCGCCGGTATTGCCTGCGCCCACTAATTTTGCACCCTGCTGCACCCAGGTTCCGCCGCTGCGGGTATAAATCCAGGCTGCGCCTTGGGCGGAATTGTCAAAAAGGGCCCCAACAATGGCTGTATTACCATCGGCGCTCACTGCTACTGCAAAGCCCTGATCGGCGGTGCTGGTAGTGCCGGTGCCCACCAGTTTTGCGCCCTGCTGTACAGATGGATGGAGCGTTGCTGTTACCGTAAAGTTACTGCCGCCGGCAGCCGTGCCGCCAGCCGTGGTTAATGATATGGCGCCGGTTGCCGCGTTTGGCATCACCATGCCCACTAATGTGCTGCCATTGTTTGATACCGCTACGGCCGTTTGCCCGCCGATGGTAAAGGCGGTTGGTGAGCTTAAATTTGTACCGGTTACGGTTACCAGTGTGCCCACGGGGCCGCTGGCAGGGGTAAATGAGGTGATGGTTGGGGGCGGAGTCGCTGTTGTTACGCCCGCCGGGTTGCCCGTACCGGCGGTAGTTAAATAGGCTACATTGCTGCCCGTGCCGTTATATTCAACGGCCATTAGCCGGTAGGTGGTACCGGCGGTTAGGCCTGTGATGTTTACCGTGCTGCCTGTGCCATTATAAACACAGTACCAGCCGGAAGAACCGATCTGGCCGCCGGTGCCAAAAGCTGCGTTGGCGTTATAGGCCGTTAGATCAACCGGCGCCGGGCTGCCCGACGAACCGGCAAGCATAAACACCGCCCTTGATGCGCCATTGCCGTTTGTCCAGCTTGCCGTGGTAGTGGTTGTAGTTGTACTTGAAAAAGTTACGTTGCTGGCTTGTGTGACGGGGGCGGTTAACGCAATATAAGCCCAGGCGGCGCCCTGGCTGGAATTGTCGGTGTATCCGCCTGCCATGGCCGTATTGCCATCGGCGCTAAGGGACACGGATTGGCCCTGAAAGGCAGCGCCGGTGTTGCCGGTGCCTGTTAATTTTGAGCCTTGCTGCGTCCAGGTCCCGCCGCTGCGGGTGTAAACCCAGGCGGCGCCCTGGTTGGTATTGTCACTATACCCGCCTACAATGGCCGTATTGCCATCGGCGCTAAGGGACACTGCATCGCCTTGCCGGGCAGCGCCGGTATTGCCTGTGCCTACTAATTTTGATCCCTGCTGCGCCCAGGTTCCGCCGCTGCGGGTATAAACCCAGGCGGCCCCCTGGTTGAAATTGTCACTATACCCGCCTACAATAGCCGTATTGCCATCGGCGCTAAGAGATACCGAAAAGCCCTGCTGGGCAGCGCCGGTATTGCCTGTGCCCACTAATTTTGCGCCTTGCTGTGTCCAGGTTCCGCCACTGCGGGTATAAACCCAGGCGGCGCCCTGGTTGCTATTGTCAGCAAATCCTCCGACCATGGCCGTATTGCCATCGGCGCTAAGGAATACGGTATTGCCTTGCCGGGCAGCGCCGGTATTGCCTGTGCCTACTAATTTTGAGCCCTGCTGCGCCCAGGTTCCGCCGCTACGGCTGTAAACCCAGGCCGCGCCCTGGCTGGAATTGTCATTAAACCCACCTACAATGGCGGTATTGCCATCGGCGCTAAGGGATACGGAATAACCCTGATCGGCAGCGCCGGTATTGCCTGTGCCTACTAATTTTGAGCCCTGCTGTGTCCAGGTTCCGCCGCTGCGGGTATAAACCCAGGCGGCGCCCTGGCCACCATTGTCATTATACCCGCCTACAATGGCCGTATTGCCGTCGGCGCTAAGCGAAACGGAAGCGCCTTGAAGTGCTACGCCGGTGTTGCCTGTACCTACTAATTTTGAGCCTTGCTGCACCCAGGTTCCGCCGCTGCGGATATAAACCCAGGCGGCGCCCTGGGCGGAATTGTCGCCATATCCGCCTACGATTGCTGTATTGCCATCGGCGCTAAGGGATACGGAATAACCCTGATCGGCAGCGCCCGTGTTGCCTGTGCCTACTAATTTAGCACCTTGCTGGGCCAATGGAAACGGTGTTGCTGTTACCGTAAAATTGCTGCCGCTGGTAGCCGTGCCGCCCGCGGTGGTTAATGATATAGCGCCGGTTGCCGCGTTTGGCATCACCATGCCCACTAATTTGCTGCCATTGTTTGATACCGCTATGGCCGATTGCCCGCCTATGGTAAAGGCCGTTGGCGAGGATAAATTTGTACCGGTTATGGTTACCAATGTGCCTACAGGGCCGCTTGCCGGGCTAAACGAGGAGATGGTTGGCGCTTGGCCATACGCATAAGCGACCGACAAAGCTGTTATTACAAAAAACAAAACCAGTTTGCGTGGTAAACTGCCTGCAGCTGTTTTGCCATTGTTAAAGCCGGCCACGTTAAACAGGCTGCCTTTTGGGGGTAAAGGGTATTTCATATTGTGTTTTATGCTTTTATCAAATCAAGGCCTGCCAAAAGGCCAAAAAAAATCCTGCCCGTTTTATGATATATTAAAACAGGTTATTCGTATTAAAACAGGGGCGCATAAAAAATGCGCCGGTTAAAAGATCAGGGTAGTATTCCGTCAATTATTGCAGGCAGCAGCACCGACGGCATAAAAAAAGAATAATATTATCCGCGTGAATGCGGGGGCTGTGATCTCCGTTCAAGTTTTATCAAATAGCTGATAATCAGGGTAGCTAAGTTAAATAAATAATGTTATAAAACAATTAGTTTCCATTTTTATTTTATTTAACCAATGCGCAATAAGCAATCAGGTGCAACGCAAAGTAAATGGACGTAAATAAGGAATATTATTGCTTATTAATAAATTTCATTTAATTATTAAATATCAGCGGTTGCCGGTTATCAGCCCCCTTGGCCTGTTATCGCAAGAAACGTTCTTGAAAAAATTCAAAACCGGCTGTTCATTTGGTGTTAAAAACGGAACGTTTTTTTGCCAGAAAAAAAATTTCCGATGCCGTTTGTGCCGGTTCGTGAGTGTTTTGAAGCCCTTTGAACGCCGATTCGCAGCGACGCTTTTCGGAAATAACCCAATGCAGACAGGAAGAAATAACCCAGTCCACGCGCCGGGCTATTTTGTTTAGTGTATTGCCGAATATACCCTTTAGTAATATTTTCTATATAATTTGGTGGCGCTACTTTGTCAGTACAGGTACGGATTTTAGGCAAATTTAACATCGTAAACGGTTAATAATGAGGTGTTCCAAAAATAGTGGTGTGTGAAACATGGAACACTGGAACGTTGCGTTTTGCTGAAAAGCTGCGTGTTTTGGGGTATTTGAAAAAAGTTCTGTGGCGGGAGGCTTTAGTCCTGAGCAAAAAACAGCGCTAACCGGCAAAAGTGTTAACCTATGTTAACCCAGTTATTTTTTTAACTACTTTATTTACAGCTATTTAAAAAGGTTAACATTGAATTGTGTTAACCCTGTTAGATTAGAGATTAGTTATCGCGATAGCTAACCTCAATACTTCAGTACAAGGTATCCCGTTTTATGCTTAACTATCCCTCCTATTGTATAATCCAACCGGTAAAAATAAGTTCCCGGCAATTGCATTTGCCCGGTTTTATTGCTTCTGCCATCAAATACTTTTGAGCTGTTATCATAACCCTTCGCCTCGAAAATCAATTGCCCGTTGCGGTTCATGATAGATAGTTTATTGTCCGGGTAATTGGTGATGTTTTCGATGGTTAGGTGATCGTTGACGCCGTCGCCGTTGGGTGACAGCCCCTGGTGTACAACTATGCCATCGTCTACCGATGCAAGCGTTTTTGCCAATTGAGGTATGCTAGTACCGGCATCGTAGCTGGCAACCGGACCGGCTGCGCGCGATACAGTCAGTGTATACGTTTTGGTTGTTGTTCCGTCCTGTGCTGTTACTACCGTGCTGATAGTATTGGCGCCGACGCCTAAGGCTATGGCGCCCGAAGTGCTGCCGGATGTTACAGCCGTGCCGTTTACGGTTACTGTGGCGGTGGCATCGGCAGTTGTGGGTGTTACGGTCATGGAGGTTACCCCATTGACTACGCTGGCAGTGTAGTTAGCGGTATTGGTGGAAAATGTCGGGGTTAAGGCCCCCCTTCTGATTTTAAACGAGGTAAGATTTGCATTGCTGGATGGCGCCCGGATCACATTGATGACATACGCTTTTGAAGCAATGCCGTTGGATGCGGTAACCGTTATACCAATGGTATTTAAGCCAACGGATAAGACTATAGCGGTAGATGCTGCCCCTGAGGCTACGGAAGTCCCGTTTACTTTAATGTTCGCATCCGGATCGCTGGCCGTTGGTGTTATGCTTATTGAAGAAACCGAATTGGCAACGCTGTCGGCATAGGTGCTGGTTGAGCTTACAAAAGCCGGGGACAACACACCCTGGCTGGGCAAGAGCGCTATGAGGTCATCATTGTTTGAGCCCGGCCGGTTTACGGTGAACGTATAAGTTTGCGTTGTAGTACCATCTTGTGCGGTGACAAACACAGTAATAACATTACTCCCAACTTTTAAGCTTATCGGTAACGAAGGCGAGCCCGAATTTACGGTAGTGCCGTTAACGGTAACCGTTGCACCAGGATCGGCAGTGGTTGGCGTTACTGTTATGGACGTTACCGCATTGGCAACAGCAACGGTATAACTATAAGTTGCCGGGCTAAATGCCGGCGTGATGGTGCCTTTGTTCAGTTTTACAGCGCTCAGGCTGGCATTGTTTGATAACGTTAGCCGCGTTACTGTAATGGTGTATGTTTTGGTGGTTACCCCGTCTTGTGCCGTTACCATAATATTGATGGTATTGGCGCCCAAATTAAGACTGATAGGTGTCGATGCCGTGCCTGAGGCAACAGCAACACCATTGACTGCTACCGTTGATACCGCCACACCTGTGGTTGGCGTAACCTTTAAGCTGCTTACAGAATTTGGTACGGTTGCGCTATAAGCTGTTGTAGCTGATGAAAAGGCAGGACTCAGCGGGGCTGCACTTAACCTGAGCGATGATAGATTGGCATTAGTGCTCGGCAATACCTGCAATTTTAGCTTCGCCTGTGCAAAACCGTTGATATTATAGGCCGAAATGGTATAGGTGGTGAGTGAACTGACATGCGCCGGGGTACCGCTCATGATCCCGGTGGAATTGGACAGCGAGAGCCCTGCCGGCAGCATGGTATCGATAAAGTATCCACCAATCGGCGCAATTACTTTTACGGCATTGTTGCCATAGTCGGCCACAAACACGTTTCCTGCCGCATCAACGGCTACGCCGTTTGGCGCATTAAAACCGCTCCCTAAAGTGCTGGGTGCCCCCCCGGCGGCGGGTATCTTTTTTACAGCATTGTTGCCGCCATCTGCCACAAAAACATTCCCTTCTGCGTCAACAGCTACGCCTACCGGGCCAATAAATCCCGAACCCAGGGTAACCGGGCTGCCGCCTGCTGCAGGTATTTTCTTTATCACATTGTTACCACTATCGGCTACATATACGTTGCCGGCGGCATCTACCGCCACGCCGGAAGGGTTGCTAAAACCCGAACCTAACACGACAGGGGTTCCGCCGCCTATCGGGATTTTTTTTATGGCATTGTTGCCGTAGTCGGCAATGTAGATATTGCCCACTGCATCTATCGCAACACCCGTTGGGTCCGTGAAACCTGAACCCACCGGTACCAGGCTGCCACCACCGGCTGGTATCATATAAAGGCCCGACTGCTCGGTAATATAAACATTGCCTGCTGCATCTGCGGCTACACTTGTCGGATAGGATATGCCGGTACCAATGGTTACCTGTGCTCCGCCGTTAGCGGGCAACTTTTCAACCTGGCTGTTATAAGTATCGGCTACATACAGGTTGCCGGCGGCATCAACCGCTACCGCATAAGGTTTAAAAAAACCATTGCCCACCGGCAACGGCGCAGTCCGGTAGGCAACTGCGGCAACGCCGCCGGATGTAGGTGTGAGTGGCGTGGTTGCATTATCAACATAACACGTTTTTGGACTGGTATAGCTGATGGAAGGCAACGACGATGCTACCGAAACATTGATGCCGGCCTGGCTGCTGCCGGAGGCATTGTAAGCAGTAACCGTGTAGTTTGTTGCTGCGCTGCTCATGGTTGGTTTGCCGCTAATCACGCCGGTTGTATTTGAAAAACTAAGACCTGCCGGAATAGCAGGGCTGATATAATACCCGCCTTTAGGCGATATTCCTGCCAGCAGGTTATTGCCATTGTCTGTTAGGTATAGTTTGTCGGAACTATCTACAGCCACCCCATACGCGGAATTAAATACGCCGTTTGCTACCACGGTGTGACTGGTGCCGCCAGCCGGGATTTTATAAAGAGAACTCGCATCGGTCACAAACAAATTGCCTGAGCCGTCAATCGCAATGCCAGCAGGCTCGGTAAGGCCTGTTCCGTAGACTATCTTATTCCCCCGCCCCCCGGCAGGTACTTTTATCAGCCCCGTATTAACGTCGCAAACAAAAAGGTTCCCGGAGGCATCAACCACTAGGCCCTGCGGGTTGCCGAAACCTCTTGCCAAAGTAATGGCACTGCCACCACCAGCAGGTAACTTGTATACAGCATTGGTAAAGTTGTCGGTCACGTACAAATTACCGGCAGCATCAAAGGCAAGCCCTACCGGCGAATTAAATGACGGCCCCACTGTAACTACCGTTCCACCGCCTGCCGGGATTTTCTTAATGGCGTTATTGCCCGCATCGGCTACATAAAGGTTACCTGAATGGTCGATGGTGAGCCCTTTTGGGCCGTTAAAGCCGGAGGCTATTGTAGCCGGGCTGCCGCTGCCGCCTGTGAACTTGAGCACTTTTCCTGAGCCATAGTCCGCCACGAACACATTTCCCGAAGCATCCACTGCTATGCCATAGGGGTTAGTAAAGGCTAAGCTGATAATACCGGCATTGGTGTAAGCCGGCGCCGAAACAGGGTCGCCACTGTTTACAGGCGATACCAGCGAAATGGCTGTCCCCTGCGTAAAGATTTGCGGGCCGCTATAGCTAAAAGCTGGTGTGCTTAAAATTGCCACAGCACTGGCCTTGGCCCGCACACGCCGGTAAATATTATGCATTGCACCATTCCTGGCAGCCGCTTTATTTTTAGAATCAGGCGTTCCTGTGTTCGTACCGTCAAGTTTATCCTTGTGTAAGCCAGCCGGGCTGCTCGCCGGAGTAAATGCAGTGCTAACGGGCGCCAGCGCAAAAAGCAAGTTAAAGCTAAGCAGCAGGCAGGTAAAAGTTAAGATTAACTTTTTCATGATTCCAGCGTTTTAAGGTTATATAATTGTGATCCTTGGGTGTTCGACGGTAAACTTTCTGCCAATAAATACATCCCCCGGGGTATGCAACTTTTGGCGCCAATGCGCAAAGCTGCCGGAACGCTTAGTGGTACTGGCTTAACTATAGTAAAGATATGCATTGGAACTTATCAAACGCGAACTATTTTCAATTTACCAACACGAAATATATTGTTAACCAATGGTTTGCAAATGTTGCGTTCGTCCTGACAGGGGTAAGGAACAGGATGGATGTGGTTTCCAAATACACGCTGTTGTCATTTCGAGCGAGAGCGAGAAATCTTAAACACCTGACATTGCCACCTGCACAGTTCGGATGCAGTGTGTATACGTTTTCTCCCTGCGGTCGAAGTGACATTTTTTTGAGTTTTTATAAAAATTTGTCATTGCGATGAACGCAAGTATCCGCTTGTTATTAGATTGTACGCCCCCGGGTTACGGACGGACAGGATTTGGTATTCAGCGAAAACTAAAAGCCACCCCGCTGCGGCAGGATGGCTTTGTGTATTTATTTGGACGTTAGGGATCCGTTAATTTGAGATTAATTAATAAGAGATTGGTTTTCTCCTAATCGCTAATCCCTGCCAATACGCTGCAACGATTCTTTCTTTCGGACTTCCGGACTTTACTGACTTTCGGACTAAAAATCAATATTTCAGTACCAAATACCCGGTTTTATGCCTGATAATCCCTCCTACCGTATACTCCAGCGAATAAAAATAAGTTCCCGGTAGCTGCATTTTTCCGTTTTTGTTGCTGTGGCCGTCGAATACTTTTGAGGTATTATCATACCCTCTTGTCTCAAAAACAAGTGCACCATTGCGGTTCATCACTGATAGTTTATTATCGGGATAGGCCAGGATACCATCGATAACCAAAAAGTCGTTGATACCATCGCCATTTGGCGATACGCCCTGGTGAACTAAAATAACATCATCTTCAATTGGCGGCGAAATGACAGGTTGATCGACACTAAGCGATTCATCTGGTATATTGATGGAGCGGGCTGCACGGGTTACCGTTACGGTATAGGTTTGGCTGGTGACACCATCGGCTGCGGTTACCTTTATGGTAATAGTATTGGCACCAATCGCCAGGGTAATTGGGTCCGATGCAGCCCCCGATGCAATAGCCGTTGTGCCGTTAAGCAGCATAGTAGCATTGGGATCGGCAGCTGTAGGCGTTACCGTAAGGGAGGTTACCCCATTCACCACGTTAGCTGTATAACTGGTATTTAGCACGGCAAAGCCCGGGCTTAATGCGCCACGGCTTATTTTTAAGGAAGCCAGGTTATCGTTTTTAGCCACTGCACGTGTTACTGTTACGGTATAGGTGCGGGTGGCGGTGTCATTTTGCGCGGTTACCTGTACCGTGATGATATTTGCACCAACTGATAGTGCTATCGGATCGGATGCGGCTCCCGAAGCCAGGGCAGTGGTGCCGTTGAGCAATAATGTAGCATTTGGATCGACAGGCGCTGCGGTTACCGAAATTGAACTTACGCCATTGGCCACACTAACCGAATAGTCAGTCACATTGCTTTTAAAGACGGGATCTTTAACACCCTTGCTCACTTTTAATGAAGCGAGCAGGTCATTCCTGGCGCCGGCACGGATCAGCGTCATGGTGTAGGTTTGCGTTGTAGCGCCATCTGCCGCCGTAACCTGTATGGCGATGGTATTTGTGCCTACCGACACAGGTATGGGGTTTGATGTTGCACCCGAAGCCACTGTTTCTGTACCGTTCACCAGTACAGTTGCGCCGGGATCGTTGGTGGTGGGCACTATAGTTACCGCCTGAACGCCATTAACCAGGTTGCGGGTATAACTGGTTGTACCAGGACTGAACAACGGCGTAAGCAGCCCGGCGTTAAGCGTTAAATTGGATAGGGTAGCATCGTTTGATAAAACAGTAAATGTTGCTGATGACGCTGCACCCAAATCAGTGTTCCCCGCAAGGTCATTGGCGTACCCCGCGCCTACCGAAATGCCCAAAGTGCCCGCACCGGTAATACTGGATATGGTTACGGTGTAACCGGTTCCCGATCCGCTAATACCTACCGTGCCGGTTGCTGTACCTGTTGTGTTTAAGGTGATACCTGCTGTTGAAAGGCTGCTGGTATTAAAGTTGGCATCGGCATAGGTAACGGTGTAGCTTACCGTTCCGGCTCCGCCGGCACCAATGGAAGTTACCGATGGCGCGCTGATAGTCGCTGTTGGCGATGTCATATCAAATTCGATATCATCGCCGGCGGCAACATCGTTATAAACACCTGTGTTTCCGGCAAGGTCGGCTATGTTGAGGGTAAAATGTATCCTGCCTTCGGTATCGCCGCTGGTTAGGGTATAGCTGGCCAAATAGTTATTGCCTCCTGTGTTGGTTGCTGTAACGGCATGACCACCAATAGTTACCGACGGCGTTTGCAAAGCCTCGTTGGCGCCAAAGCTAAGCGACACCACATCGCCGACTTTTGCATAATTGGACCTGGCGTTATTGGACTGGTAAACAAGGCTTGTTAAGGTTGGCGCCGTATTGTCGATTGCATAGGTATCGCCGGCATACGGAAGCGTATTGGATATACCGGGCGACAAACCTGTCGCGTTGGCCAGGTTAAGCGTGAGGTTGCCCGTGCCACTCCCGGTATTAACCGTTACCGTATACGTTGTACCCGAGCCACTTACCGAAGCTACGTTTGCACCGCTTACGCTTCCGGTTGTGGCTAGCGAAAAATTACTGGCTGACAGCCCGGTTATAGCGGCAGCAAAGGTGGCTGTATATTGCACCGAACTTGCATTTGTTGGGCTGCTACCGGTTTTGCTTAAGGAAGCAATGCTGGTTGGATGAAGAATTACCTGCTGGGTAAGGGTACTACTGGTGCTCGAAGAGTAAGTTGAATTTGCATTATACGTTGCCTGGATTTTGTGAGTGGCTACGGTATCAAAAGTGGTGGTCAAAGTTGCCTGTCCGCTGCTATTCAAAACCACAGAACTTCCGCCGGCGATATTTACGCCATCACTTGTAAAATTGACCGTCCCAACTGTTACAGGAGTACCAAAACTTGTAACAGTAGCTGTAAAAGTTACCGTATGATTGGGATTAACAGTATACGAAGGATTGAGATTAGAACTTATGATTGTGGTTGTTGGCGAAGCAGGCACAACACTAAACAATGTTGAAGGGCTTGATGCCGGCGCTAAATTCCCGGCCATATCCGAAGCGGTGCCCGCCGCGATGGAAATGCCCAATGTACCTGCACCGGTAATACCAAAAATAGTAACAGTATAATTGGTGGCCGTATTTTCTGTTAAAGCTATGGTGCCGGTGGCGGTGCCGGTTGTATTAAGTGTAATATTTGAGGCAGATAAGGTGCTGGTATTAAAATTAGCATCGGCGTAGGTAACATTATACCTTATCGGGGCTGAACTTGTAGTGCTGGCCGAAGGCGCACCGATGCTTACCGTTGGGTTAATGCTGTCGAAAATAATGCCCGATGTGCCCGAGCCGCTGTTCGATTCGTTGAATGTATTGGTATAACTCCATGACCAGGCCAATGGCCCCTGGGCGGTACCGGAACCAAGCGTGACCTGGCCGCTTGCCACCGGACTAAAATTTAAACTGCCACCCGTATTTTGGCCGGCAATGTTTACACTCCAATTTTCGAGTTCATAATGAGCCGATGTCAGCGTGAAATTTATTTGGTCGCCGGTTTTTGCATAACCGGAATTTGCATTAGTGCTGCTTAACGTAAATGATCCGTCGAGCGGGTATGCAATAACCTGGACAGTGGGACCGACGACGGGCAGTCCGGAAAGGCCCGGCGAAAGGTTTGTACTATTGGCCAGGTTAAGCGTAAAGGTTCCCTGTGATTGAAAACTGCTAGGAATGTTAACCCTAACCGTCCACGATGTACCGGAGCCGGTCACGCTGGAAACAAATGCGCCCGTTACCGTCCCGGTCACGGTAAAGTTACTGGCGGATAAGCCCGTTTGCGCGGTAGTAAAAGTTACCGTAAAACTATCAGACGAAAAAACATTGACCGTTTGACCTCCGATGAGGGTAATGGTAGCACCCGGTACCGGGGTGGCTTTTACTGTCGAAAATAAAAAGACAGGGAACACCAGCAAAAACAGGCACTTTTTTACTTTTCCAAAAAATGATTTTAGGCCCGGAAAGCAGGGGACGGATGTGATTGATATGGTTGACATGGCGGCTGGATTATTGTGATTATTAAAAACAGGGGGCGACAACCAAATGTGTTGCAAACTACCCTGCATTCAGCCGTTAAAATTAGCTTGAATAATAACCCCTGTCTATAACATCTTTGGGGTATATGGTTAGCGGTTGGAGACCAGCGATTAGAGACTGATTGATTAGAGATTAGTTTGATTTTTTACTAATCTCTAATCAACTAATCTACAACCTCTACAACTAATACTTCAGCACCAAATACCCGGTTTTATGTTTAATAATACCGTTTACCGAGTAATCCAACTGGTAAAAGTAAGTCCCCGGCAATTGCTTTTGACCGTTTTTGCTGGAGTGACCATCAAATACTTTTGAAGTGTTATCATAGCCTTGAGCTTCAAATATCAGTTGCCCGTTGCGGTTGATAATGGATAGTTTGTTATCGGGGTAAGCTTGTATGCCATCGATAACAAAAAAGTCATTAATGCCATCGCCATTGGGTGATATAGCCTGGTGAACGATGATTCCATCAGCTTTTAACGCAGGTGTTTCGTTCAGGCTGGTTTGGGTGATGACCGGATTATTACTTGTAAGCGGACCCGTTGCACGTGTTACGGTTAGCGTGTAGGTTGTAGTGGTTGTGCGGTCCTGTGCCGTAACTACAGTAGTAATGTTATTTGAGCCTACGGCCAGTGCTATAACGCCCGAAGTGCTGCCCGAGGTTACTGTGGCGCCGTTTACGGTTACCGTTGCTGTGGCATCGGCGGTGGTGGGTGTTACTGTTATGGAAGTTACACCATTAACCACGTTGGCGGTATAGCTGATGTTACCGGTGGAAAATGCCGGTGTTAACGCCCCCCTGCTGATCTTAAACGCCGAGAGACGGGCGTTGTTGGATGGGGCCCTGGTTATGGTTAGGATATAGGTTTTGGTGGTTCCGTCCTGGGCTGTTACTACAACGGTGACCACGTTGGGGCCTACTGATAAAGCAACCGGATAGCCTGTACCCGAAGTGAGGGTTGCATTGTTTACCGTCACGCTTGCATTCGGATCGGCGGTTACCGGGGTTACAGTTATAGTCGCCAGGCTGTTTACTACAGATGCAGTATAGGTGCTTACCGATGGCGAAAACGCAGGTGTCTTTGCTCCGGTGCTGAGGCCTAATGCGGCAAGATTGGCATTGGCAGATAGCTGGCGGGTTACCGTAACGGTATAAGTTCGTGTTGCAGTATCGTTTTGTGCGGTTACCGTTGTCGTGATAACATTGGGGCCGAACGCCAGGGTAACGGGGACAGCCGTACCTGAAGTAGTGTTGTTGCCGTTAACGCTTAACGTTGCATTCGGGTCGGCAGTCGTCGGTGTGATGTTAAGCGTGCTTACGCCGCTGACTACGCTGGCCGTGTATAGTGTAGTGGTGCCCGCGAATGCCGGGCTCAATGCGCCCTTGTTAAGCTGTAACGAAGACAGGAGTGAGTTTTTGGCGCCTGCCCTTGTTAATGTAAGGGTATAGGTTTGAGTTGTAAC